>Ga0187784_10005603_pt1 | contig 10134 bp, 10 predicted proteins | sample 1015_SJ02_MP15_2_FD_132964 | JGI IMG/M metagenome (GOLD analysis project Ga0187784, IMG submission 132964) | Tropical peat soil microbial communities from peatlands in Department of Meta, Colombia - 1015_SJ02_MP15_20_MG | ecosystem: Environmental > Terrestrial > Soil > Wetlands > Peat | place... | reverse complement strand
TGGGATTTTCCACCCAAGGCGCGAACCCCCTGGGATCTTTTCCCAGCTCCCTCATATTGGTGTCAGCATCGACCAGGTTAAGTTATAGTCGGATCATGCAGGCTGAATCTGAATTTCCAATCATAGCCTTTAAGTTGCTTCTGGCAGGGGTATAAAATCAAGACCATATCGTCCAAAGAGTAATGCTACATGAGGTGTTATCAAATTTGACTCAGTCTCGAGCTTCTCTGGAGAAACTCATAGACGGACTGCTACCTGAGATCGTTGAGGTTAGGAGAGATATACACCAACACCCCGAACTTGCAGCCCAAGAACATAGAACGTCTGAGAAAGTTGCCAATTGGCTTGCCAATAACGAGGGTATCTTGGTAAAGAGGATAAAGAGTAGTACCGGCGTCGTTGGCCTACTCAACGAGAAGAGCTCCGGTAAGACGGTTGCTCTGAGAGCTGATATGGATGCATTACCAATTGTTGAGAATACTGGAGTCTCATACGCCTCGGTAGATCATGGCAGAGCCCATTCATGCGGCCATGACGGACATACAGCGGTACTCATGGGTACGGCAAAGGTCCTTTCCAAACTGCGAAGTGAACTGCATGGAAAGGTGAAGTTCCTCTTTCAACCTGCTGAAGAAAGCGGCAGCACTGAAGGAGCCAAGAGGATGGTCAAAGAAGGAGTGCTGAATGATCCAAAGGTTGATGCAATCTATGCGCTTCACAGTTGGCCAAGCCTGAAGGCGGGTGAAGTTGGCGTGAGATATGGCGTGATGATGGCGAACACGGATACTTTCAAAGTGACGTTGTATGGAAGAGGAGGACACGCGGCTCGTCCCGAAGAAGCCATAGATCCAATCGTGATGTCAGCCAAAGTCGTAGAATCGTTTCAAACCATAATAAGCCGCTGCACAAGTCCACTAGCTCCAGCCGTCATAACCGTTGGAAAGATCGAGGGAGGTTCAACATCCAACGTCATACCTGACTCCGTATCATTACTGGGTACCGTAAGAACTTTGGATGATGGAACGAGGACGAGAATCTTCGATTCAATGAAACGCGTCGTCGAGGCTACTGCAAGCATGTTCAACGCACCCACTCCAGAACTCGAAATTACTAGAGGATACCCGGCTACTGTAAATAATGATAAGATGGTCAGTCTAGTCGAAAGAGTAGCAAAGGAGTTGCTTGGAGAAGCTAGCGTAAAGACCATAACTCAGCCAACCATGGGGGGAGAGGATTTCAGCCATTACCTGCAAGACGTCCCTGGCGCCATGTTTAGACTGGGAGTTGCATCATCCAACGAACGACAGAACGCACCCTTACATAGCGCACGATTCAACTTCAATGACGACGCAATCCGAACAGGAATACTAATGATGACTGGAATAGTGTTTGAGTTCCTCAACAATTAAGTGAGACTCTGCATGATCAATGTAATTTGCAGCCTGCTTTTAGGCGAAGGTTTAATTCTGCCAATTCGGACAGAAGCGGAGAAGCGTTAGACTTTGCAGGATTCGAATAAAATACGCTCCGAGATTGCTCGACTGTACGATAAGGACCCGCAGGGATGGAGAGTTCTCGTTGGGAGGGATAGGTTCGGGTTCTTTGATGCGATTATTATGCAAGGAGCAGATGCTTGGCAGGTGAAGGAGTATCAGGTCAACCCGTACAAGTTTGTGGGTTTAGGTTCAAAGCTTCCCAGTCTTGCTGAACGCATGGTGTTTAAGGGGAATAATTTCGGATTGAGACCCATTGGTCTCAACCAGATGAGGGAGTTAGAGAACGCGGCTGACGATCCGAACAGCATGTCTGATCTTGCTGCACGTCTATTATCACAGAGGCCCGTAGCCTCTACAGAAGCTATGCAGGGCCCGGCTGTTCTGCATGGCCCTGTCCTGCAATCTCCGAGACCGCTTGACGCGCTCTCATCAGCACACAGCGAACTGGATGAGAAACTTCGAAGAGAGCTGCAAAGTCTAGTTAACAGGAAGTTCCGGCACACTACGACTCCATACATCTGAAACGGCTAAAGCCTTTAGACGGTTTCCAAACGACTCTTGGGGAGTCTAATGGCGAGAAAACTGGGTTCTTATGCCAAGTTTTAGACGTACGTCATGATAACCTAATACGTTGCGCAATGTTGCTGAGATTTGTAGGAAATGAAGATCACTAACGTGGAAATATTTCAACTAGGTGAACGATCAAACACTGGCAGCGCTACCTGGGCTGCTAACTCGATCCTGCTGAAGCTTACGACTTCCAACGGCCTTGTGGGATACGGAGAGGCGGTGCCAACGCTCCGGGTTCAGTCGGTGATTCAATCCCTGCATGAGGTAGCGCGAGTTTACGTTGGGGCGGACCCTTTCGATTTGGAACGGAATTATCATGAATGGCATAAACATGACTTCTATCTGCCAGTATCCTTTGAATCCACAACCGCCGTAAGCGCTTTTGACATTGCATGTTGGGATATTATTGGGAAACATCTCAGCACGCCGATTCATCAACTGCTCGGAGGCTCTATGAGGTCGAAGATTCTGCTGTACCTGAACGGTTGGTATGATAATTGCGTGACTCCTCAACAGTTCGGTGATCGTGCCCAACATTTTCAGAAGATGGGTTACAAGGCGTTGAAGTTCGATCCCTTCGGTAACTATTATGATTACATAGACGAGAACGGATTGAAACTGGCGTATGATCGGGTGAAAGCCGTGCGGGATTCAACGAATGGCCAAGTTCAACTCCTGATTGAGCACCATGGCCGCTTCAACCCGAACTCTGCGATTATGATTGCGGAGAGGTTGCGGGAATTTAATCCCCTCTTCATGGAGGAGCCTGTTCATCCGGAGAATTTTGAAGGCTTGAAAAAATATAGGAACGCAACTAAAGTCAGGGTTGCGTTGGGTGAGAGAATTCTAACCAAGGAACAAGCATTATTCGTTCTATCCAATAATTTAACTGACTTTCTTCAACCCGACATAACGAACATTGGTGGTGTTACTCAAGCAAGAAAGATCGTGGCCATGGCTGAAACTTTCGGAGTGGAGATAGCTTTCCATAATGCTTTCGGCCCCATCCAGAACGCCGTGACACTCCAAGTGGACGCTGCGATTCCTAACTTTCTAATTCAAGAATCATTCTACGACTGCTTCCCAGCCTGGAAAAGAGAACTTGTGAGGAATGAGGGAAAGGTCGAGGCTGGCCACGCAAGCGTCTCAACCAAGCCTGGTATAGGAGTTGATGTAGACGAGGGGCTTCTGGAAGAGCATCTGGCTGAAGGGGAGGAGTATTTCAATCCTGACGAGCCAGTATGGGTTGTAAAGAACACTTGGAAAAGCCAATGAATGCTTCCATGAAGCTAATATGGAACGGAAAGCGTGCATCGGCTTAAACCCTGTAGATGCACAATGAACCCTGTTGACGTCCAATCATTATCGAAGACCTTCGAAACTAAGGAGGGACCGATTCTTCGCAAGAGACGAAGATCCCTCACCGCCGTGGACAGTATAAGTTTCAGCGTCCCTAAAGGAGAGATATTCGCACTCCTCGGACCTAATGGTGCGGGTAAGACTACGACGGTCAAGATGCTTTGCACATTAATCACGCCAAGTTCTGGAGACGCCATCGTTAACGGATACAGTGTTGTAAAGGAGCAGCAGAAGGTCCGTGAGAGTTTAGGGGTAATGTTGACTGGTGAACGAACCCTATACTGGAAGCTTACTGGGCATGAGAATCTGCAATACTTCGCCGCCCTATACCACCTTCAGCCTTCCGATTCTAAAGAACACATTGAGCAACTGCTCAAACTAGTAGGCCTAGTAGAGCGGGAGGATACATTGGTTGAAAACTATTCTACTGGTATGCGGATTCGACTCTCTTTCGCGAAGGCGCTTCTCAATGAGGCGCCGGTATTATTGTTCGATGAACCAACCGCAAGTCTAGATCCCCAATCCGCACACTTAATTCGCGATTTAATCCGTGATTTGAAGCGGGAAGGTCGTTCAATCATTCTGACCACTCATAATATGGATGAGGCGGAGGTTCTAAGCGACCGTGTTGCCATAATTGATCATGGAAAGATTGTACAGCTGGGAACACCAACGGAACTGAAACAGAGAGTGAAAACTAGTGAGGTCATTGAGATTGAAGCACGCAACCTCTCGAAACAAGCGGTTGATGCAGTACAAGCCTTAAGCGGCGTCTCGAAAGTAGCCTTCTCTAACACTGACCGTGAGAAGCCAGTCCTCCGCATACATGCTGAGAAAGGGGAGGAGATTCTTCCACGCATTCTAGAACTATTAGTTCGGGAAAAGACAGCGATCACTAACGTCAGCGTTATCGAGCCAACGCTTGAGGACGTCTTCATCGAAGAGACGGGAAGGAGCCTTCGAGATTAGAATGCGAAAAATTTCAGGCATCCGATCAATAGTAGAAGTGCTATCAGCTATTTGCATTAAGACGTTAAGGTATTATGTTCGGTATCCCGGAGGTTTCCTGCTCTACCTCGTAATGCCATTCCTATTCACATTATTGATATTCGGCATGGGCGGATTCGTCGGCGGCAGTGAAGCGACAACATACTTTACGGCACGCACTGGAACAAGCAACGTCTTGATCTATGAAATTCTCGGAAGCAGTGTCTGGATGACGAGTTGGGTCGTGGTTGAAGACGTTGGAGTTTCATTGCGCAACGAACAAATGACTGGGACGTTGGAGCAGAATTTCCTCGCACCAGTCAACAGGTTCACTTTCCTACTTGGCCTGAGTCTAGCGGATATAATTATCACAGCCGGGATCTTCTTCATCGTGGTCGGCTTAACTATTTGGATCATGATACCAACAGCCTTCCTCGGATTGCTTCAAGCCTATCTGGTCTTGCTGCTTGGATTGATTCCATTGTTTGGAATTGGCTTCCTCTTCGCAGGGTTCGTGGTAAGATTCAAGGAGCCATACACGTTTGTTCAAATCGTCAACTTACTCTTCGCAGTATTAACTGGAACATACTATCCAGTTACCGTACTGCCATACTGGGCTCAATTCGTTTCCAGAATACTGCCGCAGACCTATGTTATTAGCGACATGCGCCAGATCATTCTAGCAAATGAGAAGTTGGTCAACCTCTATGGCGGCGTCTTTGTTCTATTGACGCTTGCTCTAGCTTACCCAATCGTTGGCTATGCCGTGTTCAAACATTTAGAAAAGAGGGCAAGTATCACAGGTGACTTTTCGAAATACTAAACTTTCAAATGTTAAAACAGAATTCAAAGCAGCCTTCCTGAAGGATCTTCAGAATTACCTTAGATATCCAGCTTGGATTCTTGGCGAATTCATAAGCACTCCATTATGGTTCTTCTTCTTCGCTCTCGGCGTAACTCTCTTCGCACCAACAACATCCGGCTCTGGTCTGTATGGAAATTCGTTCGACTTCTTCTACTATGGCTTTGTTTTCATAATCCTGTTCAGTACCGCAATTTGGGGCATAGGCCAGAGCGTGAGGATTGAGCAACAATCGGGCACGCTGGAACAATTCTTCCTCGCACCCGTCAATAGGACCACGTTAATTATTGGAAGATGGGCACGCGTATTCCTCATTGATGTTCTCATAGTGGGCTATACGACGCTTCTGGTGACAGTTCTAGGCGGCGTTCCGGTTACGATGCATAATCCTGCACTCTTTCTTTATTCGCTCACTCTCTACGAATTAGGACTGATTGGTTTCGGACTCTTCATTGCGGGACTGACGATGCGGCTTAAAGCTTACAATACCGTAGCCAACCTCATCTTCTTTAGTTACATGATCCTAACGGGAGCTCTCTTCCCCGTTACTGTAATTCCGTTCCCATTTCGATACATCTCCCTAGCGATCCCGTTCACTTACTTCATCGACCTAATGCGGCATGCCGCACTTCTAACTCCCACCCTCCTTCCCGAGTCGTGGGAATACTTGGCGGGCATGTTGGTGGCGTTATCAATGCTCTTCGTAGGCTTGACCGTTTTCAACTGGATTGAGAAAGATGCTAGAAACCGAGGAACTATCGCAACAAATTAGCCGGCTGTAAATATTGGAGTACCGCGAACTGGGAAGGTCAGGAATCAAAGTCTCCGCGATCGGTCTGGGCACGTGGCAATGGGGAAGTCGAGAATGGGGATGGAACCGACTGTACGGGCAGGAGGATATTCAAGCCGCCTTTCAAAGAGGTCTTGAGCTGGGCATCAACTTCGTGGACACAGCGGAAGTATACGGATATGGAAAGTCGGAGATCATGCTTGGGAAAATGATTCGCAACTGTCGCGAAGAGGTTTTCATTGCAACCAAGGTTTGGCCATTGAATCTAAGTTACGGCCGAGTATTACGCGCGGCAGATAGAAGCTTACGTAGACTGGGCGTTGACGTAATCGACCTTCTTCAAATTCACTGGCCCAACCCACTCATACCGAACACTAAAACGATGAAGGCGATGAAGAGACTTGTTGAAGCAGGGAAGGTTCGATACGTCGGAGTAAGCAACTTCAATTCGAAACAGATGAAGGCAGCACAAGAAGCGTTAGCACCTCTAGACCTTGTTTCAAACCAAGTGAAATACAACATTATTGACCGAAGAATAGAGAACGAGCTTCTCCCCAACGCAATTCGAGAGAAGATCACAATCATCGCATACAGCCCTTTAGCGAAAGGTCTCCTCACGGGTAAGTATACGACAAACTCAAAACCTGCGAGCTTGGTACAGAAGGCATCCGCTAGGTTTTCGGAAAGAAACTTGAACGAACTTGCTGACCTGCAGCAAACTATCAAACAAATCGGAAACGCGCATCAGAAGACATTTTCCCAAGTGGCATTGAATTGGTTGATCAGCCAAGTGAATGTTGTGGCGATTCCAGGAGCAAAGAGACCAGGCGACGTGACTGATAATGCGGGAGCTTCAGACTGGAGACTGACAACAGACGAGATAGACTTACTTAATGAGGTGTCGAGGAGAATTCATTTCGATAGGATAAGCGGATTACCTAACCTCATTAGAGCATTAGTTCCATTATAGCGTGCTGAACTATGAAGAGATAGTTGAAGAGTGGAAAAGAATTGGATAAAGATTCGACTCGGGAGACATCGAGACAACTCATCACCACAGTCGCTCTGATAACAAGTATTGGACAACATGGACCGAACGTGATGTCTGCTGAATGGGCCTTTCAGGTCTCCTACGACCCCATGAGGTTCATGGTGCTCGTGTATCCTAATGATGCAACATACGATAACATACACAACTCGAAAGAGTTTGGCGTAAACTTTCTCAGCGACGACAATGCGGTGCTAGCCAACATCGCCGGGTCCTATTCTGGAAAAGAAGTGAACAAACTAAGCAGCGAACTCTTCCATACATATCCTGCTAGAGTAATCCGCGCTCCAATGATTACCGAATGCTTTCTGAATGCGGAATGCCGCCTAATCCAAGTCTTGAACGTCGGAGAGCACACAGCCTTCCTTGGAGAAGTCGTTCATGTTCAGGTGGATAAGAGCAAGAATCCTCTCCTCTACAGTCAGAGACGATACTGGCAAAGGGGCCCAGCCATCGGAAAGAAACCTCTCATCTTTCTAACCTGCACTATTCGAAAGGAACAGCTCCTCCTAGAGGGAAGATTACAGGGCGCAGACCAATATCCACAGAAAGTGGGGGTAACGGTCAATTGTAACAACACGCGAGTCGTTAAAACCACGATTGAGTCAGATGATCAAGGATACTTCACACTGATTCATCCGTTGAATCATGAAACACAAAAAAGTCGTTACGAAGCAACCGCAACATGGAATGAGTTGAAGGGAAGAGCCACTCAGACAATCAGTTGAGATAACTATCTCAAGATATGGCAGAGAAGAATCAACCGCAAAGTCAGATGCATATTTAGCTCTCAAATACCTTCGGAATTAAATATTTACAATTAAGATGAGAGGAATGGTCAAAGGGCAACTTGACAGAACCGATCGCTACAAGGTTTAAGCAGTAGAATACCATACTGGGAGTCTCCAGGGAGCTTTAGGTTGGCTACGCTTCAGCTTGGGTACTGGGCAGCTCAGGAACAGTATGAACCGCAACGGCTGCTTCAGTATGCTATCCACGCTGAGGTTGTTGGATTCGACATTATTGTAACCAGTGACCATTTTCACCCATGGAGCGACACGGGTGGACAAGCTGGTTTTCCATGGATTTGGCTCGCGTCAGCAGCGGAGAAAACCCGGAAGGTTGAGCTTGGGACTGCGGTTACGACGCCACTCTTTCGTTATCATCCGGCATTGGTAGCGCAAGGCTTTGCTACACTCGATAACCTCTATCCTGGAAGAATCTTCGTCACTCTCGGAACAGGGCACGCGATGAACGAGATCCCACTCGGATTCAAATGGCCCGGATTCGAAGAGAAGATTGGAAGATTGGAGGAAGCGTTGGAGATAATTCAGAAACTATGGCAGGGAGATTTCGTAACCTTTGAAGGCAAATATTATCAACTTAACAAGGCAAAACTGTACACGATACCGAAGGGAAAGATTCCAGTCTACCTAGCGACTTCTAACGAACGCGTGGCCAGGATTGCAGGCCAATTCTGTGACGGAATTTTAACTAATCCAAGAGGTTTGGACAGGTTTAGGAAGATAGTGAATGCGATGGAGAAGGCGGCAACAAAGGTTGGGCGGGATCCTAAGAAGATGAGCAAGAGCATGGAATTCAAAGTCGCCTACGATATCGACTATGATCGGGCACTGAAATCAGCAATGTTCTGGGCCACAACCGCCATACCACGTGAAAAACGTGAACATGTTTGGGACCCTCGAGAGTTAGAAGCCCTTGTGGGGGCAGCGGAAGAACAGAAAATCAAGGACTCTTGGCTGATCACAACCGACTCAGACGATATAATCAAGCGGTTAGGGGAGTTTCTGAAGATGGGCTTCGACAGGGTCTACATTCACAGTGCCAGTCCGGTTGAAGGTAGATTCCTGAATCTTCTAGGCAGAGAGATTCTGCCATGGATGCGTGAATATTACGAAAGCCTATTTCGACCCGTACGAACAATGGCCGTAGACTGATTTCACACTGATTTCTACAGAAACTAGTGCCTTCGCTAGGGGTTCCATTTGTGTAAGTGTGCTAGGATGTCCTCGTGGAGTCTTGCAATCTGAGGTCTAGATGCTGTCGTGAGATTCACGAAGGCAAGTTCAGTCCACGCGTCGTTTGAAGGGGGCTGGTCGCGTTCACCAGTGAAGAGGAATTCAAGATCCCAATGTTTCGTTGGACCATACACTTCTGAGAAGATGAGGGGGCCTTCAATTTTTTGGTCGGTTAATCCGAGTTGTTCTTTCAGAACTCGCTGCGCAGCATCCTTAGGGGATTCACCAAGCATTAGGCCTGAGGAGGGTATCATCCAACCTTTGCCGAAGGATTGAACCCTCTCAGGGTCGAGTGCGCCCAAATGGTTCCAATCAGCTTTCTTGTTCAGTCGTCCCATGAGGACATGGTTAGGGTTTCCCGTCTTCGTTAGGATAACGAAGCTGGAGATGCAGAACCCACCGTCGGGGACGTCCTTCATTCGTGGATGAGGTATATCTTTCTTGAAATGTGCAAACCTTCGCTCAGTAACCATTCTGCTTCAGCGAGGATTGTTAACGGTGCAAGTCTGATTTGAGCATTTATTTTTCCGTCATGACGTGACAGAATGGTGCCATCTGAGGATGTACTCTGGTAATCGTAAGCCTCGTTCCGCCACTTTCTCAACTAAATAGATCGGGAGGGGGCTTAGGGCGAATGCTGTTTTTACGTAGAAACTGTTCGGTCTACCATGAAGCGCGTCTCCTTGGATTGTGAAGCTGAGATCAGAGTTGGCTGCAATCGTGCTGTCAGGGTTTCCCACTATTGACGTGACTATGGCTCCCATTCGTTTGAAGTTCTTGCACCAGCCGGCGACGATCTCTGTCTCTCCACTGTTGGAGATCACTACTAAGACGTCTCCCGCTCGTGGGGCTGGCGTATTTGATTCTCCCGCGACATAAATTTGATCTCCCATCGCTCTCTTCACGTGACCCACTCGGACTGCAGTCATTCGCGCTACCTCTCGTCCACTTCCTAAGCCAACGAAGAAGCATGAGTGTCTCTG
>Ga0187784_10005602_pt1 | contig 10134 bp, 10 predicted proteins | sample 1015_SJ02_MP15_2_FD_132964 | JGI IMG/M metagenome (GOLD analysis project Ga0187784, IMG submission 132964) | Tropical peat soil microbial communities from peatlands in Department of Meta, Colombia - 1015_SJ02_MP15_20_MG | ecosystem: Environmental > Terrestrial > Soil > Wetlands > Peat | place... | reverse complement strand
TGAAATGGTCGCCGACCTGGTCGCGCACCGTAAGCGGCCGGACGGTGGCCGCGACCGCGCCGTCGCGCATCACCAGCTGGTCCGGCGTGTAATAGGAAATCGGGTAGCCGCGCGCCTGGGCTTCGAGCAGCAAGGCGAAAGTGGAATCGCCGCGGATATTGATCCGCTCGATCGGGTCCATCTGCACGGCGACGTTCAACGGCATGGCAAAGGTCTACGCAATTTTTGTGCTGGCGGCTATGGCGGCGCCAAACGTCAGCGCGAGGCGTCGAAGGCGTTGACGATATGGCGCGGCATTGTGCCGGGCGTGACGACGATCACGTCGAAGCGGATCTCGCAATTGGCGTCGGCGGGGTGCTGCGCCAGCCAAAATTCGGCGGCGCCGACGATGCGGCGCTTGCCGCGTTCGGTGACCGCCGCCAGCGCTTCGTCGGCGCTGGCGCGCGCCTTGACCTCGACGAAGACGAGCGTGCGCCGGCGGCGGGCGACGATATCGATCTCGCCGAACGGGGTTTTGAAGCGCCGCGCCACGATGCGATAGGCCTTGGCGATAAGAAACATCGCCGCACGGCTCTCCGCCGAAAGACCGAGGCGGAACGCCTTGAGGCGTTCCGGGCGCGGCGGCGGTTTGACCGGTTTTATGGGCTCGGCCCGGCGCGCCATGGTTATTCCTTGTCCGGTTGGTTTGCGGCCTTGGCGAGCGCGAGCGCGCGTTGATAGAGCTCCCGCCGCGGCAGCCCGGTCGCTTGCGCCACCTCGCCGACCGCGTCCTTGAGCGAGGCGCGCGCCAGCGCCTGCCGCAGCAGGTTTTCGGCCGCCGCCGTATCGGCCGGCGCCGCCGCCGGCGGCGCGACGACAATGGCCATCTCGCCGCGCGGCTCCGCATGCGCGTAAGCTTCGGCAAGCGTCGCGAGCTCGCCGCGGCGCACTTCCTCGTGCAGCTTGGTGAGCTCGCGGCACAGCGCCGCCTCGCGGGCACCGCCGAGCCCACCGGCAAGATCGGCCAGCGTTGCAGCGAGCCGCGGCCCGGTCTCGAACACAACGAGCGTCGCCGGGATGGACGCGAGTTCGACAATGCGGCTGCGCCGCGCGGCCGCTTTCGGCGGCAAGAATCCGGCGAACAGGAACTGGTCGGTCGGCAGTCCGGCGACCGCCAAGGCGGCAAGCAACGCCGAGGCGCCGGGCAGCGCCGTGACCGCATGGCCGGCGTCGCGCGCCGCGCGCACGAGCTTGTAGCCGGGATCGGAGATGAGCGGGGTGCCGGCATCGGAAACCAAGGCGATGGCCGCTCCTTCGGCGAGCCGGCGCAGCAATAGCGGCCGCGCCTTTGCCGCGTTGTGCTCGTGATAGGGCGTGAGCGGCGTCGTGATGGCGTAGCGGTCGAGCAATTTGCGGGTGACGCGGGTGTCCTCGCAGGCGATCAAATCGGCGCCGGCCAGTGCCTGCAAGGCGCGCAGGGTGATGTCGCCAAGATTGCCGATCGGGGTGGCGACGATATGCAGGCCCGCCGCCAAGCGCGCGACCTCGATCGTGCGGCCGGCAAGCAGATAGTGCCGCGACGCCTCGGCATCCGCCGGTTGCCGCGCATTGCGCAAGCGATCGCCCATTGTCGGCACTCTAGCGGGGGTTGCCAGTGGCGTCATGCCACGGCGAATTCCTATTCTTTTTCATTTGCTTAACCATTCGCCGCCAATATGTCGGATTGCCATCGCCTTGATACCGGCGACGTTTGGGGCGTCGTGGGGAGAACCGCCGTGTCCGCGCAAGTGCAGGTTCAGGCGTCGGCGGCCGATCACCATGCATTCACGCGGCGCGGTTCGCTCGCCGGGTTGCTCGCTACTGCCGGCGCGCTGATGGCCGGTTGTTCGGAAAATTCGCAATATTTGTCCCCGGCGCCGCCGCCGCAGAGCACCCAGGTCCCGCCTGGCGCCACCATCGGCACGGGCCAGGTCAAGGGGGCGCTGATCTTGCCGCTGTCGGCGCCCGGCAATGCCGGGCTCGCCGGCCAATCGATGCGCAATGCCGCGGAACTGGCGGTCGCCGAATTCAGCAATCCGAACATCCAGCTCCTGGTCAAAGACGACGGCGGCACCGCGGAGGCGGCGCGCCAAGGCGCGCAACAGGCGCTCGATCAGGGGGCCCAAATCATTCTCGGGCCGTTGTTTGCGCAGTCGGTCAGTTTTGTCGCTCAGGTGGCGCGCCCGCGCAATGTGCCGGTCATCGCCTTTTCGACCGACGCCAATGTCGCCGCGACCGGCGTTTATCTGTTGAGCTTTCTGCCGGAATCGGACGTCGAGCGCATCGTGCAATACGCCACGGCCACCGGAAAGCATTCCTTCGCTGCGCTTATTCCCGACAATCCCTACGGCACCGTGGTCGAAGCGGCGTTCAAGCAGGCGATCGCGCGGCGTAGCGGCAGCCAGATCGTCGCCCTGGAACGCTATCCGCACGACAAGGCCGCCATGGCGGCGCCGATCCGCAACGTCGCCCAAGCCTCGGTGCGCGCGGACTCGCTGTTCATTCCGGATAGCGGCGATGCGGTGCCGGATGTGGTCCAGGCGCTGGCCGCCGACGGCGTCAACCTCAAGCGGCTGCAGCTGTTGGGCACCGGGCTATGGGATGACCCGCGAATTTACGCGGTTCCGGCGCTTGACGGTGGCTGGTATGCGGCGCCGGACGGCACCGGCTACCGGAGCTTCGCCAGCCGCTACAAAGCGCGCTACGGTCAAGACCCGGTGCGGACCTCGACGTTGGCTTACGACGCCGTCGCGCTCGTCGCCGCCCTGGTCAAAACCCAAGGCGCCCAGGCGTTTTCGCCGCAGATTCTCACCAGCCCATCGGGCTTTTCCGGCATCGACGGGCTATTCCGCTTCCGCCCCGACGGCACCAATGAACGCGGACTTGCCGTGTTGCGCGTGGCGGCGGCGGGTGCCCAGGTCATCTCGCCGGCCCCGCGCAGTTTTGCCGGGCCAGCGGCTGGATAATAAGCTAGCTTACTAAAATGCGGTCCGGCTTGGGCTGATCGCCAACAATAGCCACCTGGCGCACCAGCCTTGGAAAGTGCTGGCGGCAATTGAGGTCCCAGCCTTTCACGTCAATGCGGATGACCCGCTCGACCTTGGCCGGATAGGCCGGGTCGCTAACGCGGGCGAATAGCGCGGCGTCGGCGTCAATGACTGAGCCGTAGCCCCAGATTTTCAGCCGCCGGCCACGCTCATAATCGATCAGGAACAGGATCGCCCGGTTGTTCTCGCTGAGATTGCCGACGGTGATGTACTGCCGGTTGCCGGCGAAGTCGGCGAAGGCGAGCGTATGGTCGTCGAGCGCCTTGAGAAAGCCCGGCGGGCCGCCGCGGTGCTGCACATGCGGCCAGCCGGCGTCGCTCGCGGTACCGATGAAAAAACTGTCGGCGGCAGCGATGAAGTCGATCAGATCCTTGTTGAGCCGGTCGCGCGGCGGATCTCGGTGCTCGAGACGCTTGGTGTGCTCGCGTGCGCCGTAGCGGGCTTGCGCCGCTTTCACTGCCGGCGAGAAGGCGATTTGAGTAAAGGCGCGGGTCATCGGGTTGGCTAGCTTGGCGATGCGGCGGGGTTCTACGCTGCGGCCTTGCCGGCGGTCTTCAGCTTGCCGGCAAAATAGCGCTCGTTCTGCGTTAAGCCGCCATAGCCGTAAGCGTCGCCGCGCACGCCATCGACGTGGACATAGCTTTCGCTGTGCAGCGGACCGATCAGCCTGTCCATCGCCGCAAAAGCCGCAGCGATGAACGTTGCTTTCTCCTCCCGCGAATTGGTGCCGTCGGTGATCCGGATGTCGAGCCAGAAGCCCGCCAGGCCGTGTTGCGCCAGCGATTTGTCGGCGACAAACCAGCGCGCCGGATCGAGTTGTTCCACGGCGATAGCCGTGACGTTGGGATCCTTGTGCAGGATTTCGCTGGAGAGCTCGCGTACGGCTTTGGCGATAGCGCTTGGCGGCGCGGCTTCGGTGCGCGGTGTTGCGTATTGGATGCTGATCATTGGCATGACATGTCTCCTTCACGGTCTCGCCCGGGGCTGAAATAGCGTTTCGCGCGCATATATAGGCCTGGCACCAGCCGTGATAATCCGAGAAAAACGCAATAGACTCTTCCAAATATCGGGAGAATAGCCGTGAACCGGATCGAGGATTTCCAGGCTTTCGCTGCTGTCATCGAGAATGGCAGCCTTACCGCTGCGGCCCGTCAGCTCGGGCGCTCGCTGCAAGCGGTGAGCCGGTCGCTGGCGGCGGTAGAGCGCGACGTCGGTGTCGAGCTTGTCCATCGCACCACACGCCGTTTGAGCCCGACTGATGCCGGTCTCGCGTTCCACCGCCGGCTCGGCGCGGCACTCGCCGAGATTGAAGCAGCAAAGCTGGAGACCTCGAACCGCCGTGCCGACGCCACGGGCCGGCTGCGCATCTCAGGCTCCAATGCTTTTGCGCCGCTTTACATCGTCCCGGCGCTGCCGGCGTTTCTCAAAGCGCATCCCAAGGTGGAGATCGATCTCGCTTTGTCCGACAGCTACGTCGACCTCGTCGGCGAAGGCTTCGACGTTGCCATTCGCATCGGGCAATTGCCGGACTCAAGTCTGAAAGCCAGGCTGCTCGCCAATTCGCGGCGCGTGGTATTCTCGGCCCCGAGCTATTTTGCCCAGCACGGGCGGCCGCGACGTCCGGAAGACCTCGCACATCACGACTGCATCGTGCGCACCTCGGCGCGCGAGGGCAATGCTTGGCCGTTCCAGGTCGATGGCCGGATAAAAACGGTCAAAGTCGCTGGGCGCTTCCAGACCAGCGGAGCGATGGCGGCAAACGCCGCTGCAGTAGAGGGGCTGGGCATCGCCAATGCGCCGCTCTGGCAGGTGCGGCCACTCATCGATCGCGGCGACGCCGAACTGGTTCTGACCCGATTTGAGCCGGCGCCAGTGCCGATTCACGCGGTTTGGCCGGCGACGCGGCTGCCGCCTGCCAAAACCACAATGTTTGTGGAGTTTCTTGCTGCGCGGCTCAAAGGCGAACGGCTCTGATCGGCGATCAGCCAGGGCTATAATTTTAATAAGCTTGCTTATTATTTATCGGCAATATCTTGATATTTCAATAATTTAAGCTGCGAGATCGGCGACTACGGCGTCGAGCACCGGGAAACCCGGCATGGTCACGCGCAGCCGGCCATTACCGGCGAGTTCGACCAGCCCGTGCTCGCGCAAGCTCGCAATCCGGCCGGGGTCGAGGCTACGGCCGGCGATCTCGGCGTAGCGATCAAGCGCAATGCCTTCGGCGAGCCGAAGCCCCATCAGCAGGAATTCGTCGGCCCGCTCCTCCCGCGTGAGCAGCTCATCGCTGGTCACACCATGCCCTTGCGTTTCAACGCAGCTCAGCCAGGCTTCCGGCTTCTTCTCGGTCGCCGTGGCATGCCGCTCGCCATCGATGTCGAGCCGGCCGTGGGCGCCGGGGCCAATGCCGGCATATTCGTGCGCCCGCCAATAGACGAGGTTATGCCGGCACTCGCCGCCCGGCCGCGCATGGTTGGAGATCTCATAGGCCGGCAGGCCGTGCGCCGCGCAAATCTCCTGGGTGGTGTCGTAGAGAGCGCGGGCGCAATCCTGATCGGGAACGCGCAATTTGCCGGCCGCATGCAGCGCGGCGAACGGGGTGTCCGGCTCTACGGTCAACTGATAGAGCGAAACATGCTCGCCGGCTTCGGCCAGCGCCGCAGTCAACTCGTCCGCCCACGCGTTGGGCGCCTGGTTCGGCCGCGCATAGATCAGGTCGAACGAGTAGCGGTCGAACACGCTGCGCGCCACCGCGACTGCCTCGAGCGCCTCGCGCGCGGTATGCAGCCGTCCCAGTTCGGCGAGCGCGCGGTCGTCCAGCGCCTGCACCCCGAGCGACACGCGATTGACGCCCGCCGCCCGATAGCCGCGAAAGCGCGCTGCCTCGACGCTCGTCGGATTGGCTTCGAGCGTGACCTCGGCATCTGCGGCGACGCGCCAATGCCGCGCGATGGCGTCGAGCACGGCGGCGATGGTCGCCGGCTGCAGCAGCGACGGGGTGCCGCCGCCGAAAAAAATCGTCGACACCGTGCGGTTTCCCACGCGGGCCGCGGTCGCCGCGATCTCGCCGGCAAAAGCCCGCGCAAAGCGCCCCTCGTCGATCGGCTCGCGGCGGACATGGCTGTTGAAGTCGCAATAGGGGCATTTCGACAGGCAGAACGGCCAGTGGATATAGACGCCGAAGGCCTGCTCAGTCCCGGGCAAGGCAGGCCTCCGCAAGCTTGAGAAAGGCGCGGGCGCGATGCGACAGCCCTCTGCCCCGTGGCGGCAGGCCATGCTTCTCCTCGCTTGCCATTTCGCCGAAGGTACGGTCGTGGCCGTCGGGCAGGAACATCGGGTCGTAGCCGAAGCCTTTATCGCCGCGCGGCGGCCAGACCAGCGTACCGTCGACGCGCGCCTCGAATTCTTCGGTATGGCCGTCCGGCCAGGCCACGCACAGCGCCGAGACGAACTGCGCCTTGCGCCGCTCCGGGGCGATGGCGCCGCGCTCGCGCAATTTCTCTTCGATTGTCGCCATGGCGGCACCGAAATCCCGCTCGGCGCCGGCCCAGCGCGCCGAATGGATGCCCGGTGCGCCGCCAAGCGCATCGACGACAAGCCCGGAATCGTCAGCGAAGGCGGGAAGCCCTGCCGCCTTCGCCGCGGCTAGCGCCTTGATGCGCGCGTTCTCGCGAAATGACATTCCGGTCTCGTCCGGTTCTTTCAAGCCAAGCTCGCCTGCCGATATGGCGTCTACGCCGTAGGGCGCAAGCAAGTCGCGCATTTCGGCAAGCTTGCCGGGGTTGTGGGTAGCAATAACCAGACGACCCGTGATCGGACGATGGATGTCAGATGTCGGATGTCGGATGTCGGACCCGCGTTTAAGGAGTTGGCTTGCAGCCATCTGTCCTCCGTCGTCCGTCATCTGTCCTGCGCACTCACATCACCGCCATCTTCTGCAAATCGACGAGCTTGGCGACGCCTTTGCGCGCCAGCGCCAGCAGCGCCGAAAACTGCGCCTCCGAAAACGGCGTCTTTTCCGCTGTCGCTTGCACTTCGACAATGTCGCCCGCGCCGGTGAGAACGAAATTGGCGTCGGTGTCGGCTTGCGAATCCTCGGCATAATCGAGATCGAGCACCGCGACGCCCGCACAGACACCGCAGGAAATCGCGGCGATATGGTCGCGCAGCACCTGGCCTTCCGCCTCGATCATGGCGCGCGCCTTCATCCAGGCGAGGCAGTCATACAGCGCGATCCAGGCGCCGGTGATGGAGGCGGTGCGGGTGCCGCCGTCGGCCTGGATCACGTCGCAATCGATGGTGATCTGGCGCTCGCCGAGCGCTTTGAGATCGACCACCGAGCGCAGGCTGCGCCCGATCAGGCGCTGAATTTCCACGGTGCGGCCGTTCTGTTTGCCGGCCGATGCCTCGCGCCGGGTGCGTTCCAGCGTCGCCCTCGGCAGCATGCCGTATTCGGCGGTGATCCAGCCGCGCGCCTGGCCTTTGAGCCATGGCGGCAGACGATCCTCCAGCGACGCGGTGACCAGAACATGGGTGTCGCCGAACTTCACGAAACAGGAGCCTTCGGCGAATTTCACCACGCCGCGCTCGAGCGAGACGGGACGCAATTCGTCGGGCTGTCGGCGGCTCGGCCGCATGCGCTCTCTCCGGTCGCCGGACGCCTTGCGCCGGCAGATTAGGCTTGTAGTGGCGAGCCTTGCGCCCCACAAGGGCGCCGCAGCCGGCGTCAGCCGGCTTCCAGGCCGGCCGATTGCCATCGGCGTCGGCTTGCCGCTACCTTGCCGCGCCGCGCATCGCGTGCGGAGATAACGATGAAGAAGGAAGCAACGCAGGCGCTGGCCGAATTCGCCGCCACTGTCGGCTATGACGGTGTGCCGGAACGGGTGCGCGAGCATGGCAAAAATCTGCTGCTCGATGCGCTCGCCTGCGCGGTGGCCGGCCATCGCGGCGAGGAGACCGGGCAAGTCGCGGCGCTTGCGGCGGCGCTCGCCCAGTCGCGCGAGTCGAGCGTGATCGGCGGCGGCTATTCGTCGCTCGCCGGTGCGACGCTGCTCAACGGCTATCTCATTACTGCGGTGACGATGTGCGATGTGCACCGCGCGACCATGACGCATGTCACGCCGGAAATCGTGCCGCCGGCGCTGGCGATTGCGGAACGCGACGCGCTCTCAGGCCGCGATCTGTTGGTCGCCATCGCCGCGGGCTGCGAGGTGACGACGCGGATCGGCCTCGGGCTCGACTACGGCGCCTTTCGCGCGCGCGGTTTCCACGGCCCGGGCGTGATCGGCCCGTTCGGTGCGGCCGCGGCGGTCGGGCGGCTCCTCAAATTCGACGCCAGCGCCATGGCGCGCGCCTTCGGTCTTGCCGGCAGCCAGGCGGCGGGCACCTTCGCCGCGTGGGGCACGCCGACCGTGAAGTTCCATCAATGCCGTGGCGCGTTGTCCGGACTGCTGGCGGCGCTCTTGGCGCAGCAGAATTTCGTCGCGACAGGCGAGTTCCTGACCGCCAAGGACGGCGGCCTGTACAATGCTTACACGAGCGGCGGTAACGCGGCCGCGGCGGTCGCCGATCTCGGACGGCGCTTCGAGCTCGAGCAAATCGCGCTGCGGTTATGGCCGTCGGCCACGCTCATCCAAGGCATGAACACGGCGCTGTTCGATCTCATCGGCAAACACGACATCGCCGCGGCGCGCCTGCGCAACGTCCGCATCGCGCTCAGCCAAAGCGCTTTCGCTATGCACGGCGGCTTTAGCCGCTACAACGGGAAATTCGAGGCGCTGTTGTCGGCGCATTACGCCGCCGCCGCCATCCTGCACGACCGTGCGCTCACTTTGGCGCAATTCGAGCCTGAGCGTTATGACGATGCGACGCTGCGTCGCTTCGCCGCCGAACAGGTCGACGTCCGCGCCGATGCGGCGATCACCGGCTCGCAGGCGAAAATCGACGTCACGATGGACGACGGGTCGACCTTGTCGGCCGCTTGCGAACATCCGCTCGGCTCGCCCGAAAACCCGCTGACGCGCGCCCAGATCGAGCAAAAATTCCGCACCTATGCTCAAGGCGTCCTGCCCGAGGCGCATATCGCGCAACTGATCGACGCGGTGAACGGGCTCGAATCGTTCGGCTCGGTGCGCAGCCTCATGGCTTTGCTGCGTGCGCCTGCGCGTGCGATGGCGGCGGCCGAGTGATATATCTAACGGGCATCATTGCGGGGCTGCGCACGGCGCGCGATCCATAACAACGGCTGCGGCGATGCAATCCGGCGCACCGGGCAATGACGGATGAGGTGGCGTTCTTGGCCAGTCATGATTTTCCGCTTGGCGTGAACCGGCTGGGCCTGGCCCAGCTCAACGAGCGGTCGCGCGAGATTTTTCGCCAAATCGTCGAGAGCTATCTGGCGACCGGCGAGCCGGTGGGCTCGCGCAATCTGGCGCGCATTCTGCCGATGACGCTGTCGCCGGCGTCGGTGCGCAACGTCATGTCCGACCTCGAACAGCTCGGCCTGGTTTACGCGCCGCACACCTCGGCCGGCCGACTGCCGACCGAGATGGGGCTGCGCTTCTTCGTCGACGCGCTGATGCAGATCGGCGATCTTACCGAGAACGACCGCCGCGCCATCGAGGCGCAAGTCGCCGGTTCCGGCCACGGCAAATCCGTCGAGGCGGTGCTGACCGAAGCCTCGGGGCTACTTTCCGGCTTGAGCCGCGCCGCCGGCGTGGTGCTCACCTCGAAGACCAATGCGCGGCTCAAGCACATCGAATTCGTCCGCCTCGAGCCCGAGCGCGCGCTCGTGATCTTGGTCAGCGAGGACGGCCAAGTCGAAAACCGGGTGCTGAACATTCCAATCGGGCTGCCGACCTCGGCGCTGACCGAAGCCGGCAATTTTCTCAACGCGCGCGTCCGCGGCCATACCCTCCTCGAGGTCAAAAGCGAGGTCGAGCGCACCCTCAGGGAAAGCGAGGCCGAGCTCGATCAGCTGACCCGGAAAATCGTCGCCGACGGTCTGGCGAGCTGGTCGGGCGGGGAGAGTGACGAGCGCAAGCTGATCGTGCGCGGCCAGGCGCATCTG
>Ga0187784_10005600_pt1 | contig 10137 bp, 7 predicted proteins | sample 1015_SJ02_MP15_2_FD_132964 | JGI IMG/M metagenome (GOLD analysis project Ga0187784, IMG submission 132964) | Tropical peat soil microbial communities from peatlands in Department of Meta, Colombia - 1015_SJ02_MP15_20_MG | ecosystem: Environmental > Terrestrial > Soil > Wetlands > Peat | place... | reverse complement strand
TCGCAATATCAGCGAAATCGAGCATGCGCTGCAGGAAAACAGCATCGGACTCCATACGCCGATCCAATTTCAGGTAGGCGCGGACGATAAAGGCAAGCCGATCTTCAAGGAAACTACGCCCGGGCGCGCGATGCTCGGCGCTGTGCTGCCGAGGCATGAGAAGGTTTCGTTCGACCTCGTCAACAAGCTGATGACGAAGCGCGAAATCTCCAGCATGATCGACACGGTCTATCGCCACTGCGGCCAAAAGGAGACGGTGATCTTCTGCGACCGGATCATGGCGCTCGGCTTCCACCACGCCTTCAAGGCCGGCATTTCGTTCGGCAAGGACGATATGGTGGTGCCGCACTCGAAGAGAAAAATCGTCGAGGATACTCGCGAGCAGGTCAAGGATTTCGAGCAGCAATACAATGACGGCCTGATTACGCAGGGCGAGAAATACAACAAGGTCGTCGACGCTTGGTCGAAGTGCACCGAGAAGATCGCGGAAGCGATGATGAAAGAGATCTCGGCCGCCAAGCCCGCGGCGGAGCGGGGCGCGGAGGCCCAGGTCAATTCGATCTACATGATGGCTCATTCCGGCGCCCGCGGCTCGCCCGCGCAGATGCGTCAGCTCGCCGGCATGCGCGGCCTGATGGCGAAGCCTTCCGGCGAGATCATCGAGAGCCCGATCATCTCCAACTTCAAGGAAGGCCTGTCCGTGCTCGAATATTTCAACTCGACGCACGGCGCGCGCAAAGGGCTGGCTGATACCGCGCTGAAGACGGCGAATTCCGGCTATCTGACCCGGCGTCTGGTCGACGTTGCGCAGGACTGCATCATTACCGACGGGGATTGCGGCACCTCGCGCGGCATCAAAGTGCGCGCCATTATCGATGCCGGACAGGTGGTGGCGTCGCTGGCGAGCCGCATTCTCGGTCGCACCACGGCCGAGGATGTGCGCGATCCCTCGAGCAACGATGTGCTGGTCGCAAACGGCACCCTGCTCGAAGAACCGCATGTCGAGCGGCTCGTTGCCGCCGGCGTGCAGGAGGTCAAGATCCGCTCGGTGCTCACCTGCGAGACGACGAGCGGCGTCTGCGGCAAGTGCTACGGGCGCGATCTCGCCCGCGGCACGCCGGTCAATCTCGGCGAAGCTGTCGGTGTCATTGCCGCGCAGTCGATCGGCGAGCCCGGCACGCAGCTCACCATGCGTACGTTCCACATCGGCGGCGCCGCGCAGATCTCGGAGCAGTCGTTCGTCGAATCGAACTTCGAGGGCACCATCAGGATCAAGAACAAGAACGTTGTCCGCAATTCCGACGGCGATCAGATCGTGATGAGCCGCAACCTCATTGTTGCAGTGACCGATCCGGACGGCACTGAGCGCGCCGTGCATCGCATCCAGTATGGCGCTCGCCTCAAGGTCGAGGACGGCGAGCATATCAAGCGCGGCCAGCGCATCGCCGAGTGGGATCCTTACACCCGGCCGATCATGACCGAAGTCGAAGGTACGGTCGGCTTCGAGGATCTCGTCGAAGGTCAATCGATGACCGAGACGCTGGACGAATCGACCGGCATCGCCAAGCGGGTGGTGATCGACTGGCGTTCGGGTTCGGTCCGCGGCCAGCAGGATTTGCGTCCGGCGCTTGTGATCAAGGGCAAGGACGGCAAGATCCTGAAACTCTCCCGTGGCGGCGAGGCGCGCTATATGCTCGCGGTCGACGCCATCATCTCGGTCGACCCCGGCGCCAAGATGAAAGCCGGCGATGTGATCGCCCGCATTCCGACCGAAAGCGCCAAGACCCGCGACATTACCGGCGGCCTGCCGCGCGTCGCGGAATTGTTCGAAGCGCGGCGGCCGAAGGAATCGGCGGTTATCGCCGAGATTTCCGGCACCGTGCGTTTCGGCCGCGATTACAAGAACAAGCGGCGGATCACCATCCAGCCCGGCAGCGGCGAGGAGGAGCCGCGAGAGTACCTTGTCCCCAAGGGCAAGCACATCCATTTGCAGGATGGCGACGTCATCGAGAAGGGCGACTTCATAGTCGAAGGCAACCCGGCGCCGCACGACATCCTGGCGATTAAGGGTGTGGAAGAGCTTGCAGGCTACCTGGTCAATGAGATCCAGGAGGTCTATCGGCTCCAAGGCGTGGCGATCAACGACAAGCACATCGAGGTGATCGTCCGGCAGATGTTGCAGAAGGTCGAGATCACGGATTCCGGCGAAACCGACATGATCCAGGGTGATCAAGTCGACAAGCTGGAATTCGATGAAACAAATGCCCGCGTGGTGGCCGAAGGCAAGAAGCCCGCGACCGCGCATCCGGTACTGCTCGGCATTACCAAGGCGTCGCTGCAGACGCGATCGTTTATCTCCGCGGCTTCATTCCAGGAGACGACGCGCGTGCTCACCGAGGCCGCAGTCTCGGGTAAGGCCGACACGCTCGACGGGCTCAAGGAGAACGTCATCGTTGGCCGACTCATTCCCGCCGGTACCGGCGCGATGATGAACCGGCTGCGCGAAGTGGCGATCAAGCGCGACCAACTCATTCTTGCCGAGCGCGAGAAGGAGGCGGCGAAGGCCGCGGCCGCCGCGCAGGAGCCTGCGGCGTTACCGGCGGCGGAGTAAAGGCCGCCCTGACGCGCACGAACGACGAGGAGGCCGCCGCAAGGCGGCCTTTTCGTTTCCATGCCGCTTTTATATGTATTTTCGATTGACCTAGTGACTTAGCGTTGGGAGGCAGCGATGAGCACAGTTCTGGTAACGGGTGGCTCGGGCTTTATCGGTGGCTATTGCATCTTGCAACTGCTTGCCGCCGGCCACCAGGTGCGCACGACCGTCCGCAACCTTGACCGGGAAAGCGACGTGCACGCTCTGCTCAAGCAGGGTGGTGCCGAGGCCGGCGATCGCTTGTCAATCCACGCCGCAAATCTCGAAAGCGACACGGGCTGGCGCGAGGCGGTCGACCGCTGCGATTACGTGCTGCACGTGGCGTCGCCCTTTCCCGCAGCGGTGCCGAAAGACGAAAACGAGCTCATCGTCCCGGCGCGTGAGGGTGCGCTGCGCGTGCTGCGCGTCGCCCGCGACGCCGGCGTCAAGCGCGTGGTGCTCACGTCCTCCTTCGCCGCGATCGGCTATGGTCATGCGCCGCAACGGCAGCCGTTCAACGAAACGAATTGGACCGATCCCGCGGGGGGTGACGTAACCGCCTATGTGAAATCGAAGACGCTGGCGGAGCGCGCGGCCTGGGACTTTATCGCCAAGGACGGCGGTGCTCTCGAACTTTCCGTTGTCAACCCGGTTGGAGTGTTCGGTCCGGTACTGGGCCCCGATTATTCGACATCGATCCTCATCGTCCAACGCCTGATGGATGGTGCGATGCCCGGCTGCCCACAGCTTGTTTTCGGCGTTGTGGATGTGCGCGACGTTGCCGACCTACACCTTCGCGCCATGACCAACCCGGCGGCAAAGGGCGAACGCTTCCTCGCCGTCGCCGGCGATTTCATGTCGATCCGCGAGATTGCGCTTCTGCTCAAGGAGCGCATGGGCTTAGCGGCGAAAAGAGTGCCGACGCGACAATTGCCGAACTGGCTCGTTCGCGTCGCTTCCTTGGCCGATCCGGCGGTGAAGCAGATCATTCCCGAGCTCGGAATCCTCAAGAACGCAAGCGGCGAAAAAGCCAGGCGCGTCCTTGGCTGGACGCCGCGGTCGCGCGAGGAAGCGCTCGTCGCCAGCGTGGAAAGTCTCTTGCGGCTCGGGCTGCTGAAGGAAAGCGCGAGAAAGGCCGCCTAAAATAACCTATTTCCGTCTTTACAGCCGGAGGATGCCGTGTTCCCGCCCGAGCGGATCGTCTGTCTGACCGAAGAGACCGTCGAGACGATTTACCTTCTCGGCGAAGAGCATCGCATCGTCGGCATTTCCGGTTACGTGGTCCGCCCGCCGCGGGCTCGGCGCGAAAAACCGCGGGTTTCCGCCTTTACCTCCGCCGACATCCCGAAAATCATCGCGCTCGAGCCCGATCTCGTTCTCGCCTTCTCCGATCTCCAGGCCGAGATCGCCGCGACCCTGATCCGCGCCGGCATCGATGTACACGCCTTCAACCAGCGCACAATCGCGGAAATTCTTGACATGATCCGGATGCTCGCCGCAATGGTCGGCGCTGCCGACCGCGGCGATCGGCTGACGTCCGAATTGGAGCAGGGAATAGCGGCCACCCGCCGCCGCGCCGCGCGCTTGCCGCGGCGACCGAAGGTCTATTTCGAGGAATGGGACGAACCGATGATTTCCGGTATCGGCTGGGTGTCGGAATTGATCGACGCGGCGGGCGGCATTGATATCTTCGCCGACCGGGCGGCGTGCAAGTCGGCTAAGGAGCGTATCGTCAGTGCGGCGGAAGTGATTGAACGGCAGCCGGACATCATCGTCGGCTCGTGGTGCGGCAAAAAATTCAGGCCGGAAAGAGTCGTAAGCCGCCCGGATTTTGATCGCGTGCCCGCGGTCCGCGACGGCGCGTTGCACGAAATCAAGTCCTCATTGATCCTGCAGCCCGGCCCGGCGGCGCTGAGCGACGGACTCGCTGCCCTGGAGGCAATTATCGCCCGCGCATCGGCGACGGCGCTCGCATCCGTATGAGCGCGCAGGAGCTCGCGGTCGACCTTGCGCTGTTCAGCGGCGGCGCCATGCGGCGATTCCTGACCGAAGCCATTCCGCTTTTCGAACAAGCGAAGGGAATAAAAGTCTCCGTCCATTTCGCGCTTACGCGTATTCTCAAGAAGGAGATCGAAGACGGCGCGGCCTTCGACATAGCGCTGATGCCGCGCGCCGAACTCGACGCGCTCGCGACCTCGGGCTTGATTGTTCCCGGCTCGCAGACCGATATCGCCCGGTCCATCGTGGGCTTCATTGTGCGGGTCGGCGCGCCGGTGCCAGATATTTCCACGGTCGAGGCGTTCAAGAACGCGTTGCGGCGGGCGAAATCGATTTCGCACAGCCAGGGTCCGAGCGGCCTCTACGTGGCGGCGCTGCTCGAACGCCTCGGCCTCGCCGACGAAATGAAGAAAAAGACCGTGCTGGCGATCGGCCGTCCGGTGGGCGAGGTGATCGCCAGCGGCGAAGCCGAGATCGGCATGCAGCAGATCATCGAAAATCAGCCCGTGGAAGGCGCCCACTTAGTGAGCCCGCTGCCGCGCGAACTGGGCAATTTCGTCGCTTATAGCGCGGGATTTGCTTCGGGGGCCTCAGTCCGTGCTGCGGCCCGCGCCGGGAGCTTGGTGGCATTCTTTAAGTCGCCCGAGAGCGTGCGCATCATCCGCGAAAAAGGTATGGAGCCGGGGTAGCCGAGTCCTTGGTCCGATAGCGCAGATGTGCTTGCGCCATCGGGGTTTTGCGCCCATATGTGCTTGACTTCGCGCGGTGTCGCCGATACATACCGCGCACTTTTCGGCAGGCGGTGAGCTTCGCCCGTCGGAACGGCATGTCCGGGTCCACGCAAGCCATTGAGAGTCATTCGCTTTCTTTGCGCGTGCGATTCGGCGCGACGCCTCGACAAAAGCAGGCTCAAACGCTGCCGCTGACTTCGGAAAGTCAGAGCAACTAAGGCGCACGACCGCGCTGCTCGCATCGTGGTCCTCTGCAGGGTTCGAGCGCCCCTCCGCGCGTAGGAGCGGATGGCGCGCTTTCTTTTGCGCGAACGGTTTTCGCGCGGCAACGGGTGCAGGTCCGCACGGAGTGCAGGTCGCAGGCGAAAGCCTGAAGTCTTGGAGCGAAGAGAACGGATGCCGACTGTCAATCAGCTTATTCGCAGGCCGCGCGTTGTGCAGCACGCGAAGAAGAAAGTGCCCGCCCTGCAGCAATCGCCGCAGAAGCGCGGCGTGTGCACACGAGTCTATACGACGACGCCGAAGAAACCGAATTCGGCGCTGCGCAAGGTTGCAAAGGTCCGGTTAACCAACGGATTCGAGGTCATCGGCTACATCCCCGGCGAGGGTCATAACCTGCAAGAGCACTCGGTGGTGATGATCCGGGGCGGCCGCGTGAAGGACCTGCCGGGCGTGCGCTATCACATTCTGCGTGGCGTGCTCGACACCCAGGGCGTGAAAAACCGCAAGCAGCGTCGGTCGAAATACGGAGCAAAACGACCGAAGTAATGGGTCGTTTTGCGTCTTGAGAAACGAGAGACGAAGGAAATAACGAGATGTCCCGCCGCCACAGGGCAGACAAGCGCGAGATCCTGCCGGATCCGAAGTTCGGAAATATCGTGATCACCAAGTTCATGAACTCGGTGATGCACGCCGGCAAGAAATCGGTGGCGGAGAATATTGTCTACGGCGCCCTTGACATGATCGAAGGCAAGACCCGGCAGAATCCGATCGGCGTGTTCGAGCAAGCGCTCGATAATGTCATGCCGTCCATCGAGGTGCGTTCGCGCCGCGTCGGCGGCGCCACCTATCAGGTGCCGGTCGAAGTGCGCAGTTCGCGGCGCCAAGCGCTTGGCATCCGCTGGATCATTTCAGCGGCGCGCGAGCGCAATGAAAAGACGATGACCGAGCGGCTCTCCGCCGAACTGCTCGACGCATCCAATAACAGGGGGAACGCGGTCAAGAAGCGTGAGGATACGCACCGGATGGCCGAAGCCAACCGTGCCTTCTCGCACTATCGCTGGTGACGCCGGCGACCGAAGGATTTTGCACATGCCCCGTACCCACCCGATCGAAGACTACCGCAACTTCGGCATCATGGCCCACATCGACGCCGGCAAGACCACGACGACCGAGCGCATTCTCTATTACACCGGCAAGAGCCATAAAATGGGCGAGGTGCACGAGGGCGCCGCGACCATGGATTGGATGGAGCAGGAGCAGGAGCGCGGCATCACCATTACCTCGGCCGCGACCACGGCGTTTTGGGGCGGCAAACGTCTGAACATCATCGACACGCCCGGCCATGTCGATTTCACCATCGAAGTGGAACGTTCGCTGCGCGTGCTCGACGGCGCGGTTTGCGTGCTCGATTCCAACCAGGGCGTCGAGCCGCAGACCGAGACGGTGTGGCGGCAGGGCGATCGTTATAACGTTCCGCGCATCGTGTTCTGCAACAAGATGGACAAGATCGGCGCGGATTATTTCCAATGTCTCAAAGATATCGTCGATCGCCTCGGTGCCAAACCGGTCGCCGTTCAGCTGCCGATCGGCGCCGAGAGCCAATTCAAAGGCGTGATCGACCTCGTGCGCATGGTCGGAGTGGTTTGGGACGACGAAACGCTCGGCGCGAAATATCACGACATCGAAATCCCGGCTGAGCTGAAGGATCAAGCAAGGGAGTATCGCGACAAGTTGGTCGAGGCTGCGGTCGAACTCGACGATGCTGCGATGACGGCCTATCTCGAAGGCAACGAGCCCGACGAGGCGACGCTTAAGCGCCTCATCCGCAAGGCGACGATTTCCGGAGCATTCTTCCCCGTTTTCTGCGGCTCGGCCTTCAAGAACAAAGGCGTGCAGCCGCTGCTCGACGGCGTCGTCGACTATCTGCCGTCGCCGGTCGATGTCCCCGCGGTCAAGGGCGTCGATCTCAAAGGCAACGAGGTCGAGCGCAAGCCGTCGGATACCGAGCCGCTGTCGATCCTGGCGTTCAAGATCATGGACGACCCGTTCGTCGGCACCATCACCTTCTGCCGCATCTATTCCGGGCGGCTGGAAAGCGGCACCGGCGTGATGAATTCCACCAAGGATCGCAAGGAACGCGTCGGCCGCATGTTGCTGATGCATGCCAACAACCGCGAAGACATCAAAGAGGCCTATGCCGGCGACATCGTGGCGCTCGCTGGCCTTAAGGACGTGCGCACCGGCGACACACTGTGCGATCCGCAGAAGCCGGTCATCCTGGAGAAGATGGAATTTCCCGATCCGGTGATCGAGATTGCCATTGAACCGAAGTCGAAGGCCGACCAGGAGAAGCTCGGCGTCGCGCTGGCGAAACTCGTGGCCGAAGATCCATCCTTCCGTGTCACGACCGATCAGGAATCGGGCCAAACCATCATCAAGGGTATGGGGGAACTGCACCTCGACATCAAGGTCGATATCCTCAAGCGCACTTATAAGGTCGAGGCCAATATTGGCGCACCGCAAGTCGCCTATCGGGAGAAAATTACGCGGACGGCGACAGTCGACCATACGCATAAGAAACAGACCGGCGGGTCCGGCCAATACGCTAAGGTCAAGATCGTCGCCGAGCCGCTGCCGGCCGGCAGTAGCCCGAGCTTTGTATTCGAGAACGAGGTGGTCGGCGGCGCCGTGCCGAAGGAATACATTCCCGGCGTAGAAAAGGGACTTGAATCGGTGCTCGGCTCCGGTGTGCTCGCCGGTTTTCCGGTCGTCGACCTGAAAGTCTCTCTGGTCGATGGCGGTTATCACGAAGTCGACTCATCTGCGCTGGCGTTCGAAATCTGCGCGCGGGCGGCACTGCGTGAGGCGTTGCAGAAGGGCGGGCCCGCGCTGCTTGAGCCGATCATGAAGGTCGAGGTGGTGACGCCGGAAGATTATACCGGCTCGGTCATCGGCGATCTCAATTCGCGGCGTGGGCAAATTCAGGGTCAGGACATGCGCGGCAACGCTAACGTCATCACCGCGATGGTGCCGCTCGCCAACATGTTCTCTTACGTCAATAACCTGCGCTCCATGAGTCAGGGGCGCGCCACGTTCACCATGCAGTTCGACCATTATGCCGAGGTGCCCAAGGGCATCGCCGACGAAGTTCAAGCGAAGTTCACCTGAACGCACTTTTACTGAGGTAGAGACAGAGAGCCGGAACGGAGAGCCACATGGCCAAGGAAAAATTCCAGCGCACCAAACCGCATTGCAACATTGGCACGATCGGCCATGTCGATCACGGTAAGACGACTTTGACGGCGGCGATCACAAAGGTGCTGGCCGAAAAGGGGCAGGCGCAGTTCACCGCCTACGATCAGATCGACAAAGCGCCGGAGGAAAAGGCGCGCGGTATCACCATTGCCACCGCGCACGTCGAATATGAAACTGACAAGCGCCATTATGCGCACGTCGACTGCCCGGGGCACGCCGACTATGTGAAGAATATGATCACCGGCGCCGCGCAGATGGACGGCGCCATCCTGGTGGTGAGTGCCGCCGACGGCCCGATGCCGCAAACCCGCGAGCACATTCTACTTGCCCGCCAGGTCGGCGTGCCGGCGCTGGTCGTGTATCTCAACAAAGTCGACATGGTGGACGATCCCGAGCTCCTTGAGCTCGTCGAACTCGAGGTCCGTGAGCTTCTTTCCAAGTATAATTTCCCCGGCGACAAGATTCCGGTGATCAAGGGCTCGGCGCTGATGGCGCTCGAGGGTAAGGACGAGAAGCTCGGCAAGAACTCGATCGGCGAATTGATGAAGGCCGTCGACGAGTACATCCCGCAGCCGGAGCGTCCGAAAGACCAGCCGTTCCTGATGCCGGTCGAAGACGTGTTCTCGATTTCCGGCCGCGGCACGGTGTGTACCGGCCGTATCGAGCGCGGCATCATCAAGGTTGGCGAGGAAGTGGAGATCGTCGGCATTCGCCCGACGCAGAAGACCGTCGTCACCGGTGTCGAGATGTTCCGCAAGCTCCTCGACCAGGGTGAGGCCGGCGACAATGTCGGTTGCCTGCTGCGCGGCACCAAGCGCGAGGAAGTCGAGCGCGGCCAAGTGCTGTGCAAACCGGGCTCGGTCAAGCCGCATACCAAGTTCAAGGCTGAAGCTTACATCCTCACCAAAGAGGAAGGTGGCCGCCACACGCCCTTCTTCACCAATTACCGGCCCCAATTCTACTTCCGCACCACGGACGTGACTGGCGTGGTCACGCTGCCGGAAGGCACCGAAATGGTGATGCCGGGCGACAATATCGCCATGGAGGTGACGTTGATTGTGCCGATCGCCATGGAGGAAAAGCTGCGCTTTGCCATTCGCGAAGGCGGCCGCACGGTGGGTGCCGGCGTGGTGGCGAGCATCGTGGAGTAGGTCAAATACACTGTCGTCCCCCGCGAAAGCGAGGGACCCAGTAACTAGAGAGTTCGCGGGTAACTGCAAACCGCAGCATTTACTGGATCGTCCGCCGGTGCGGACGATGACAGGAAAAGAGAAGCGAAATGAACGGCCAGAACATACG
>Ga0187784_10005599_pt1 | contig 10139 bp, 11 predicted proteins | sample 1015_SJ02_MP15_2_FD_132964 | JGI IMG/M metagenome (GOLD analysis project Ga0187784, IMG submission 132964) | Tropical peat soil microbial communities from peatlands in Department of Meta, Colombia - 1015_SJ02_MP15_20_MG | ecosystem: Environmental > Terrestrial > Soil > Wetlands > Peat | place... | reverse complement strand
TTTGGTGGCAAAGAACGCGCCCGCCACCGCGGCCTAGCTTTTCCGGAAAGCCGTTGCAGTCCGCCCGAGAATGCTTCATCATAGCGGACTGCAACGGGGATTGTAAGGACAGGGGTGCTCGTCAGGACCCATGTGGGGACGGCCGCCTCGCCGGTCGGTCGCCTGGCCGAGCGAAGCCCGACAGTGCATTTCGTTAGACGGTTGCCCCACCCTTGTCTCTGCGTTCCTTGCGGAGACACGGTGGGAATTGAGCACAAATTCAGCTTATCAGGGGCAAACACTATGGCTATGCGAAACATCGCTCCAAAGCAACAGGCAGTGAGCGAAGCCAGCGAGGCTCAGATTGCAGTTCACTGGAGGGAGGAGGAATACTACTATCCCTCTTCGAAGTTCATCGGTCAGGCCAATCTGGCCGATCCCGACGTTGTCAACCGGTTCAGCGAGGATAAGTTTCCGGAATGCTTTCGGGAATACGCCGATATGTTGAGCTGGGACCAGTACTGGCACACCACGCTTGACACCAGCGACCCGCCGTTCTGGAAGTGGTTCGTCGGCGGCAAGCTCAATGCCTCCTTCAACTGCGTCGATCGCCATCTGGCCAAGCATAAAAACAAAGCTGCGCTGATCTTCGTTCCGGAGCCGGAAAACGACGCGCCGGTAGCGGTGACCTATCGTGAACTCTACGTGCGGGTGAATGAGTTTGCCGCGTTGCTCCGCGATTTCTGCGGATTGAAAGCGGGGGATCGCGTCACCATCCACATGCCCATGGTTCCCGAGTTGCCGATCACCATGCTGGCCTGCGCCCGCCTTGGCGTCATTCACTCGGTCGTGTTTGGCGGCTTCAGTGGCGAGGCTTGCGGCGCGCGCGTTGCCGATTCCAGCAGCCACGTCCTGGTCACCATGGATGGCTACTATCGCAATGGCAAGCTGCTCGATCACAAGGCCGGCGCTGACATCGCGCTCGAAGTCGCCAGGAAGGAAGGCCATGCCGTCGACAAGGTCCTGGTCTGGAGGCGGAATCCCGGCCAGAATGCCTCCGCCGCGCCTTTCGTCAAAGGCCGTGATTTTTGGGTGGACGAGATCCTGCCCAACTACTCCGGTGAAGTCGTGGCTCCCATCCCCATGGACGCCGAAGCCCCGCTATTCCTGATGTACACCAGCGGCAGCACGGGCAAGCCCAAGGGATGCCAGCACCGCACCGGCGGCTACCTCGCCTATGTGACCGGTACCTCCAAGTACATTCAGGACATTCATCCCGAGGATGTTTACTGGTGCATGGCCGACATCGGCTGGATCACGGGCCACTCCTACATCGTGTACGGCCCGCTGGCCCTGGCTGCGACCAGCGTCATCTACGAAGGCGTCCCGACTTTTCCGGATGCCGGCAGAGTGTGGCGCATTGCCGAGCGTCTGGGCGTGAACATCTTCCACACCTCGCCCACCGCCATTCGCATGTTGCGCAAGGCGGGTCACGATGAACCCACCAAGTACAACTACCACTTCAAGCACATGACCACGGTCGGTGAGCCGATTGAGCCCGAAGTCTGGCGCTGGTATTACGAGACCGTCGGCAAGCGCGAGGCCGTCATCGTCGATACCTGGTGGCAGACCGAAAATGGCGGCTTCCTGTGCAGCACCAAACCCGCGCTGGATCCCATGAAGCCCGGCAGCGCCGGCCCCGGAGCGCCGGGAATCTTCCCCGAGATTCTCGACGAAATGGGCGAAATAGTCCTCGCCGGATCAGGCAAGGCTGGCAATATCTGTATTCGCAATCCCTGGCCGGGCATCATGCAAACTATCTGGGGAGATCGCGAGCGTTTCGTCAACCAGTACTACCGCAAATACTGCAAGAACCCCAACAGCAAAAGATGGCAGGATTGGCCATATTTCGCGGCTGATGGAGCCATGCTGGCTGTGGACGGATATTTCCGGATTCTGGGACGCGTGGATGACGTCATCAACGTCGCCGGCCACCGCCTGGGCACCAAGGAGATCGAGTCCGCATGCCTCACCGTCGAGGAGGTTGCCGAAGCCGCAGTCGTACCCGTGGTCGACGAGATCAAGGGCCGCGTGCCCGAAGTCTATGTCGCCTTGAAGCCAGGAATCCAGCCTGGCCAGGAGATCATCGATAAGGTCAACAAGGCGATCGAAACCATCATCGGCAAGATTGCCCGGCCCAAGCACATCCACATCGTTCCCGACATGCCCAAGACGCGGTCCGGCAAACTCATGCGCCGCATCCTCGCCTCCATTTCCAATCGCATGAATACCGGGGACATCACCACCTTGGCCAATCCCGACGTGGTGGAAAAGGTGCGCGAGTTGGTGCAGGGCAAAGAACCCGTCGCCATCAGGGAAGGTGCCGACGACATCAAGCAGTTCGGCAAAGAGGACTAAGGCAGCTTCGCGATTGATGTATCCAAAACAAGTTGTCATCCCGACCAAGCCTTTGGATTGGCGAATGCCAATCCAAAGGCGCGTGGAGGGACCTGCTGTTTGCCCGTCCCAACTGCGAATCGCTGAGCAACCGGACCAGCAACCAAAATTCAGGAACCCGAATCGAGAAGCGAAGACATAGTGCGGTTGCCCACCCTCGTCGCGTTCTTGCGACAGGGTGGGAATTTTGACTCTGATCTCCCGCCTGACCACCGATCACTGGCCTCTGACCACCTGCTCTTCGCGACCTTTGTGCCGCATTCGCGATCTTTGCGGTTAAAGCTCGTTTTCCCCTGTGTCCCCCTGTGCCTCTGTGGTTAGAGGACTTCCTGACCCCTAGCCCCTGACCACCGATCACTGTCCTCTGACCACTTGCTCTTCGCGACCTTTGTGCCGCATTCGCGATCTTTGCGGTTAAAGCTCGTTCTCCCCTGTGTCCCCCTGTGTCCTCTGTGGTTAGAGGACTTCCTGACCCCTAGCCCCTGACCCCTAATCCCTGCTAGATTGAACTTCGCAGGGCCCATAGCTCAACGGTTAGAGCAGCAGACTCATAATCTGTTGGTTCCAGGTTCAAATCCTGGTGGGCCCACCAACCCCGCAACAGTTGACAAAATTTCACTGCACGCTCGGGTTTGGGTCACATCTAGGTAACAACTGAGTGACCGTTGACCCCAGTGCCCGCTCCAAATCGTCGAGGTTGCACCTGTCGGTTGAGGCTGTGGCGAAGTCGTGCCAACCGCAAATCTCGATTCCCAATTCCTTGGCAACAAGTTTCAGGAAAAGCTTGCGGACGTTGCCGATGACATCGGCAAGAAAGTCTACTCAAAGCTTGTGGAGTTTGCTCCGGACCTGGACCAGTAACTCAAACGCCCGGCAAAGGCGGACGATGCTCAACTGAAAGAAAGGTTAGACGCATACAAAGCAGAGGACCGCGAACTTGGTCAAGGTATCACGACGATCCTGAAAGAGCGACGTGAACTCTTCCGCAAGAACGTCGGCCTCTTCTGGATCATCAAGCAATGCGTGGTCAGTCCGGGTTTTCGTTCGGATCTAAACGGGGGCAGGGTGCGCGCCCCTGATCACAACTTCAAAATGTGGGGCGCGTCAACATGGCAGGCGATTGTGAAGCTGCACTCGCCTTACGAGCCCGATGCAACGGACTTTTACGTTAAGAAGTTTGGTGAGGTGCGGAGGTGCGACAACCCTTAATCAGTTGACCTTTTGGTTTGCAACTCCCAGCAAAGTGAGCCACAGTTGAGACTGGGCGTGTCGAAGTCGAGGCAAATCTCGGCAGGCTCAGATTTTTTGCAACTGGGCTCCATCTTGGCCCCAATAAAGTTGGCAAAATCAGGCGGGTTTTCTAGGCTAAGCTCCGCAGAATCAACAGATAGCTCTGGAAGAAGCCTGCCCTGAAAAGGCTGGCGTCGGCGGTTCAACTCCGTCCCTGGCCACCATTGAAATTACATTCTCGCCAGTCGGCAACATCTCCCAATTGCCTGAGATTGCGTAGGGCGTCCTGTTTTCGGCTGGCGTCAGCACGATCTCTTTTACGTGCTCCAGCAATTCACGTTTGGCACGAGCCACGTTGTCGCGGAGCAAGGCTCCTAGGTTTAAAAGTTTTTCTCGGACGAAGTCGCGAAGCTGCGACGGGGCAAGCTCCACCTTGGCCTGTCGTGATGCGGCGATCTTCCGATCGATTTCGGCGAACTTGCTCTCAATCTCCGACAGTCGCTGCAAAAGAACCGGCGAGTAGCCTGCCGCGACGATTGCATCCGCGATGCGCTGTGCCCTCAATTCGTTCTTCTCAGCCTCCAAGGCCTGCTGGTGACCCGTTTTGCTGGCATTCGCGGACTTACCAGCCTTAAGCGCATCTAGCAATCGCCGGACAACATACTCAACAGCTTCAGGCATTAGCACCCTTGCTTCTAGTCCAGCAAGAAGCTGGTTTTCGAGGCGATCAAGACGGATGAGCAAGCGGTTGTCGCAGGTTCCTCGATAACGATGGTTGGGACATCGTACTTCGGATAGGCACGCTTCCCTTTGCCGGCGACGATAGTGATGCGCGCCCCACATTCCCCACACACAAGCAGCCCAGAAAAAAGATACTTCGACCACGCCGCCGACCTGATCTGGTCTGAGAACGGGTTCTGATCCATCCGTTCAACCCTGTCCCCACCGAACTCCATGATGCTCACGATGTAGAGAGCTTGCCTGTTCGATTTATACGGCAGTGTTCATAGGTGTCTCCAATCTCGACAATGTGCTCACTCTTAAATACATGTCCTCTGTTCGCAAAATAGTGTTAAGCCACCAGCAAGATCTTCCCGCCACCACCTTTTTCTGCCGCTGCTTGAGCCTCGGCCGCTTCACCGAGTGGCAGTTTCTGGCTAATCGGGATTACCAGCTTGCCATCTCGCACTGCTGCGGCCATGAACTCGAGCGTTTTCCTGTCAAATTTCGAGAATACATGCACCACCTTTACAGATGGGTACTTCGCGGCGTTCTGCGGTGTCCCGACAACCGATGCATACACTCCTCCCGGCTTGACCTTGGCGATCAACTTCTCGGCGGTTCTGCCGCCGACCGTATCCGCTACCCCGTCGAGCGGCGGAAGATTCGCAATCGCGGTGTCGTCGTCGGTTGGGACCACCTGATCCGCGCCCACAGTCTTCGCGTCATCGATCTGCCTCTTCAATACCCCCGCGATTACAGTCGCCCCGCGTTCCTTCGCAGTGAATACCGCCGAACGCCCGACATTTCCAGCAGCACCTACGACAAGAACTGTCTGGCCCGCTTTGATTCCCGTAGCCGAAAGGAGTTGGTTGCCGGTCGTCGTCACCAGCGGCAGCGCCGCAGCCTGGATCAAATCGAGCCCATTGGGAACTTTCGCCAGAACCGCGGCTTTCACGACACAAAGTTCGGCGTAAGTGTTGTCGGCCATAGCGAACACCTGGTCGCCGACGGAAAAGCCTTCCACTCCCGGCCCAATCTTGGCAACAGTCCCCGCAATGTCGACTCCTATCAACCCTGGGAATTTGATGGGATAAAAATCCTTCGTTAATCCAGCCCGCCGCTTGTAGTCGATCGGATTGACACTGGTGGCGGCGACTCGCACCAGCACTTCGCCCGGACCCGGAACCGGGTCAGGATACTCCTCGAACCTGAGGACTTCAGGACCGCCATATTGGTGGACAACAATTGCTTTCATATTTCATCTCCTTGTGCGGTGCGCAAACAGTCATCAACAAAACTTAGATGTGCGAAGCTAGAATCGGTCGCCGACGCTTTGGACTGCCTAAAATTCGAAACCGGACGCTGGCGGGACATGGAAGGCGAGATAATTCAGTGAGAAACGAGGCACCGATTCTCCCACTCAGCATCGTCCGTCTTCGCCAAAGTTCGGTATTTCGCCCACTTCAGCACGTCCCAGATCTCGCACTGCAAGTAAAAGCCTGACCCGATAGCGGGCGCTATCACTCCTTCGCTAACGGCATCATGAACCAGTTCATGCACTGCTTCGTAGCCCGGAATCTGCACGCGCTTGGCGAGTTCGATCAGTTCTTCCACTGGAAGTTCACCTTCAGCAATCATCGAAAGCACTAACATAAGGCCATCGGGACCCGCGAACCGGTCAAGAGGCAACCCCTCTACGATGCCCCGGTTCTTTCTGAATTCGTCTCGCGGGTTGTACTGACAACCGTGTAGGTCTCACCATCTTGAGCTCGTGTTGCGAGAGTGCACTAACCGCAAACCGCTCACTCTCGGTTTTCCGTTAGTATCCTCGGCCGCAATCCACTCCACCCAGCCTGCCTGCAGATCTGACATAGGTTCGCCGCAACTATCACATCGCCAGCCGGATCGAATGGATTTTTCTCTGTACATTACATTCACCAGCATCACAAGCATCCATAGGATTGTTCCGCGTGAGGTGGGGGATCCACAGACGGTCCGATCCCACCTCACGGTTGGTTCAACGGGTCACCGCTTGCATAGCAGGCTCGAGAACGTGATCAGTCACATGGGTTGGCTTCAAAGTACTCAAAATATTTCTAGCTTGAGCCGCCTCAGCGGACGTTCCATGAGCGACTACCAGATACTGACCCGCCTTTATGGCGGTCTCGTAGGTCACGATGCTGTCTTTTGGTATGCCTATGCTGAACAGACCGGCACCGATGGCGCTTAAACCTCCAACCACTAGCGCGTCTTCCAGGGCGGCGACGATCGAGGCCACCAATGGGCCGCCAACCAGCACAGGGCCTATCGCCGGTACCCAAAAGAATGCGGCGCCAAACAACAAGCCCCATATTCCGCCCCAGAAAGCGCCCCACTTCCCCCAATACTTCATACGGTCGCCCGCATTGTAGTAGCCGGTGACCTGCTCGTCCGTGTGATAATCCTTACCCACGATAGACAATTTCTTCATGTCGAAGCCTGATTTCTGAAGCTCCTTCACGGCGCCTTCCGCTGCTGAGTGTTTGTCATACAATGCGATCACTGCGTTTGTGTCCGTCATAATTCTGTCTCCTCTTCAAGTTTCGTTTTGATTGGTTGAGATTCCACTTCACTTTTGCCATTACTTCTCCTTGCCGGCTCACACTCCGAACAGTGGATTCTTAGCTCACCCTGCGTTTGCGCGTGACCGCGCCTTTGGCCGCAGTCTCTTTTCTGTTCTTCTGAGGATGAATACCCAGGTCGTGCCACGACGTTTCCGCGAGGTTGACGCCGTAGTAGTTCGCAGCTTTCTCGATGTTCGCGAACGCCAGGGCACGATCGGCATCGGAGACGTCGATGACTTGATCGAAGCGCGCGACTGCGTTACGCACATGTTCTGCGTCGGTCAGTGGTTCTTTACGCTGCTTCGGAAACGCGTAGACGCTGTCCGGTAAGTCACTCTGCATGGTCCAGTTGTCCGTGCTTCTCGTGCGGTTTCCAGGTCGGTTCCGGCATGTTCTTGCCATCCTTTCTTGGTACTTGGCTAGAGGGTGAGCGCAGTGGCGATTGAGCCACAGCCGGCTCGCGGTTCTCCGATCGAATCGGCTGCGAGTGTCTGATTACATCCCAGGTTGCTCCGGCGAATCAATTGGACGATGGTATTGGCGATACCTTGGTATTGATAGGATCAATCGATACCAAGGTGTTGCCGGTACTATCGTCTAATTGTCCGTTTCCGGCGCTTCTGTTCTGATAAGCGGCGTTCTCGGGGCTGTTATGCCTGTCAACCTGGAAGGAGATTTCAAGAAAGAGCACGAAAGAGATGTCCGAAGAGATCAACCGAGGCTCAAGATGACTGCAGATCATGGGAATCCGGAGTTTCCTCAGCCGACAACAGTTCGTGAGGCTTTTTTCGAAGTTGCACTCCGGCTGAATCTCACAACGGTTTTCGGTAATCCCGGTACCACCGGGGAGACGCTTCTCAAAGATTTCCCGGACGATTTTCAGTACGTCTTGGCATTGCAGGAAGCATGTGCTGTCGGCATGGGGGACGGATATGCCCAAGTGAGTGGTAAGGCGGCGCTTGTGATCCTGCATACCGCTGCCGGTCTTGGAAATGCGATGGGGAACATAGAAACTGCCTGGTACAACCATGCGCCCCTGATCATTGTCGCCTGCAATCAGACTCGCGAAATGTTGTTGCTCGAACCGTTCCTCGCGAATTGTGAACCAACAACAGTCCCGCGCCCGTACGTCAAATGGAGCTATGAGATTGCTCGCGCCGAAGATGCGCCACTGCGTTAATGAGAGCGTATGCGATGGCGGTGCAACCACCTGCCGGGCCCGTCTTCCTGTCAATCCCGATGGACGACGCCGAGCCGTGCGTGGCAGTACCAACCATCCGCACCGTCACAGACTGTCTGGCGGCAAGCGTCGAGCAACTTGCTCCCGTGGCGAAATCGATCGTTCATCCCCTTTGTTGCTATAGATACGGGCGTTCTAAAGCGAAAGATTCCTTATGTCGGGCAAGAAAACCGCAATCGTAACCGGAGCATCGCAAGGGATTGGCGCGGGTTTAGTCGACCGGTTTCTGAGAGATGGTTATAACGTCGTCGCAACCTCTCGTAACCCCAATCGAACGCTGACCGCCTCAGGCAGGCTGGTTCTTGTCGATGGCGATATCGGGAAGCAGCAAACTGCTGCCCAGGCGGTCGAAGCAGCAATCAACAACTTCGGAACCGTCGATGTTTTGGTGAACAACGCTGGCATCTTCCTAACCAAGCCTTTCACCGACTTCACTACCGAAGACTTCGACGCCGTAGTCTCCACCAATCTGTTCGGATTCTTCTACATCACACAGCGCACTGTGAAAGAGATGCTGAAACAGAAAACGGGGTGCGTCGTGACGATCACTGCAGCGCTTGCCGATCGGCCCATCGCCGGCAAAAATGGCTCGATTTCGATGATTACTAAGGGTGGCTTGAATTCAGCCACCCAGAATCTCGCAGTCGAGTATGCAAAAGACGGTATCCGATTTAATGCCGTAGCCCCCGGTGCTGTGGATACACCAATGCACCACAATGATCCCAACGATTCGACGTTGCCAGCTACGAAAAAGGCAACGGTGAAGGATATTGTCGATGCCGTTCTTTACCTGGTACAGGCAGGGCATGTGAGCGGAGAGATACTCCACGTTGATGGTGCCGCTCCGGCTCGTCGTTGGTAGGCTGGAAGGATGTTGGATTATCTTGCGGCTGCGCCAACTACAGTCCGCGCGACATCGAACGCACCGAAACGCCTTGTTGGGCGATTCCCTTGACTAGAAACTGTCCGATCTCACGGCAAACTGCGCAAGTCAGGTGTGAGGTGGCAGCAACATTTCAGGAGGTTTTCCCAATGTTCCCGCAACTCGCTCGCTTCACCGACCTGAGCCTGCTCCTGCTTCGACTTATGGTGGGCCTCGTCTTCATCACCAGCGGCTACCGCCATCTGAAGGATCCAGAAGCACGCTCGAACAGCATCGGGATGTCGAAGGGCTTCACGATTTTTCTTGGGATCACCGAAGTTGCTGGTGCCCTGGGTGTCGCCTTCGGCGTCCTCACACAGCTTGCCGCTTTCGGACTGATCGCCCTCATGCTGGGAGCGATCGAGAAGAAAATCTTTTCCTGGCATACCGGATTCTGGGGAGAGAAAACCTACGGCTGGCACTACGACGTGATGTTCATCCTGATGAACCTGGTGATTGCCTTCACGGACGGCGGACAGTATGTTCTCCTGAAGTAAGGAAGGGGAGCGGCGAGTAGCTCCGCGCTGTGCTAAATTCCTGATGCGTAACGCCGACATTCCAATGCTTGATTAGGCAATCTTTATCTTGGTCCTGTCATTGGATGACGTAGCGAACTTGGAGCCATTCCTCGCTTCAAGCTTGCGAACCACTCTCGTCCCGAGTTCGTCGTCAACTTCAATCGTCAAACAAAAACAGCAAGAGGAGCACAGCCATGCATATTCAGGCTGCTGAGACTTGCTTGGGCATCTCGGCCCGTGTCCAACTAGCGATTCCCCGGGGGCAATCACATACAGCTTTCCTTCGTGAAGGTACATGGTGTTCGTGCAGGCAAAACAGGAAGTTTCGCGAACAGGCGCTGGACATTGCTGCATCTGCGCTCCAGTGCTAGACTGCCGGAATGTCTGCCAAAAAGAAGACTATCAAGAAACCGAAGAAAAGCGCCCGCAAGAGGGCGAAACCGGCGTGGGCGGAGAATCGTCCTATG
>Ga0187784_10005598_pt1 | contig 10139 bp, 8 predicted proteins | sample 1015_SJ02_MP15_2_FD_132964 | JGI IMG/M metagenome (GOLD analysis project Ga0187784, IMG submission 132964) | Tropical peat soil microbial communities from peatlands in Department of Meta, Colombia - 1015_SJ02_MP15_20_MG | ecosystem: Environmental > Terrestrial > Soil > Wetlands > Peat | place... | reverse complement strand
TGTAGCGGTGAAGATTGTGCCGGTGTACGTCGCGGAATATCAGCTTAAGGATAAGATCACAGAGCAAGCGCGCTTCGCGGTTGCCAACCGTTATTCCGACGAACAGATTCGAGAGAGCATTTTCCGCACCATCCAGGACCTCGATATACCCGCCAAGAAAGAGGACGTCAAAGTCGCTGCCACGAACCACGGCTTGCAGATCAGCGTCAGTTACACCGTTCCGGTCGATTTCTTGGTCTACCAGACGGAAATCAACTTTTCGCCCTCGGCCGAGGGTGTTGATTACATGAAATAGCGCGCTGCTGTCAGGCGCTCCCAGCCCTTCGCCCCAGCAGCGTCGCGCGTGACTTTGTTCCGTTTCCCGATTGCGAGACAATAGAGAGCAACCCGCTCAAAGGAGATTGCGTCTTTGCGCTTTCGTCTTCAAAAGGGTTTCTGGACTTCCACCTTTGGTCTGGGCCTGCTCGGCTTCGTGGCTCTCTGCGTTCTCGCCGCCGGCGGCATCTTCACCCTCTACTACGTCAAGTATTCCCGGATGATTGACGCCCGTTTGTCCGGGCACATCCTGCAGAACACCACACAAATTTTTTCTTCTCCGGAGCGCATTGCCGATGGCCAGGCTTGGAGCCTCAGCGATTTCGTTTTATACCTGCAACGCTCTGGATACCGGCCCGAAGCGGATGAGTGGTCGCTTGGCGAGTACTCCGTCGAAGGGAGCGTCGTGGACGTCAGACCTTCGAAGCTCTCCTACTTCGGCGGCTCCAACGCTCTCGCCATTCAATTCAGTGGCAAAGCCATCCGCTCCATTCGTCCCCTGGCCGGCGGCCCGGACCTGGGAACCGCGGAGATCGAGCCGGAGCTGATCACCAATCTGTTCGACAGCTCGCGCGAGAAGCGCCGCCTGGTGCGTTATGAGGACCTGCCCCCCACTCTCGTGCAGGCCATTCTCTCCGCGGAAGACAAGCGCTTCTTCGAGCATCCCGGCTTCGACTTTATCCGTATCTTCGGCGCCGCCTGGGCCGATATTCGCCATAGCCAGCACATGCAGGGCGCCAGCACCATCACCATGCAAGTGGCGCGCACCTATTTCTTGACTACCGACCGCACCTGGCGACGCAAACTGGCGGAGGCCATGCTTTCCTTCGAACTTGAACAGCGCTTCGGTAAGCAGGAGATCTTCGAGATGTATGCGAATGAGGTGTATCTCGGGAATCGCGGGAGTTTCGGGATCCGGGGTTTTGCGGAAGCGAGTGTCGCGTATTTCGGCAAGGACTTGCGCCAGCTCACCCTCTCCGAATGTGCCTTTCTTGCCGGCCTGATCCGCGCACCGAACTACTATTCCGTTTCTGACCGCCATCCTGAACGCGCTGTGCAGGCTCGCGACCGCGTCCTGACCCAGATGTTCGAAAACCGATACATCACGGAAACGGACGTGCAGGATGCCAAGCGTGTCCCGCTGAAACTGGTGCGCGCCTCAGTTACTGGCAGCGAAGCGCCGTACTTCGTGGACATGGTCAAAGACCATCTCCTGGACAATTATCCCGAGCAGGACTTGCTCAACTCCAATTACCGGGTCTACACCACGCTTGATCCGCAGCTTCAGCGCGCCGCCGCAGCGGCAATTGAAGCCGGCATGAAGAATGTCGACACCTTGCTCGAGCAGAAATACGAAAAGCAGCTCAAACTGCGGCCGAAGAAAGCCGCTGAGGAACTTCCGCCACCCCAGGTGCAAGTCGCGCTGGTCGCTCTGGATCCTCGCACGGGGGAAATCAAAGCTCTGATCGGCGGCCGGGATTATGGCCAGAGCCAGTTGAATCATGCTTTGGCGCATCGCCAGCCGGGCTCCGTGTTTAAGCCGTTCGTATACGCCGCGGCGTTCAATAACGCGGTGGACGGAGCGCAACCTTTAGTCACTCCTGCCACGACGGTGGATGATGAGCCGACCGTGTTCGAGTTCGATGGCCAGGAATACACGCCCAACAACTATGGCGAAAGATTTCTGGGCAAGGTCACGGTGCGTCAGGCGCTCACCAATTCCTTGAACGTTGCCACCGTGAAGGTCGCCGAGATGGTTGGCTATGGCCGCGTCGTGCAGATCTCGCGGCAAATGGGTCTTGGCACAAACATCAAACCCACTCCCGCGGTCGCGCTGGGGGCGTACGAATTGACGCCGGTTGAAGTAGCCGGAGCGTATACCGCTTTTGCCACCATGGGCACCCGCGCAGAACCCATGTACGTGAAAAGCGTGATCGGCGCGAGTGGAAACTCACTGGAAAAGAGCACGCCGGTCAACCGATTGGTTCTAGACCCGCGGGTCGCGTACCTGGTCGACAGCATTTTGCAAGATGTGCTCAACAAAGGCACGGGCGCTCAGGTGCGCGCCAGAGGATTCACTTTGCCGGCGGCCGGCAAAACCGGGACGTCCCGCGATGGCTGGTTCGCGGGATTTACCAACAATTTGGTCTGCGTGATCTGGATCGGCTTTGACGACAATCGCGATTTCGGTTTGTCCGGGGGCGCGACCGCGGCTCCCATTTGGGCTGATTTTATGATTCGCGCCACCGCTCTGCCCGGCTACGGCGACGTGAAAGATTTCGACAAGCCCGAAGGCGTCGACACCGTCATGATTGACGCCGATACTCTCGAAGTGGCTACGCCGGAGTGCCCCGACAAGCGGGAAGAGGTCTATATCGCTGGCTCGGAACCCACGCAGCTCTGCGAGTTGCATGGCGGCGGACATCCCGCGACCTCTGCGGGTTCTTTTCTTTCGCACATTTTTGGTGGCGGCCCCAAACCTCCGCAACCTGCCTCGGCGCCGGAAGGCGTCCCCAATCAACCGGGCATGCAGAACGGTCAGTCGTCGGACCAATCGCAAACCGCCGTTCCCGCCAAGGACGATGAAAAGAAAAAGGGACTCATGCAGAAGATTTTTGGTATCTTTGGGGACAAGAAGAAGAAAGAGCCCGACCAGCCTGCTCGGGACAAAGGAGACTCGCCATGAGTACGTTGCGCTTGGCGGTTTCAGCCGGTTCCTTCCTGTTCGTCCTCTTAGGACTTCCCGCTTTCGCTCAAACCGATCCCTCCAGCCCTCCGCAGCAATCCTCCGCTGCCGTGACCCAAGAGACTCCCAGAGTACAGGACGAAGAGCTCGCGCGGTTGTATCTTGTCCGCAAGGAGTATCCCGAAGCTCAGGCGATCTTCCGCAAGCTCACTGCCGAGTATCCAAACAACGCCGTGTACTGGAACGAGTTGGGTATTGCTCTGCACAGCCAATCAGATTTGCGGGCTGCTCTGAAGTACTATCAAAAGGCTGCCAAGCTGGACAAGCATTATGCGGATCCCGAGAACAACATCGGTACCGTTTATTACGCGGAGAAGAAATATGCCAAAGCTGTCCGCGCCTATAAGCGCGCACTTGCCATTAAGGAGGATTCCGCGCCGTTTTACCTGAACCTCGGGTATGCCTATTTTGCCGAGAAGCAGTACGAAGAGTCGATCATCGCCTTCCGGAAGGCCCTGCAATATGATCCGGAAGCCTTTGACTCTTCCAAGTCGCACGGCGGCACTGTGGTTCAGGACCGGTCCCTTACCACGGATCGCGCTCATTTCTATTTCCTTCTGGCGAAGTCTTTTGCGGAGTCCGGGAACGCGGCGCGCTGCGCGCTGTACCTGAAAAAAGCGCGCGATGAGGGCTATAAGGACATGAACTCGATAAACACCGATCCGTCCTTTGCCAAGGTGATCAAGGATCCCGCAATTCAGGAAATACTCGAAGCCAAGCCCCCGGAAACGGCTCAGCCGTAATCGCTGCGCGAAGCCACCTACCTGCAGAGGTGACACGCAGGTTTTCGCAGTTGTTTAGCCACAGCCTCTGCTAAAATACATGACAAATGAAGAAGCGGCGGCAATGGCTCCGCACGAAGTATTGGGTTTTCTTCGCCGGTCTTTTTTTTGCTTTTGCAGCTCTCGCCGGTGCGCAGCAGCTGGCCTCTTCCCCGTCGACTCCCAGGCCTCCCCAGGAAGGTATTTTTCTCGTTTTCCCCTTTGCAAATGCCGGGACTACCCCGCGTCTTGATTGGATCGGCGAAGGCCTCGAGGAACTCACCATCCAGCGCCTTTCTGCAGCAGGCCAGCAGGTTTACTCGCACGCCGGACGTCTGAACGAGATGGATTTGTACGGGTTGCCTTCGTCGGCGAAACTGAGTCGCGCTACCATGCTGCACATTGCGCAGGAACTCGACGCCGATTATGTGATTTTCGGTAGCTTCACTTCGGACGGGCAGAATCTCACCGTTGAGGCTCGCCTCCTACGCATTAGCCCGGTTGCCTTGCTTCCTGTCGTGAGCGAGACAGGCTCGTTGGCATCGCTGATGGAGTTGCACAACCGTTTGGTCTGGGACCTGCTGCGCACCGCGGATCCAAGTTTTTCTGTGAGTCTCAGGGATTTTTCGGCGCTGCAGCGGCCGCTCAGCCTTGCGGCCTTCGAACAATATATTCGAGGGTTGCTGGCCAACGACGACGATTCCCGCCTGCACGCACTGAAAGAAGCTGCGCGCCTCGAGCCGGATTGGCCGGACCCGGCATTTGCCATCGCCGAGCTGTATTTCCAGCGAAACGATTGCAACTCCGCGCTTCCCTGGTTTTCTAAAGTTCCGTCGAGCCATGCGCAGAGTGTCGAGGCCATTTTCGCCGTCGGAGTTTGCCGGCTTCGCCAGGGTCAGCCAGAGAGGGCCGAGGAAGTTTTTGCAACCCTTCAGGAGGACCTGCACCGCAATCTGGTCAGCGGAGCGGATCTACCCGAGATCCTCAACAACCTGGGGATTGCGCGCGCTCGCCAGGAGAATCTGCCTGCGGCCTTCACGGTCATCAGCCGCGCCAGCGATATCGATCCAGACCAGGACGATTACCCCTTTAATCTCGGTCTGCTGGCCTTGCAGCAAAAGGATTATGCACGCGCCGAGACCTATTTTGCCGAAGCTGTCAGACGCGAACCTGAGAACGCCGAGGATCGCTCTTTTCTGATCTACTGTCTGGAAAAACAGGGCAAGAAAGCGGACGCTGCCACTGCTCGCGAAGCCGCTTCCGAGATTTTTGGCGACAAAGGGCTTCCGCCGCTAAAGCTCGATTCCAAGGATAGCGATTCCTTGACCAGGTTTCAGCGTGTGGTGCGGCAACTGGATATCACCTCTGTGCGCCTCGAACTCGAAGGCCCCCAGAAGCCGCAGGGCAACGGCGACCCCGCGGCGCCTAAAGATGCCTCGACCGCTCATCTCCGTACGGGCCGCCAGGAATTGAGTGCCGGCCGGCTCGATGTGGCCGAAAATGAATTCCGGGCCGCGATCGCAGCGGATCCCCACAACGCCAGCGCCCATCGGGAACTCGCGGAGATCTATCGCCGCCGCGGCAAACTGGATGACGCCGCGCATGAACTGCAGCTCTCGCTCGCGGAACGGGACTCCGCCGCGGTTCGCACCATGCTTGCGCACGTTTACCTGGAGCAGAACAAACCCGACCTGGCGCGCGCCGAAGCCGAGAAGGCGGTCAAGCTGGCTCCGAATTATCCGGAAGCAAAGGAATTGCTCGAACGTTTGGAAAAGGGCAAAACCACGGGAGGTGGAAAATGAACGCTCGTGGAATTTTCCGAAACAGATATTTCTTGTGGACTCCTGCGCCACTGATTCTGTGTTTGTCGGCGCTTCTGTCCACTGGCACTCCTGCGTTGGCCGCTCCCGATAATCCGCCCGCGCCTTTGGTGCTCGAATTGAAGTTGGACGGCGAAGTCGCGCCCATCCTCGCCAATTACATTGACGAAGGGTTGGATGATGCGTCGCGCCGCCACGCCGCTCTAGTGCTCATCACCATGGATACGCCCGGCGGTCTGAGCGATTCCATGACGGACATAATTCACCACATTTTGGATTCTCCGGTGCCCGTGGTTGTCTACGTCAGCCCCTCGGGCGCGCGCGGCGCTTCCGCGGGCTTTCTGATTCTTCTCTCCGCCGATATCGCTGCTATGGCTCCGGGAACGCGTGCTGGCGCGTCGACGCCCATTTTTCTTCCAGGCTGGTTCACCATGCCGATGGACGAAGTGCTGCGCAAGAAAATCAACAATGATGCCACCGCGTTTCTGCGGAGCTTCGCGGACAAGCGCAACCGCAATCCAAAGCTCGCCGAAACGGCTATCACCGACGCGCGCGCCTTCACGGAAAAAGAGGCACTCGACGGCCACCTGATCGACATCATCGCCGACAACAAGGACGAACTTCTGCGGCAGCTCAACGGCCGGCAGATCACCCGGTTTAATGGGCAAAAACTCACTCTTTCGCTGGATCATTACGCGCTTACCGACTTTCAACTCTCGGCCCGGGAGCGCTTTCTCGCGCGCATCGTCGAGCCGGACATGTTTTTCCTGTTTCTTCTGGTCGGCGCGCTCGGCCTGTATACTGAGTTCACGCATCCCGGGATGGTGGCCCCGGGTGTCATTGGCGGCATCTGCGCGCTTCTGGCGCTTTACGCCATGCACGTTCTTCCCGTCAATTTCGCAGGTGTGCTGCTGATTGTTCTAGCGCTGGTGCTTTTCGCACTTGAGGCGAAACTGACTAGCCACGGTGTCCTGCTCGTCGGCGGTATAGTCTCCATGCTTCTGGGCGCAATGTTTCTGATCCGCTCGCCACTGACGCCGGCAGGTGTCAGTGTGGGCGTGGCGCTGGCTGTGACGCTTCCGTTCGCGTTCATCGCGGTTTTCCTGATGCGGCTCGTCCTCAAGTCGCGCCGGTGGAAGACCGCTACGGGTAAGGAGGAACTACTCGGTGCGGAAGGTGTTGTGACCATGGCGATTCCCACAGGTGCCGAAGGAATGATTCGTATTCACGGTGAACTGTGGCGCGCTGTTTCCAAAGCTAGCGTAAGTGAAGGTTCAAGAGTTCGGGTGCTTCAAGCGAATGGGCTGATACTGAACGTGGATCCAGTGCCCGGAGAAGCGCCGCACGAGAAGTGACAGAAGTGTCCGGAGAGGAGGAGCTATGGAAGTCGGTGGATTCGGTGTTGTAATCATCGTTGTAGGTATTTTTTTGATTTGGCTATGGAATTGTCTCTACATTGTTAAAGAGTGGGAGCGCGGCGTGGTGCTTCGCCTCGGGAGATTGCTGCCCGAGGCCAAAGGCGCGGGGCTGCAATTCGTGTGGCGGCCTATTGAGACGCTTTATCGCATGTCCTTACGGCTTGAAACTCTCGACGTGCCCCCCCAAGACATCATCACGCGTGACAACGTCTCCGTAAAAGTGAACGCCGTCACCTACTTCCGCGTGGTCGACGCCAATCTGGCGCTTTCTCAGGTACAAAATTATCAATATGCCACTTCGCAGCTTGCGCAGACCACCTTGCGCAGCGTTGTCGGGCAGTTCGAACTCGACGAAATCCTCTCGCAGCGCGAGAAGGTCAACGCCAAACTCCAGGTCATCCTCGACCAGGACACCGAACCCTGGGGCATCAAGGTCACCAAGGTCGAAGTCAAACAGGTGGACATTCCCTAACAGATGCAGCGCGCTATCGCCAAGCAAGCCGAAGCCGAGCGCGAGCGTCGCGCCAAGATCATTCATGCCGACGGTGAGTTCCAAGCCTCGGCCAAGCTCGCGGAAGCCGCCAAGGTTCTGGAGACGCAGTCCTCCGCCATCCAGCTTCGCTACCTGCAGACTCTGACGGAGATAGGTGTCGAAAAGAACACAACGATTGTTTTCCCGTTGCCGATCGATATTATTAATAAGTGGGTACAGGCGATCGGGGGGTCGCAGAAGTAAAGTATGGCTTCCGGGGGAAAACGCACCGCCGGTGATCGTGTGCTTGAGAGCAAGCACGTTATCGGTCTCTTCTTGCTGATGCTTTTGTTTTCCGGCGTATTTTTCTCTCTGGGTTACGTAATGGGCCGGAATCAGTATGAAGGACAAGTGCGTGCGGCTGCGTCCTGGGCCGGAAAACCGGAAGCCGACGTGCAGCCGAAATCCGTTTCGCCAACGAAAAAGTCCGCCGAACCGCCGGCCACAAAGAACGAGTCGGATCCTGCAACCCCAAGTTCCAATTCCGATTGGGAGTTCTACGGCAGCAACAAGCCCAAAACTGAACCTCGCCTGGAGCCTGCTCCCAAGACTCCCGATGTTCCGGCTCCCTCTAAGCCTGTGAGCGGCAAAACGACGATGCAACCGCAGCCCGTTTCTGCGCCGGTGAAAAACACCAAGCCGGTTGCTGCGGCAGCGCCATCCATTCCGAATGGCGCGTTTGTGCTGCAGGTCGCGGCATTGCTGAAGCAGGACGACGCTTTGGCCGTCGCCGGCTCCTTGCAGAAAAAGCACTATCTCTGCTACGTCCTAGCGCCTCAAAAGGACAATTATTACCGCGTGCAAGTCGGCCCCTTCAAGGATCGCAAGGCCGCCGACGCTGCCAAGCAGGGCCTCGAAAACGAGGGCTTCAAAGCGTTCTACGTAAAACACTGATGGCGTCTTTGGCCTGGCATTCTTACCTGCGGCCTCATCGCTTGCAAGGGACTCCCGCGATTCTGCGTTTTCTTCTTGCGGCGATCAGCGGTGCGCTCCTTTCTCGTTCCTACGCCGGATCTTTTCCCAGCCTGTATTCCTGGTTCTGCCTCGCGCTGCTGCTTTCCAGCATTCTCGGCGCCCGCGCCAGCGTGGCTTTCTTCTGTGGGTTCCTTCATGGCTTGGTCTTCGTAGTGACCTGCGTTCCCTGGATTGCCGACGTTCTGGCGGTTCACGGGGGGATGTCGCTCGCGGCGGGATGGGGAGTGCTCCTGGTCATCGCTGTAATTTGGGCGGCGTCGGTTGGCGGTTTTGCTTGGGCTGTCCAACGCTTGTCGGTGCGCAACTGCACGCTCGCGTTGATCGGCGCACCGTTTCTTTGGATCTGTACGGAAGTGTTCCGCGCCTATCTCCCGGAGATCAGCTTCCCCTGGGGGCTTCTCGGCTATCCACCCGCGGAAAATCCCGCTTTGCTTCAGCTCACAACTTTCACCGGCATCTACGGATTATCTTTTCTCGCCGCGGCCTTCAACGCGCTGCTCCTCTGGTGCGATTGCGGGCCTGTTGAGCGCATCAAGCAGCGCTTCGCCATTTTCGGCGGCGTCCTGCTTGTGCTGCTTCTCGTGATGGTTGCCGGCCCGCAATTTGTTCCGCACGCCGCAGCCCGCCACCTCGCTCGCGTCGTGCAGCCCGATTTTCCGGAAGAGACCCAATACATCGGCGACTGGTACCTGGCGCACAAGGCCGATCTGGCTGATTTGGTGAACCTGAGCCTGCGTCCCTTACCCGACGGCCAACCCGACCTGCTCATCTGGCCCGAAGCGCCGGCGCCATTTTCGTTTCAGGACCCGCATTTTGGGCCCTACATTTCGCGGCTCGCGACAGACTTCCAGCATCCTTTGATCGTCGGCGTGATTGAGTGGAGACCCGAACAGCAGTATTTCAACGGCGCGCTGCGGACCACCATGGTTCCTTTCAACAGCGCCGCAATGCTCAACGCCCTCGGCCAGCGCACTTTTTCCTACGACAAAATGCATCTCGTGCCCTTCGGCGAGTACGAACCATTTCCTTTCATTCATCAGGTGGTCACCAGCGTTTCCCAGGAGGTGGGTGGCTTCCACAAAGGCCAGACCCGCGCCGTCGGCCGCTTCCCGAGTGGCGACACGTTCTCTACCTTTATCTGTTACGAAGCTATTTATCCCTCGGAAGTGCGCGCGTTCGTCGAGCGTGGCGCGGAACTCCTGGTCAACATTTCCAACGACGGCTGGTTCGGTACCTCCGAAGCAGCCGAGCAGCATTTGCGTATGGTGCGCGTGCGCGCCGTCGAGAATCGCCGCTGGGTGGTGCGGGATACCAATAGCGGCATCACCGCGTCCATCGATCCTTATGGCAACGTCACCCGTGTAATGCGCCGCGACACCCGCGACTCCGCCGATTTGCCGTACGACTTCCGCACCGATAAGACTTTCTATACCCGCTTCAACGATTGGTTCGCCTGGATGTGCGTGGCCGTTTCCGCTATTCTGGTTTTAGTTACTTTTGGAAAGGGAAACAAAAGCCCGTCTTCCCACGGGTGAAATTACAGCATGATCCTTGAAGACCTCGAGCACCAAT
>Ga0187784_10005597_pt1 | contig 10140 bp, 6 predicted proteins | sample 1015_SJ02_MP15_2_FD_132964 | JGI IMG/M metagenome (GOLD analysis project Ga0187784, IMG submission 132964) | Tropical peat soil microbial communities from peatlands in Department of Meta, Colombia - 1015_SJ02_MP15_20_MG | ecosystem: Environmental > Terrestrial > Soil > Wetlands > Peat | place... | reverse complement strand
TTGAAGCCGACGTGCAATGCGACGTCCTCGTCTGCGGCGATGACGTCGAGGCGAGAAACATAACACGCGAGCTGATTACGCGGATGGGTTTGCGCGCGCTCGACGCAGGTCCGATTTGCAATTCCGCGGCCGCCGAAGCATTGACCTCGCTGCTGATATTCTTCAATCGTAAATACAAGGTCTCCGGTTCGGGTATCAGGATCACCGGTTTGGAGGAAGACGCCTGACATCGCGTGATTTCACTAAATAGATGCAACATCGTCGTCTTCGGTCGACTAATGTCCTGAGCGCTCAGGACAGACTGGAATCTACCGCTGGAAAATACTTCTCGGCAAGACCGGACGAATAGGGCGATTGTTGCGAACTTGGCGCAGCCGGATCGCCGAAGGTCCATTTGCGGAGCAGCGAATGTCCAAACGTACCAAACCGCCGTTTCGCGCGGACCACGTCGGAAGCCTGCTTCGTCCGCAGCATCTGCTTGATGCACGCAGCAAATTCGACAAGGGCGAAATCTCCGCCGCGCAACTGCGCAGCATCGAGGACGACGCCATTCGGCACGCCGTCAAGCGTCAGGAAGAGGTGGGCCTTACATCGATCACCGACGGCGAATTTCGCCGCCGCTCCTGGCACATGGACTTCATCTGCCGCATCGGCGGCGTAACCTCGGCCGGGACGCAGTTACGGCCATTCCACAACGAAACGGGCTCCGTGAAGAATGAAATAGACCTGCCGAAAGTCATTGGAAAGCTGTGTCTCAAAGAACCGATTTTCGTCGAAGACTTCAAATTTCTGCAATCCGTGACCAACGCGACGCCGAAACTGTCAATTCCTTCGCCGAGCATGTTGCACGGGCTTGGCGCCATCGAAGATACGAACATCTATAAAAGACCGGACGATTTCTGGCGCGATCTCGTCAAGGTCTACACCGACGAATTGTGGGCATTGAGCCGCATCGGCTGCAATTATCTGCAGATCGATGACACGATGTTTGCGACCTTGAGCGATCCTTCTTTTCAGAAGAAGCTCAATCCCTCGGCCGGATCGCAAGACCAGCTTTATAAGACCTACATTCGTCTGGTCAACGATTCCATCGCCCAGAAGCCGCCGGAAATGACGCTTTGCGTCCACACCTGTCGCGGCAATCACCGCTCGGCTTGGGTAGCCGCCGGCGGTTACGACCCGGTCGCCGAGGCGGTGTTCAACGAACTCAACGTCGATGGCTTCTTCTTGGAATACGACGACGAACGCTCCGGCACGTTTGAGCCGCTGCGCTTCGTCCCAAAAGGAAAAATGGTCGTGCTGGGGCTGCTCACCAGCAAGAAGGGCGCCCTTGAGAAAAAGGACGACATCAAGCGCCGCATCGATGCGGCCGCGAAATACATCGATCTGGACCAGCTTGCGCTTTCCCCGCAATGCGGATTTGCCTCTACCCTGCTCGGCAATGTGCTGACCGAAGACCAAGAATTCGCCAAGCTCGCGCTTGTGGTCGAAATTGCCAAAGACGTTTGGGGCGAGTGATCCTTGACATGAAATAATCACATGATATCAACCCGATATTTGTGAACGACTTTCCAACCCGTAAATCTACCCGTCGGCTCAAATAGCCTTCGACGCACTGGCTTTGTGGTACTTGGGCCGCTGAACTTGGGCCGCTGTACTTGGGCCCGCGGTCCTCGGCGGCTTTGCTCCCAAGCACCGAAGCGCAGAGCGCTCGAATGTTCTTGCCGCATCTGCTATTGCCTCAACACCTGACTTTGAACACGCTACCAAAAAAGTGCCTTTGTGCCCGTCAACGGCGTGACGTAACGATGCGGACACCACGCTTTGGAGAGCAAACTTGGGAAATCGGTCGATGCCCACCAATTCGGCGGCGGCGCGTGACGTTCGCAACCTTTTGCATGGCTACGTCGAGCTTAAAACTCACCGCGAGAATGGACCCACCGTCATCACCGGCGGCAAGGGCATCTACGTCTTTGACGAAAACGGCACGCCGTACATCGAAGGCGCGGCCGGGATGTGGTGCACGGCGTTTGGCTTCGGCGAAAAGGCTTTGATCGACGCTGCCACCGAGCAATTTCACAAGCTGCCTTACTACCACACGCTGGCCTACAAATCCGTCGATCCTGCAATCGATTTGGCGGAGCGACTGACGGCGCTCGTTCCCGTTGACAGCGCAAAAATCTACTTCGCCGTGTCGGGCTCGGAAGCCAATGACTTCCTGATCAAATTCATTCGCTATTACAACAACGCGATTGGAAGACCCAAGAAGAAGAAGATCGTCGCCCGATACAATGGCTACCACGGCGCGACTGCTATGGCGACGAGCCTGACCGGAATTCCGATTAATCATCGCAACTTCGATCTGCCGTTGCCGGGTATTCTTCATGTCTCCGATCCGAATTACTTCCGGTATGCGTTGCCGGACGAGACGCCCGCGGACTTCGCGGAACGGCTCGCGCGGGAGCTTGAAGAGACCATCCTGCGCGAGGGTCCGGAAACCGTTGCGGCATTCATAGCCGAACCGGTGACCGGCGGCGGTGGAGTGACCATCCCTCCGGCGCCCTATTACCAAAGAATTCAAGAAATACTGGCGCGCTACGAAGTTCTCTTCCTCGATGATGAGGTGATCACCGGGTTTCATCGGACCGGCCGGTTCTGGGGGTGCCAGACCCTTGGATTTCGGCCCGACGCGATGACGATCGCCAAGGGGCTGACGTCGGCTTATCAGCCGCTGTCCGCCGTGGTTTTGTCCGGCGAGATTTATCGCGGACTTGAACTTGGCAGCACGACGCTCGGATTTTTTGGTCACGGCACGACCTATTCGGGCCACCCGGTCGGTTGCGCTGTCGCGCTCAAGGTCCTCGAACTCATTAAAGAACGAAATATCGCGGCGCACGTCGAGCGCGTCGCTGAACGGTTCCAGGCGAGAATAAGCGCGTTCCGGGAGCATCCGCTTGTCGGCGATGTGCGCAGCGTCGGCTTGATGGGGGCCATCGAGTTTGTGTCCGACAAGAGGACCAAAGCCCCATTCCAGCCCGTCGGCTCTTTTGCATCACGGGTAAGAAATTGCGCCGAGGAGCGTTACAAGATGATCTGCCGCGCGCTTCCGGGATGCGATGGTTGTGCGTTCTCGCCGCCGCTGATCATCACCGAGGACGAAATCGACGAAATGTTCTCTCGATTTGAAAAGGCGCTCAACGACGTTACAGCGCAATACGCGAAATAAACGGGCAAGTCGGCTAACTATCTACGCTGCAATACTGCGCGTTGGCGTCCGTGAGCCGTGCCGGCGCAGTGTGTTCGGCCTGGTGCTTTCGCACTATGACTTGCCTCGAGATAAACAGGCCGGCCAAATGAACCCCGATCACCAAGCCGACCATCCGGCATCGACCAGCAGGGTCGCCCCGTGCATGCCCGAAGAATCCTCTGATGCCAGAAAAACCGCTGCGCCGGTCATTTCGTCGACCGACATAAAATCGCGACCGGTCGGCGTCATGGTCTGCATCAGCTTCAGATAAGCCTCATTGCCCGGTCCTCGCAGATGCGCGTTGAGCGGGGTAGCGACGTTTCCCGGCGCGAGCGAATTGACGTTGATCTTGTAGCGGCCGAGCTCGGTGGCGAGCGCCTTGGTCAGTATTTCCAGGCCGCCCTTCGAGGCGCAGTAAGCCGGACAGTTTGGGAAGGCGCCGACGCCCGCAATCGAGGTGACGTTGATCACCTTGCCGCCGCCATTTTTCATAAACTCGGGGAGCACCGCCTTCACGCAGAAGAATGCGCCCTTCAAATTGAGGTCAAGCTGCTCGTCCCAAATCGCTTCGGTCGTTTCACTCACCGGCACGGTGCGGAACACCCCGGCGTTATTCACCAGAATATGCACGCCGCCGAAAGCATCGCGCACCTCCGCCACCATGCGCTCGATCTCGGGAATCTTTGAGCAATCGGCCTTCACCGCGCGCGCGGTGCCGCCGGCTGATTTGATTTTATCGACGGATTGTTTCGCCACCGCATCGTTGGCGTGATAAACGACCGCGACTTTGGCGCCCTCGGCGGCATATCGCGCCGCAATCGCCTCGCCGATGCCCTGCGATCCTCCGGTGACGATCGCAACCCGGTCCTTCAATTTCATCGCACCCCTCCCCCAACCCTTCGCTTCGTCATCACAGCAGATCGCGCTCTTTGACCGCGCCGTGGATTCGGCCGAGGCTCCCTTCGAGACGATCGAAAATCTCGCCAACTTCAGCTTTGGTCGTTACGAGCGGCGGGCAGAGCGCCAGGCTGTCGCCCATGGCGCGCAAGATGAGCCCTTCTTCTTGCGCAATCTCCGCAGCCATCAGGCCGACGCCGGCCGCCACGTCGAATGGCGCCTTGCTGGCCTTGTCGCGCACCAGCTCGATTGCGCCGATCAGCCCAATCCCGCGAGCTTCTCCGACCAGCGGATGCGAGCCGAGGCTGTTGAGCCGCTCCTGAAAGACGGGCGCCACATCGCGCACGTGGTCGAGGATCTTGCGCTCTTCATAAATTTTGAGCGTCTCAAGCGCGACCGCACATGCCACCGGATGAGCCGAATAGGTGAAGCCGTGAGCAAAGATGCCGATCTTTTCGCTCTGCGTCACCATGGCCTGATAGATGTCTTCGTTGATGACGGTCGCCGAGATCGGCTGATACCCGGACGACATCGCCTTGGCCATGGTGACGATGTCCGGTTTCAGATCAAAAGTCTCGATACCGAACATGTTGCCGGTGCGGCCGAAGCCGCAGATCACCTCGTCGACGATGAACAGCACGTCGTACTTTTTGAGCACCTTCTGGATTTTGTCGAAATAGGTTCGCGGCGGCACGATGACGCCGCCCGCACCCATCACGGGCTCGGCGATAAAGGCTGCGACGGTTTCCGGGTCTTCGCGGACGATTTGCGCTTCGAGGCTTTCCGCAAGCCGCGTCGCGAAGTCCTCTTGGCTCTCCTTCGGCTTGGCGAAACGATAGTGATGCGGACAGTCGGCGTGTCTGACGTTTGCGATCGGCAGGTCAAAGTCGCGATGATTGTTGGGCAATCCGGTGAGGCTTGCCGCTGCAACGGTCACGCCGTGGTAGCCCTTCACGCGCGAAATGATCTTCTTCTTACGGTGGCGACCGCGCGCGTTGTTGTAATACCAGACCATCTTGACGGCGCTGTCATTGGCCTCCGAGCCCGACGTGTTGAAGAACACCTTCGACATCGGCACCGGCAGCATCGCCAGGATGCGCTCGGCGAGATCGATACTCGCTTCGTGCGACTTGTGCGCGAACGCGTGATAATAGGGCAGCGTCTCGAGCTGGCGTCGCGCCGCCTCGACAAGGCGCTTTTCGCTGAAACCGAGCGACACGCACCATAGGCCCGCCAACCCGTCGATGTAGGACTTGCCGTCCTCGTCGAACACCCGGATGCCATCGCCGCGGGCGATGATCAGCGGCCCTTTTTGCTGGTGCTTCTTTAGATGCGTGTAGGGGTGCAGAACGTGGGCGATATCACGGCGGAAAGCCGAGTTGGCGGCGACATTCACGATCAAGCTCCGGGGTAGCCGAAGGGCGGGCCGACATTCCGCCCGCGTGCCGGACGGCTTGCAGCGCGCCGCTCGCCGATAGTCGCATCGTGCGATTGCATGTCAAGTTCCGCAGCCGTGCAACGAGCCTGCCAGCGCGCGACCGTTCATGTTGTTTGATTATCATCCCTTCGCTTGCGCCAGCGGCGGTTGAGTCTTGTCAATAAGCGCGACCTATGAAAGGCTTTACGGACGATCGCGATCACCGAGATCGTATCCGCCTTGAGCCGGGAGGCGGCGTCGCGAACCTCGCAAGAGGCGCGCGCGAGGGCTTGAATGGGTATGAGGCTCAGGGATCGCGTTGCTGTCATCACCGGCGGGTCGCAAGGGATCGGCGAAGCGTTCGCCCGCCGCTTCGCCGCCGAAGGCGCGAAAGTTGCTATTCTCAATCGCGATCAAAAGAAAGCGGCGGTGGTCGTCGATGCGATCCGCGCGTCGGGAGGTGAAGCGCTGGCAATCCAGGCCGATGTCGCACGCGTCGGGGACATCGACGCAGCGGTGGCGCAAGTTGTCGCCACTTACGGCACCGTGCACATTCTCCTCAACAATGCCGGCGTTTATCTGATGTCGCGGCTTGGTCAAACGACCGAAGAGGCGTTCGACACCATGGTCGACGTCAATTTCAAAGGCGTGTTCTTCCTGTGCCAGCGCGTGCTGCCGGTTTTCGAGCGTCAGGGGAGCGGCAAGATCATCAATATCGGCTCGATCTTCGGTAACGACGGTTATCCCGACTCCGCGGTCTATTGCGGCACCAAGGGCGCAATCGCGCTGCTGACCAAGTCGCTGGCGCTCGAGTTGCGCAATCGGAACATTCAGGTCAACGCCATCGCGCCGGGGTGGATCGAGACGCCGATGAACGAAGAGGCGCGTAGGACCGACGCGGATTACTTGCGCACCGTCGATTCCCGCTTCGGCGGCCCGGGCGGATGGATGAAGCCCGACGAATTGACCGGCAGCGCAGTCTTCCTTGCGTCGTCCGACGCCGACTCCGTGACCGGAGCAGTACTCTTTGTCGATCGCGGCTGGTCGGCTTATTGAACGCGCACGGGTAACAAACACAAATGCGGTTCGCGACCGATACTGGCGGCACTTTCACCGATCTCATCATCGAGGATGATTCCGGACACATTCGAATGTTCAAGGCGGCGACGGTGCCAAGCGAGCCGGTTAAAGGCGTACTGGACGCTTTCGAAGTTGCCGCCAAGGAGTTTCAACTTGATCGCCGCGTGCTCCTTGGCCGCGGCGATATGTTCATTCACGGCACCACGCATGCCATCAACGCGATCGTCACCAAAAGGACAGCCAAAACCGCGCTCCTTGTGACCAGCGGCCACCCCGACATTCTGGTGCTGCGCGAGGGCGGCCGCCGCGAGCCGTTCAATCATGCGGTCCCCTACCCCGATCCATACATCCCGCGCTCGCTCACTTTCGAGGTGCCGGAACGCGTGCTGGCGTCGGGCGAAATCCGCACGCCCCTCGACGAGGCCGCCGTCGCTGACATCGCCCGGCGGCTTTCCCGGCAAGGCGTCGAGGCGGTCGCGGTTTGCCTGTTGTGGTCGGTTCTGCATCCGCGGCATGAACGCCGCGTGGGAGAAATTCTCGCGGAACACCTGCCCGGCGTCCCGATAACGCTCTCCCACGAACTTAATCCTGCGCTCCGCGAATATCGGCGCGCGATTTCGGCGGCGCTCGATGCCTCGCTCAAGCCGCTGATGAACAAATACCTCGCCGGTCTCACCAGCTCGATGCGCGAAGCCGGTTTCAGCGGCCGCATTCTGGTGCTGACGTCGCAGGGCGGCATGGTCGACATCGAAGAGGTTCAGCGCGCGCCGATCCTCGCGATCAATTCGGGTCCGTCCATGGCCCCGATCGCCGGCGCGCGGCTGGCCATCGCCGAGGCAGAAAACAAGGACGCCGTCATCTTCGACACCGGCGGAACCACGTTCGATGTATCGCTGGTGCGCCAGGGCCGCGTGCCGTTTACCCAGGAGACCTGGCTCGGGCGTCCCTTGCAGAGCGACCTCACCGGATTTCCTTCCGTCGATGTCCGCAGCATCGGCGCCGGCGGCGGCAGCATCGCGTGGGTCGAGGAGGGCCGTGTTTTGCGCGTCGGTCCGCAGAGCGCCGGCGCCGTGCCGGGGCCGGCCTGCTACGGAGCCGGCGGCACGCATGCAACCGTCACCGATGCGGCTCTTGTGCTGGGCTATATCGACCCCGCATTCTTTCTCGGCGGGCGCATCCGGCTTGATCGCAATGCGGCTCTGGCTGCCGTTCAACGCGATGTGGCAACGCCCTTCGCGATGTCTCTTGAAGCGGCGGCAAGCGCGATCATGGCGGTGTGGTCGGAAAACATGGTGCAGGCTATTTCCGACATCACCGTCAATCAGGGCATCGATCCAGCGCAAGCCGTCATCGTCGGCGGCGGCGGCGCGGCAGGACTCAACGCGCTGACGATTGCGGCAAGGCTCGGCTGCAAGCAGCTGATCATCCCGGAAGTCGGCGCGGCGTTGAGCGCATTCGGCGCGGCCGTGTCCGACATCGCTCGCGAATATCGCCGGGTGTTCGTGACCAGCACCGCGCAATTCGATCGCGACGGTGCGGCAGTGATCGTTGCCGATCTGCGCCGGCAGGCTCTCGCTTTTGCCCAGGCCGCAAACGCCGACGCAAAAGATGTCCGCATCGATTTTCTCGTCGAAGCGCGCTACCTGCACCAGGTGTGGGAGATCGATGTCGCAATCGAGCCGGAACGCCTGCTCGGTCCGGGCGGCGTCGACGCGCTGGCGCAAGGCTTCCACCGCGCCCACGAGCACATTTTCGCCTTCTCCGATCCAGACTCACCGATCGAAGTCATCGCCTGGCGCGCCGCGGTGCGCTGCCCGGTGGCGACCGAAGCGGACCTGAAACTGGCGCATGTGGCAGCGGCTTCGCAGACACCGCAATGGCGCCGCGCGTTCTTCCCACAAAGCGGCTGGCTCGATGTTCCGGTTCTCGAGTTCGGGGAAATTGAACCGAACAAGCGGATCGACGGACCGGCGATCGTAGAGTCACCCTTCACCTCGATCGTAATCGACACCGAAGCGGCTTTTGTTCGCAGCGCCGTCGGCAACCTCGTTATCACGCCGGGCGCCGCGGGCACCGCTGGGCATCAGACCTACGCCGCGGCGAGAGGACGGCCATGACGGAGAAAGTGTTGGACGGCGCAGAGCTCGCCATCCTGATCAATCGCTTCGAAGGCATCGTCCGCAAAATGAGCAATACGCTCTACCGGACCGGCCGCTCCGGCGTGCTCAACCGCGCCCGCGATTTCTCCTGTTGCATCGTGACAAGCGACTGCGAACTGCTGGCGGCCGCCGACAGCCTGCCGATCCACACATTGGTTGGGCCGAACCTCATGGCGCGCGCCATAAAGGAGTTTCATCCCGATCTCAAGCGCGGCGACGCATACCTCCACAACTCGCCCTATCACGGCAATTCTCATGCCGCCGATCACACCATCCTGATACCAGTCATTGATGATGACGGCGTGCACCGCTTCACGGTCTTGACCAAGGCGCATCAGGCCGATTGCGGCAACGCGCTGCCCACGACTTATATGGGCGCCGCGATCGACGTCTACGCCGAAGGCGCGCTGATATTTCCCGCCGTCAAGGTGCAGCAGGATTACCGCGACAACGAAGATTTCATCCGCATGTGCGAACTGCGCATCCGCGTGCCGGGCCAATGGAAGGGCGACTTTCTTGCCATGGTCGGCTCGGCCCGCATCGGCGAGCGCGAAGTGCTCGCACTTGGGCGCGAGGTCGGCTGGGACAGGCTCGCCGCTTTCGCCGGGCAGTGGTTCGATTTCAGCGAGGAGCGGATGGCCACGCGCATCCGGCAGATGGCGGCCGGTAAGGCGACCGGCGTGAGCATCCACGATCCAATCCCCGGAACGCCGAGCGAAGGCGTGCGTGTCGTCGCCACGGTAGAGTCTCATCCGCAAGAAGGCCGCATCACGATTGACTTGCGGGACAATATCGACGCCCTCCCCTGTGGCCTCAATTTGACTGAGGCTACCGCCGGCACCGCGGCTTTGATCGGCATCTTCAACAGCATCGGCGGCGACATTCCGCGCAACGCCGGAAGTTTTCGGCGGATCGAGATCAAGCTGCGCGAGAATTGCGTCGCCGGAATACCCAAACACCCGATCAGTTGTTCCGTCGCGACGACAAATGTCGCCGACCGGCTCGCCGCCGCCGTTTCGAACGCTGTCGCGCAGCTCGGCGACGGCTACGGGATGGCGGAATGCGGCGGCTGCCTGCCGCCGTCATCCTCAGTGATCTCCGGCGTCGACCCGCGCAACGGTGAGCGCTTCGTGAACCAGCTGTTCCTCGGCTCGACGGCGGGACCGGGCACACCTTTCGGCGATTGCTGGCTCACGTACCTGCATGTCGGGAACGGCGGCATGTGCTTCATCGACAGCGTCGAGCTTGACGAACTCTATCAGCCGATCTGGATCGCAGAGCGCCGGATCATGCCGGACACCGAGGGCGCCGGCCGCAATCGCGGCGCGCCCAGCCTGTTC
>Ga0187784_10005596_pt1 | contig 10141 bp, 8 predicted proteins | sample 1015_SJ02_MP15_2_FD_132964 | JGI IMG/M metagenome (GOLD analysis project Ga0187784, IMG submission 132964) | Tropical peat soil microbial communities from peatlands in Department of Meta, Colombia - 1015_SJ02_MP15_20_MG | ecosystem: Environmental > Terrestrial > Soil > Wetlands > Peat | place... | reverse complement strand
TGAAAAAGGGGAGCATGAAAGTCCCTACGTAGGGCTGGCCAGGATCGATCGTCTCGACATCATGGACCCAAGCAGGATGTCCCTCAGCGAGTACGGCGCGGAATTCATGATAGGCTACAAGGTAACGAGCCTCGGGAGCCTCCTCTTTGGGAAGGGCATGCAGGTAGAGCGGCCTGGGGAAACCTCCGTGAGGCTTCAGGATGACGGCTGGAGATTCAAGTTCGTGACGAAGTTCTGGTAGTACGTCCAGTATTACAATACCACGTATTTACGCGGCAATTCAGCCAAAAACCCGTTTCGCACTCGTTACGCGCTCCTATGGATATGTGGTAAAATGTAGTTTGTGGCTAAAATGCTAAAGAAAACGAAGGCCGAGCGCGGACTGATGTCAGACTACGATCCGGCGAAAATGGATTGGCTGCCCCAAGAGTCAGCTATGCCTGCCCTGATCGAGCACTGGCGTAGCCAGCCTGCACGTCCGACTGGGAATGTATGGAATGTAGAGGTTGCGTTGCATGGGCACGTTTCCATTCAGGTCAGCGAAGGTCTGTCGGTTGCCGATTCAGGTGACGTGCAGATCCCGACCGTCCCCAAGCCTGAAGCCCAGACGCCCGCAATTATTCTCTACCCGGATGTGCTGCTTCAAGCCGAGGTAGTAGTATTTGGTGATCGGACCGCTGAGGGTCAAATTATCGCCGGCGTAGCAGTGGCATGGGGCGAGATTATTACTCAGCTTGTGCGCGACCCCGAGTTTCTCTTCAAGATCGGGTGGAGACAGCTCGAAGAGATTATAGCCGGCGCCTATGAGCGCGAGGGCTGGCCAGAGGTTGTCTTAACGCCTCGCAGAGGAGACCGTGGTCGTGACGTGGTGGCCACCCGTCCGGGTGTTGGTTCAATCCGCATCGTTGACCAGGTCAAGGCATACAAGCCGGGGCGTCGGGTCACCGCTGAGCAAGTCCGGTCTATGGTAGGCGTTCTTAGGCTAGAAGGCAACGTGTCGAAGGGTATAGTTACTACGACCGGCAAGTTTGCTCCAGGAATCGAAAAGGACGCCAGATTTGCGGGGCTTATGCCGTATCGCCTTGAGCTGAAGAACGGACAGCAACTCCTTCAATGGCTCATAGGTCTTTCAAAGGCACAACAAGGCGGATAGATCGAGACGGAAACAGCCCAAGGCTATCCGCCCTCGCCTCATCATAGCGTGACTATCCCTCTGCATGGAGAATCGTGTTCATCGATCAAAAAAACGATTGTAGAGGCCTACAGCGCGTCGTTCTTCTGAGGGATAGGGGCTCTGTGATCTTCTGTAACATCCCCGAGACTGCTTCCGCCTCTCTAGTGACTTCCAGGTAACAGAGTGTGACTGACCAGGAAGGCAGGGCCAGGGGTCAACTGGTACAACAGGAGAGAGCAGGGGTTTACAGGGGTGAGCTTGTGACGATTGTGAACATATGCTCATATTGGAGATGAGTAGTTATAAGCATACGCTCGTTTTCTGGACGTGAGACCTTCTGAGACAGTATGATACAGAAAAGCCCCGCCGTACTGACGGAGCTTGCGGTATAGCAGGGGCATTGTCACGCGAAGCCTCGGCAGGCACCATAGCCGGTGCGTACTTGTACTGTTCCATCCGGGTCATCGCCTATGAAATCGTAACGCTCTGAACGGTGCGTTACGGGTGACCTCTCAGTAGCCATCACGTCATCCTTCTCTTCTCGTAATCGATGATGCGCTTTACCGTCATCGGGTACCACTTGGCGCCGGCCGGCACGTATCCCTCTTGGGTGAGCGTGTATGCGATGCCACGGAAGGAAAGGCCCTTCTCATTGAGTTCCTTGATGCGGGACACAGCCCTCTGTTCAAAGTCGTTCTGCAAGAGAGTCTTGCCATCGTCGGCCACGTCCCATCCGAAAGGAATCTGACCGGCCCGCTCGCCTTTCAGAATCTTAGACTGCAAAGCGGCCGAAGTCCTCTCGCTGATAAGTCCTCTTTCCATCTCGGCAAGGGCACTGAGGAGGGTGAGAACAAACTACCCGGAAGCCGAAGCCGTGTCTAACCGCTCGCTGATCGAGTGCAATTCGACGTGATGCTTCTTGAAGTGTTCGACGAGCCCGAGAGTGTCGCGCACAGACCTGCTGAGGCGATCAAGGCGAAGGACCACGAGCGCATCAATTGACCGCCTCCTGGCAAGATCGAGAATGCGTTGCATGCCGGGACGGTCAAGGCCCTTGCCCGAATACCCTGGGTCGGAAATCACGTCGACTATGGTCAGATCGTTCGCCTCGCAATAACCACGTCCCTTCCTCTCCTGGGCTGCCAAACCAAGACCGCTTGCCGCCTGCTCATCGCTGCTGCAACGGAGGTAGAGCACTGTCTTCACGCTGGCACCTCCTACCACCGTCTCAGCAGTGCTATGATCACGAGGATAATGATTATCTCCATAGCCCCTTCCTTCCGAGATTGTCTTCTCTTGACGGATAGGTCGTCACCCTCACTGCTTCTCGTAGTCGAGATTGTCAATTACTATAGATATAGTATCTATAGTTATGATACGTCCGTGTCCTCCAGAAGTAAAGCAAAATAGCCCACAAAACGGGAAAACCGCGTGCACGAAAAAGAAGGAAAGGTATTGTCGAGTCGGGGGAGGAGCTAAAACACAATCATGAGGCGCGTTGCGTGGAGGGAGACGGCACAAAAAACTTACGCCGGAGGCATCCTCCATAGGCTATACTGTGGACTATGAAACACATCGTCAACATAAAGGAGCTGTCCCTCATCTGCAAAACCAATAGGTCCAGAATCCATAAACTGATAGCCGAAAAGCGGCTCAAGCCGGACATGACAGATATGGAAGGACACTGCTACTGGACCCAGGACCATGCGAAGGAGATCGGCGAGGAGATTCTCAGACAGAGGGAATCGGGAAAGAACTGCAAGGGTAACCCGATGCGAATTCCGTAGGCAGGGGGATGGTTACCCCCACCCGTTTGGACTATCGGCTTTGGCTCGCCTGCCAACCGAGGGTAGCCTTCGGCACCGGTCCGTATTTTCGTTTGAACCGACCATCAAAGGCCTGTTAGACTAGCAGCTGCTGGAACGCCCTCGCGGATAGCTGCCCTCACCCCTACACGACCAAAGATCTCTCCTATGTCCTTTGAGCCCCTGAGTAGTAAGCGTCAAGAGAATGCAGTTTGCGTGGTGGCGGCTCACACCTGCTAATAGTGCTTTTCGGTGCTTCAGTATTCCTATCGATTACCATGTGTAGTGGAGCGAAACACGAGGGTCATGAGCCTTACATTGTGGCGGGGCAGTATGCTTTGGGTATTCCTGCGTCACAAAACATCCTCTCTTAACAAATACCCTGTGATGGAGCCTCGTTCAACCAAGAAATTCAGAATGACGACAGCGGCATCTCTGATTCTTCTTGTTGTTTTGATTCTGGGACGATTGGTCAGTACATATCTCCGAATTGGGTTTTCCAAGTATGCGATGAGGATCTCTACTCGTTGACGCGGAAGATACGCTCATTGTTATGGAACCGGTTTGTATTCTGAACCCACTAATCTTTTTACCTCGTTATCAGCCATGCCCGTCCGATCGCACCTGCCGACTCTTTCCTGTGTAACGGATAGCCAAACTTAAAGGGTGCGCGGAACAACGGGCGGTGCCGGTTCGAGAGAACCATCCTTGGTCCGGCCGTGGTGCCGGCACCGCTCCGTTCTGCCGAGGGGCATTACCTTTTGCTTGACGAGTTCGCCTGCCCCTGAACGTCGAACCCGAGTATTTTCCGACACTCCAAGCCGATACATACGGCTGTCGCCTCCCAGTGTGGCACCACATGCGTTTCATAATATCTGAAAGCAGGTGCTACCACTCCACCGAATACGTGGAGCTGTCGCCACCATTTTTTCTCCCATCGTCCGTCACGGACACCGTGACGAAAGCTCCAGAAGGGGCGAACTTCTTTGCGACGGCCTCCAGGATTCCTCGGTCGAAATCGGATGGGTAGGGATTCCTGCACTCAATCTTGGCCTTCTTCTCGCCCACCTTTTCGAACCCATAGTGGCCGATTCCCTCCGTCATCTTCCCCGTCGCGGGATCGAACATGACCTTGCCGTTCAGTCGATGGTTCATATGATACGCCACATCGATCGACGCCAATGCAGTTTCGATCGAATTCACAGAAGGGGGCCACTGGGCGTTCTCGGGTATCTTCTTCCCTATCGAGTGCAGGGTCAGGGCACCCACCTTTTCGGCAATCTCTCTGAACGCGCTCAGCCACGCCTGCTGGGAATACCACTGGTCCGGTTTGGGATCGTCGATCCCGTTCGCTGACAATATCCTGAGTGCCGTAGCCTTGAAGCTCGGCATCGCGGACATGCCAGCGACGAGGGAAAGGACCGTCTGACCATAGACTTCCACACCTTGTGAAAACGCTTTGAACTGAGCCATAACTACCTCCTGCAAGTTTTATTGAACGCACCGACGAAGGGGTGCGCGAAGCCTTTCCGGCTCTTCTAGAGTTCTGCGATCCGTTACCTCACACCTTGAATTCCCGAACCACGTTTTCGAGCAGCTCCGAAAGGACGGAGAGCTCTCCGGCAGCATGGGTTACCTGTTGCGCGGCGCTCGACGAGTCCTTGGTCACGGAGGCCACCTGCTCGATGTCCCTCGCGATCTCCACCGTTGTGGAGTTCATCTCTTCGATGGCAGCCGCAATCTGCTGAACCATGGATTGCAGGCTGGACGAGGTATCTACGATACCGGCGAGGGCCGCTCCTGCCTCGTTCGAGAGCTCCACCCCTGCCCTTACGCTTTGGGACGCCTCGCCCATGGATTCAACCGCCCTGGTCACGCCAGTTTTGATTGCGGCGATCATGTCGGCTATCTCTCGCGTGGACTTACCTGTCCGCTCAGCGAGCTTCTTCACTTCATCGGCTACCACGGCAAAGCCTCTGCCTGCGTCGCCGGCCCGGGCTGCCTCGATTGCCGCGTTGAGCGCCAGAAGGTTCGTCTGATCGGCAATGTCATTGATAACGAGCACGATCTCGCCAATTTTCTCCGATTGGCACCCCAGATCTCTCACGAACTCAGAGGACTTTTCCACGGTCTCCGCGATTTGCTTTACCTCGTTCACGGACCTGCCCACTATGGTATTTCCATTGTCCGCAGTAAGGACCATGCCCTGTGCCGAATCGGCTATGCCATTTGCGTTCCTTGCGATATCCAGAGCCGCCTGCGACATTTCCTCGGAAGCTGCGGCGACCTGGACGGTGCGCTCTACCTGGGCCGACGCCCCCGATGCGAGCATCTCGGCAAACGCCCCCAATTCCTGGCTTGCCGATGCCACCTTTCCGGCGGACGCCTTAACATCCGAGATCAACGCCTTCCACCTGTCGACCATTGCCTTGAACGTCCGCATCTCGTCCCCGAACTCGTCTTTCCGGTCGACCTCCACATCGATCGAAAGATTGCCCTCCGCGAGTGTTCGGGCCACAGCCATGTTTTGCTGAATGGGTCCGGTGATGCTACGGGTGACTACAACGTTAATAATGACGCAAGAGAATAGGGAAACAATGCCGAAGACGGCGAGAAAAACGGTGATCCTGCGATTGCTCTGTACGATCTCCTCGTGTTTTCCTTGGATCCCCCGTTCCTCGTATTTGACAAGGTCAGTGGCTATCTGTATGAACCTGTCGACGGCGGGATCAACGGAGGCACTGAAAAGACGCGATGCCTCGTCAAAATTACCCGCTTCTATGGCACTAGCGAGCTTCACATTGCTGTCGCGCGCCTCGGCGATGGATGTCTTGAAATTCTGGAGAAGTACTTTGCCCTCTTTCTCCGTCTCCAGTTTCTCGAGCATCTCCAGGGCCGACATATAGTCTCTTCGCTTTTCTCCGACGGACTGCAAGGGAGCCCTGTCTTTCGTGTATACAGCCTTTCCCGTCTCCTTGTCGATAGACTCGAGATTCGAAAGTATGGCACTTGCCATCATTGCCTTCCGAAAACATATATTGGTGATTTCGTTGGCCCTTGCGCTCGTATTTCTCATGTTATTGAAGCCGATCACAGAGAGGGTGATTATCATGATGATGACTATGGCATAGCCTCCCGCTATTCTTTTTCCAATTCTTATGTTCTGCAACTTCATTCCAGTGCCTCCTTTGAGGAGTAGGAATAACTGCCCATCTTTCTTCTTCGGGTTTGTTTGGGCGGCCAGCCGCTTCTATGCGTGTCGGGGGCGGGATTTTTGTTGCGGCTGGTCCGCCCATGCATGTGTCTTCGCATTCTGACGACGGCAGATTAGGGGAGAAACCATGGGATTATCAGGGGGTTGATGTCTACACACAAGGAGCACAAGCTCTCATGCATGCCTTTCTCACAGAGAAAGAAGGTGAGCGTGCAGGTTGAGCTTCTTGCCTCCTATGCCGAGTTTCTTTCTGATATTGTTTCGATGGGTGTCGACCGTGCCCATGCTGACGTTCAAGAGGCGGGCTATCTCTTTGCTCCTCTTTCCGTCCTTGATGAGGTTGGCCACCTGGATCTCAGTAGGCGTCAATGCAGCGTAAGCCGTCATCATCTTCTGGACAAAAGGTGAGATGATATCCTCGAGGTTTGAATCAACAAGGTCGAGGAGGGCTGCCTGGTCATCGGATAGGTATGTAGCCCGCAGTCTCTTAAGGTGAGGGCGGACGAGCTCTTTCACGTTCGCGACGATACTGTCCCCCAGAGCTTCCCTCTCTTCGTCTCTGCGGTTGAGTAGCACGTTCAGTGCAATATTGGCTTCTGCAAGATCCCGGGACTTGTTCTGCAGAGCGTCCTTGGCTCTTTTGAGGTCGGTGATGTCCAAGCTGGCGATGAGCACGCATTGCCTGCCGTCGAGCTCGAGGCCCTCGCCGGACATCAAGCCGATCCGGTTATCCCCGTTCTTCGTTCGATAAGCAGTTGTTATGTCTCTGAACCCGCCCTCCGCCTCAATTCTTCTGACGGCCTCTTCCTGAGCGCCAAAGTCAGAGAGGAGCTCCATGTCCCCCGGAGCGAGGCCGGTCACTTCATGGCGTTGATAACCCGTCGCGCGCTCCCAGGCAGGGTTGACGTCGACCAGGCGATTCGCGCCCTCTCTTTCGTAGATGCTTAGTGCAGCAGGGCTCGACATGAATATCATCCGGAACCTCTCCTCCGACTGCTGGAGGGCCTTCTCCATCTTCTTCTTCTCGGTGATATCCTTGCCAAAGACAGAGATAGCGAATACGCGATTATCCTGCTGAACCACATTGAAGTTCAGTTCCAGCACGCGGCTGCCGGAGGCCACGGTATACTCAGTCGCATAGGGGCCTTCTCTAAGAGCGCGCCGATAAAAGCCGTTCCACTTCTCTATGAACTCCGATCCAGATGGCCACAGTTCTTCGCGGCCCATCCCGACCCTAAGAGTGATGCCGTGCCCCTTGCGAACGAGTTCTTCCAACGACCTATTCCAGGTGAGCAGGCTGAAACGCTCAGGGTCGACAGACCAGATGGTATCGATGGTGTTATCGATAAAACTCCGAAGCAGCGCGAGGGTTCGGGCTCGGTCCAACGTACATGAGGCGTCCTGAATGTTCTCCAAGACATTGGCAATCCTGATACGAAATTCTGGAAGAGTCGATCTGTTTTGTTGGTCCGTTTGCGCAGATTTGTGGAGTTTCGAGTTGATCCTCGAAGGAGCGGCCAGCTTTCTTTCGAGGGTAGCGCCCTTCTTCCTTGGCTGTTTCTCCTCCCCGCTCGATGAGGTAGTGGATTTCTCCAAGAATTTCTCCAAGTCACGCCCGGTCATACGAACCTCCGGATTAAAGACGAAATGCTCATGACTGCGAACGGGTTTAAGACGAAGAAGTCTGTTAATCGGTCAACCGCCCTTTCCTTACCCACTGCTATGCTTCCAGAATTAATCCCTTCATTAATTCGACCACCAGCTCCGGATCGACAGTTTTCAGCAACCTCTTTCCTCATATCCAAACGTAGACAACTCCGGCTTTACTTCGTCGTTGGCGGGCTGCTATTTAGGCATGCGACGCACGCGCAGTGGCAAACTCCGTAAGTGTGACGGAGGCCCGCGATCGAAAACGCAGACGGCTCAGGTACATCGAGGAGCGAACGAATAAAGTGCAAAGCCCTTCGCCCTTAGTCAAGAAAGACGAGGCCGCTTATCACCCGAAACCTAGGCGCATTACCTCTTCGAGGCCTCTACACCCCCACGAGCTGTCTGATCCGCTCAGTTTCCGCTGTTATCCGGTCCATTTCAATTTGCAAAACTGCTCTTTCTCTTCCCGGGACGGAGCCCTCTCGACCGCACACAAAAGCATCCGCGTCCCTCACAATATCGATGATCGGCGCTTTCCCGCCGTGCGGAGTGTGGTGGGTGAGGATGGCCTCGGAGAACTCTTCCGGGAATCCCCACGCTATCGCCATCTCGTGGCCCACCTCTTGATGGTCGATGCCGTATTCGATGCGCTCGAGGCCACAGATGTCCTGGGCGAGAAGGCTTGCCTCGTTCACCATTCCCCTGTAGCGACCGCCTAAGGCGTAGAAAACGACCTTTCCTATGTCGTGGAGGATCGAGATGGTAAAAGCCTCCTCGGGGTCCTCTGCCACCATTTTCTCCGCGAGCGTTCTAGCCGCATGCGCAACGGTGAGGGAGTGTTTCCATATGGCGGCCACATCGACCTGACCGAGCTTCCACGGCGCCCTGATACCCTGGAGAAAGACCATACAGACGATAATCCTCTTTATTTCATTGAAACCCACGGTTATCATCGCTCTCTCAAGGCTTGTCACCGAAGTGCCTCTACTGTAATAGACAGAATTTGCGATGCTGATGATCTTCGCAGAAATGGCTTGGTCATACTTCACCACGTCATAGAGCTGAGCGAGCGATGCGTCGGCGTCGCCGATGATTCTGAACAATTGTTTCATCATGCCGGTCAGCATCGGAAACGTCGTTGCTGCCCTTGCCCGTTCGAGCGCCTTTTCCCGAAGCACCTGCGGTGCGGGCTCATCGTGTATCATTGTTTACGCCCTGGGGAGATAGGTGGTGAAGACAGAGCCTCTCCCCGGCTCACTCTCGACAGTGACGTACCCGTTCGACTGCGTCACGATGCCGCGGACAACGAACAAGCCGAGGCCTCTTCCTTCTCCTACCTTTCTTGTCGTAAAGAAGGGATCGAAGATCCGGTCGACGACAGCGGGCTCCATGCCGATCCCCGTGTCGCGGAGTTCGAGCTTCATGTAGTTCCCGGGCTTCATCCCGTGCTCAATATCATGGGGCGGTGAGACACTGAAATCGGAGAGTTCCATAGTGAGCACCCCGCCCTTCTCCCGCATCGCGTATACCGCATTACTGGAGAGATTCATGAGGACCTGACGGATCTGGGAAGGGTTGACGAGGATGAGCCCCGATTCGCTCACAATCCTGACCCTGAAGCGTATCTTGGCCGGTGCGGTCGCCCGCAGCAGCTTGGCAGTCTCTTTAACCACGGTGCTGAGGAACAAGGGTTTCTTCTCCCGATCCGTCGTTCCGGAAAAAGCCAGCAGCTGTCGAATCAGTTCCCGGCCCCTCATGCTTGCCTCCATGATCCTCCTCAGGTAGCCCTCATCCCGGTTCCCTCGCTTGACGCGCCCTGCGATGAGCTCTGTAAAACCGATGATTGTCGCGAGGACGTTATTAAAGTCGTGGGCGATGCCGCCGCAGAGCGTGCAGAGAGCCTCCATCTTCTCCGCCTGCCTGCGCTGCCGTTCGAGCCGCTCCTCGCCACTCACGTCCCGGCAGACTGCCACATAGCCAGTGAGTGCGCCTGAGTGGTCGAAGAGAGGCGAGATCGTCATTCCACGGACGACCTCTGTCTCATCCTTGCGCTTATAGGAAAGGATGCCCGCCCAGACGTTTCCTGCTGCAACATGCTCCCAAACGGCGGCCCCCGTGGGATCGGCGTCGTTTCTGAGTACGACATTGACACTCTTTCCGAGGAGCTCTTTGCTCGTATATCCGGCCATGTTGCATAGGCCGGGGTTTGCATACTCGAATGTCAGCTCGGGAGAGATAACGGCCATACCCTCGACGATGCTTTCAACCGCCTCGGCAACTCGTTTCCGCTCCTTTTCG
>Ga0187784_10005595_pt1 | contig 10141 bp, 7 predicted proteins | sample 1015_SJ02_MP15_2_FD_132964 | JGI IMG/M metagenome (GOLD analysis project Ga0187784, IMG submission 132964) | Tropical peat soil microbial communities from peatlands in Department of Meta, Colombia - 1015_SJ02_MP15_20_MG | ecosystem: Environmental > Terrestrial > Soil > Wetlands > Peat | place... | reverse complement strand
AGCGCCGGGGCTTTCGATACTCTCTTCTGCGACGCTGCGGAGTGTGTCGAGATCTTGAGGATGTACCAGTTGCGCCGCGCTCGTGGCCGTTATCTCTTCGGGACCGTAGCCGAGGGTGCTTGAGGAGGATGGGCTTGTATATGTGATCAATCCCGCCCGATCGACGAGGAAGACCAGGTCCGAGGAGCTGTGAAGTAGGGCGCGAAACCGTCGCTCGCGACTCTCGGTTAGGGCTCCAGCGTGCTCACGTTCGACCAGCGCTGCCCGCAAAGACCGATATGAGAACGTAATTGCGATACTCATCAGTACCGCGAGCCCATGGACCTCGGGAACAGGAATGAGAGAGGGAACCCAATGAACGGCGATCAAGCATTCGCCAGCCGCAAGGGAACCGACCGTCCAACCGAGAATGATCTTCTCCGATGCCGAGCCAGCCGAGACAAGGGTCTCTTGACCGATCAGGACAAGTCCGATTGCCAAAGCCGGTCCCCAGCCAGTGGTATAGATCGTCGCTGTGACCAAGATGGCCTGAGAACTGATCCACAAATGGAGCCGCCGTCGGTTTTTTTTCTGATTCCAAAACAAGCCCGTGACAGTGGTGACCAGTTGACCGCCTACGAGGATGGTGGGAATCAGCCAGAGTGGCGACGGGGCGACGAGATGGAGTTGGCGGAGACCGAGGATGGCGACTGCCGCCAGCGGTCCCATGAACAAGACCGCGTAAAAGTGCGCGCCTCTGGCTTCATGGGACGCCAGCCGGCGCAGACCCGCCATGGCCATGTCTAGGAATCGACCAGGTCACCGGCGTGCTTGAGGTCGTGGCGTCGCCGAGACGGAGCTCCGGACGACGACGGTCGCCGAAGGTGGGCGGGGGTACGTGGGTGTCAGGCCTGGCCGGCGGCGCTCGGAGCTCCAACCCGCCTGGAAAACGGCGCCTCGATATCAGACATGATATCGGCGTCGCCACACGCATGGCCTCAAGGCGGGCGTGGACTTCGCCGGCACAGAAATGGGGTCTGGCGATGAGTACCGGCATAGCGCGGGCCAAAACGTCGGAGCCGATCGCTAACGGCGATCGTTGTAGGAGCCACCAACAACGGCGACCACCTCGCGGGGAAGCATCGCCCGGTTGAGGAGGGTGCACGCGGGTTGGAGTCCGAGCTGGTCACCGAAGCCGCTTGCCAAGGCCAGATCAGGCCTCAGGCGAATCTGGCTGGGTGCCATCGACGGTGAAGCTGCTTCGCCTTGTGGCTCCGAAGATCCGTACCAGACGATTGGCAGAGGACAACCTGTGGACGCGCAGGGGACCAGGAAAACATTGAGATCACGGAGCTTTACCGCCGTGGGCAGCCGAGCGCGACCGGAGTCCCCGGGGGTCCCGGATGCCTCTCCGGCGAGAGCATCTGACAGCCGATCACGCCGCCGTGTCAGGGTAAGAGCAGCACCTGATTTCCCATCAGACGACGCGATTCCGCCGCCTCGACGCACGGCCCTGACCAACAACGCCAGGTCGACGTGGACGTGGCCAGCTGCCAGCTTGTAAGTGTTTTACAACAGGTTCCGCTTCCCGTCGCTCAGGCTGGTCGACGAAGCCGGTGGGCCTCAGCCCGGCTTTCGGCTCCTTGCCAAGACCATCAGTTTTGAGTATTTATCAACAGCGGGCGACTCTGTACGCTGATCGTTCCGGCGGGAGGGGATAGCGTGGCGAGGACGGGCAAATCGCACCTGACACTGGTGCGCGACGCCATCACAGAGATGGTTCGAAGCAAGTGCGAGTCGAGCCCTAGGGCTTGGACGGCTGCCGAGTATCGGAACCTCTGCGAACTGGAGCAAGCGCTGCTAGCCATTGAGGGGGCGATGGCAGACGCGCCGGGGGGCGGTGGTAGACGCTCCAGGGCCCGCAGGCTGAAGGTTGTTTGAGTCATCGACTCGGCTCCAGCATCGCCTTCACCGTCGAGAAGTGCTCCAAACCTTGACGGACACCAACTGCTCGTCGTAAGCGACCCAGGCGCATTGCCATCCTCAACATGGCGCGGCTGCGCTGACCTGTGATCTCACTGTGTCGGGGCATCTAGCCCAGATCATGCCCCGTCCTGAGTTTGTCCCACGACGAACGTAGCAAACTTGTCTCGTGAACGCTCGAGTCACGGTCAGGGCGCCCGTGCGGGTACTCGATGCCGGCGGGTGGACTGATACCTGGTTCGCCGGACACGGATCGGTATGCAATGTGGCTGTTTCGGATGGGACCGAAGTGTCGGTCGACCTCTCTTCGCCCAGCCGTGATGGTGAAGCAGTGGTCGACCTTCGGATCCGGTCTTTTGGCGAGCGATACAGCTTCTCTGTGCATGCGCCCCCGAACCGCCACCCGCTGCTCGAGACGGCCGTAAGACGTTCGTGCCCACCAGGTGCCTCGGTCGAGGTGGAGGTTGCATCTTCAGTTCCGCCTGGATCCGGCCTGGGAACCTCGGCTTCCGTGGTCGTCGCTCTCGTCGCGGCGCTTCGCGTGGCGGCCGGAGAGACAATGGTTGCTGGCGAACTCGCCGTGGAGGCCCACCATATAGAGACGGAGGAGCTCGGCCTGCAAAGCGGGCTCCAGGACCAGATTTGCGCTGCCTATGGCGGTGCGAATTTGATTGTGGTCGGGTCGTACCCGACGGCAGAGGTTCGTTCGCTGCAACTGAGCAACGAAACGTGGGAGGAGCTCGCGCGCCGACTGGTCACGGTCTACCTGGGAGCGCCCCATCAGTCCAGCTCCGTACACGAAGCGGTCATCGCCCGCCTGGCCAGCCTCGCCTCGACCGATCGCGACGAACTCCTAAGTCCACTGAGGTCGGCGGCTCATCATGCGGCTCTCGCCTTGGTCGCCGGGGATATCGACGCATATGGCGAAGCCATGATCCACAACACTGAAGCGCAAACCTTGCTTCACCCCGGAATCGTTAGGAGTCGCGCTCAGGAAGTCATCGGGCTTGCCTCCTCGCTTGGCGCAGCTGGATGGAAGGTAAACGGCGCCGGGGGCGACGGCGGTTCGGTGACCATCGTGTGCCCGGAGGATCCAGCGCGTGTTCTCGCAGAGCTGGACTCGATGAGCGGCGTCACACGCCTTCAGCTCGAGCCGACGCGCCAGGGAGCCAGAGTCATCGACAGCGACTCAGAAGGTTGGGGGTTCGAGTCTCTCCGAGGGCGCTGACCTCCGAGGGCGCTGATCCGCGTGACGCATGTTCATACTCTGAGGAACGCAAACGTGCAGATTCGTCATTCGATGCAGCCTGGAGCGACTGACCTGTCACCCAGCGCCAGGCCCGCCGTCCTCAGGGCGTACGCGGAGTCACGTCGATCTCGTAGGTAGCCCCTCCTTTCACGGTAAAGGGCACGTACGTACCGCCTGGTACGGCCGAAACGACGCGATGGAACTGGGTGATCCGACCGGCGGTGGAGGCGTGCACGGTTACGAGAGCTCCCGACCGAGGAACGGGAACGGAGATGGTGCCTTCGGTCCTGGGCGGTGCCGTGACCTGGAGAATGAAACGACCCGACGAGTGCTTCTGTGCCCAACGCACCTCGATCGTGCCGTGTGGCGTCGGGACATTGCCTTCCACCCAAGACAGGGTGCCCGGGTGCGGTTTCACCGACCAGGTTTTGAAGCCAGCGGTGGACGGCTGAACCCCCAGGACGTACGAGGAAAGATCGGCTGTGGCTCCGCTGGCCCAGCCGTGGGCCAGGCTCGTCGTGTTTCCGAACCCCGGGGTCCCGTTGGTTCCGAGATATTCCCAGTCGGCCCCGGTGTAGTCGGGTCCCGGAGCGTCCATATATCCCCACAGCTTCTGTATCAGCGAGATGGCGGCGGCGCTTTGGCCTGTGGCGAAAAGCGCGTCCACCTCCTCGTTGGTGACGAATGGACTGATTCCCGCCTGGAGCCCGGCGTTTTCGCTAAAAGCCTCCGGGCCGTACGGGGTCGACGGCAGATCCTTCCACAGCGTGGCCAGGATCGCCGTGTCCTTTTCTCGCGGAGCAACACCGAAGAGCACGGCGAGGGAATTGCCGTCCTGGGCGACGGCGGTCGACTGAAGGTTGGACAAGGCGTAGAGCCCTGTCGTCGGATCGACGAGGTACGAGTTGATGGCCTTCCGGAGTCTCGAGGCCTGCTGTCGGTAGAGGTCCGCTTCGATCTGTAGCCCGAGAGCGTTCGCCATAGAAGCCGCGCTCATGAGGGTCTCGTAGTAGATGTCGTTGTAGGCGGTGACCTCGCCGACCTTGGCTCCATCGTAGTAGTCCCAATCGCTCCCGTCGCTGTCGTCGGTGACGAGGAGGCCGTTGTTGTCGACCATCGACCGGTTGTAGGCGAGCTCACGGGTGATCATCGGCCACTCGGACCGCACGAAAGCGACGTCGCCGGTGAACAGGTAGTACGTGGCGATGTTGTTCACCTCGTCCATCGAGTACGAGGCAGAGTAGGTGGAGCCAGGTTGCGGAAACTGGCCCAGGGAGACGGTCGGATTGACGTTGGTGCCCGACTCGCCGTCGGCCACCTGGTAGCTGGCTAGGAGCTGGAGTGATTCCCGTACGAAGCTGGCGGTCCCGGTGGTGTAGAAGACATTGGGAACCTCCACGCCGAGGTCGCCACTCCAGACCACCCTGTCGCGCTTGGCTCCGTCCATGATGACGGGCAGGGGATCGGGTGCCGTCACCTGCGGTCCGGGGAAGTCGGCGAGCGCCGAGGGCCGCGACAGGTCGTTGGTGTAGAGGATCTTGCCTCCCGGGGCGGTAACGGCCAGATCCCGGAACATCGCCGCCGGACCCAACGATGTGAAGCCAACCGTGCCCGAGGCGTAGGCGGACGTCCCCGATGGCAGGGAGCGGGTGTCGAAGGTGGCCACCTGTCGCCCGTCGATGGAGGTGCTGATAGTGGTGCCTGACGCCACAACAGCCACACGGTGCCAACCAGACGCCACGACTTCCGGGGGCAGGTCGACGTCCCCGATGATGGTGAACTCGCCAGGGCCGAGGGCGATCTCCTCCAGAGTGTCTTGGGACGGTGTGTTCCCGGTGGCCTCGTTCAGGAGGAAGAGATAGCCCGATGTCGAAGACGAGGCGCGCACCACCCAGCCGGCCCAGCCGCCCATGACTAGCAGGTCGAACGAGGTGGTGTAGTTGGTCCAATCGAGGCCTTGGTCCAGAACCCCAACATCGTCCCCTGCGGTGTAGAGCGCCCCGTCGGTGATGCGCCATGACGGTGGTACAGCGTCGGCAGGCAGCTCGTCGAGCTGTGTTGTGTAGGCCCCGTCGAACCAGATCCGGTTGAGCTCTGTTGAGCTCGAGTCGAACCATCCCCGATAGTCCTTTGCCGTCGCCCTGACCGCACTGAAGGCGATGCCGATCGACGAGAGTCTCAACGTGCCGGGCGTGGTGAGGGTTATCCGTTCGTAGCGCTCACCGCCCTGAATGAACCCTGTGCTGAGGCGCCCGGGAGAGGCCAAGGTCACGTCGTCCACTCGAACAGGATCACCCGCCTGGCTGGCGCTCGGCGACTGGTCTCCCCCAGGCCCGAGGTACTGGAGCCCTTCGCTGTAGGACGCACTCAGGACCGGCGACTTGGACTCGGAACGGACCACGAAGTAAGGGACACCGCCGACGTCCTTGCCGTAGTCGACCACGATCGAAGGAGGCGGTCGGTTCGCCTTCATGGTCAGAGTGGCCCAGTTGCTCGTGGCAGGATTTGTGAGGGCTTTCGCCCCGGTCACCGAGCCGGACGTGCTGAGGACGCGCACGGGGAGGACGTCGGGAGTGTTGGGAGCCATGACGTCGCGCTCCCATTGGGGGTTGGATGGCCATGGCGGAACCTGAGATGATCCGGTCCCGGTTGCGCGGGTACATCCAGTGATCACGGCGGTGACGGCCAGGACGGCGAGCAAGCTCAGACGCAGCGACGATCGGGTCCGAAGGCGAGTCAGGCCCATGGCTACCCCCTCGATTGCCGGCGACCATGCATGGTCGAATGTCGAGCGCCACCAGTCACTGCGTCGGCCGACTCGCTCGTCAGCGCCGGTCCACCCGGACGCGCTCGCCCTGAGTCGGGACGACGGCTTTCCAGCCGAGCTCATGGTTGAGGCGTTCCGCCAGGGCGTCGGACGCCGGCCGTTCGCCGTGCACCACGTAGCAGGTATCAGGCGGCTCGACGGGCTTCAGCCAGGCAGTGAGCTCGTCGGCGTCGACGTGCGCCGAGAAAGCGTCGACCACGACCACCCGCGCCCGTACCGAGATGTACTGACCGAGCATCTTGAGCGTCCGGGCGCCGTCGGAGAGCTGTCGGCCGCGCGTGCCCTCGGACTGGTATCCGGGAAGGATCACCGTGCAGTGTGGATCGGGAAGGCAGCGCACCAGGTGGTGTAGGACGCGCCCGCCGGTTGCCATGCCGGAGGCCGAGATGATGATGGAGGGGAAGCCAAGCTCGTTGAGTGAGCGGGACTCCTCCGGAGTGCGCAGCTCGTGCAGCTCGCCCGCCGGGTCGAACGGGTCGGATTCGCCCCTGACCAGGGCGACGTCCGGTTCGCCCTTGGCGATAGCGCGACGGTAGACGTCGAGCACCGCCAGGGCCATCGGGCTGTCGGCGTAGATCGGCAGTCGAGGAACCTTGCCCGCTTGCACAAGCTCACCGAGCGCCATGAGCAGCACCTCGGTGCGGTCGACGGCGAAGGCGGGGATCACGACCGTGCCACCGTGGCGCGCCGTCTGCACGATGGCGTCGGCCATCCGCTCCAGCGCCCCCGCCGTCGGCTCGTGGACGCGGTTGCCGTAGGTGGACTCGACGACTATGACGTCGGCTGCCGGCGGCGTCGCCGGGGGATGCAGGACCGGATGGTGCGGCCGTCCGACGTCGCCGCTGAAGAAGAGACTCCGGGGTTCTTCCCCATCGACAGTGACGATCGCGCTGGCGGAGCCGACGATATGCCCGGCCGACACGAGCTCGGCATGGATCCCCTGCGTCACATCGACAGTGGTGCCGTACTCCACGGGGCGGAACAGATCGAGCGCGGCCGCGGCGTCGTCCCTCGTGTAAAGGGGCAGAGCCGGCCGATGCTTGGAGAAACCCCGCGCGTTGGCGTAGGCCGCTTCTTCCTCCTGCAGGTGGGCGGCGTCCAATAGCACGATCCCAGCCAGCTCGGCGGTCGTCGGCGTGGACACGATGGGCCCGGAGAAGCCGTCACGCACGAGGGCCGGGAGATAGCCGCAGTGGTCCACGTGGGCGTGGGTCAGGACCACGGCGTCGATCGAGGAGGGTTCGCCGGGAAACGGAGCCCAGTTTTTCTGCCGCAGGTCACGCAGGCCTTGGAAGAGTCCGCAGTCCACGAGTATCCGTCCGGCGCCCGTCTCGAGCAGGAACCGGCTGCCCGTGACCGTGCCGGCAGCACCGAGGAACGACAGAACCGGAGGGTGTCGCATGGCGACAGCCTAAGGGTCGTCGAGGCGTCGAGGTGGGCTGGGAAAGCCAGGTCCTCGCTGCCGCGCCCGAGTGCCCGATAGGCAGTTCACCGAATGGCGTCCGTGTCGTTGACACCCGAATGACGGTGTGTATTCCTCATGAGTCAACGCGTTAGCGTTGTGGACGACACCACGAGCCCGACATGGAAGTGACCCGATGACTCGATGCCTCGTCGTGCAACACCTTGAACCGGAGGGCCCGTACCGCATCGCCGAGTCCCTGGAGGAGCGAGGTGTGGCGGTCCAGATGTGCCGGGTGTACGCCGGCGACGAGGTGCCCGCCGACGTTTCCGGGATCGACGGGCTCGTGGTGATGGGAGGGCCGATGTCGGCGGCGAACGGCGAGGGGTTCCCGACCCGAGCCGCCGAGCTGAAGCTCATTGCCGAAGCTCTGGTCTGGCGGGTGCCCATGCTCGGCATCTGTCTCGGGGCCCAGCTGCTGGCGGTGGCCGCCGGTGGGCGGGTGTATCGCGGCGCCCCCGGCCCCGAGATCGGATGGATGCCCGTGCAGCTGACGGGCGAGGCGCAGAGCGACCGCCTACTGGCAGAGCTTGCTTCCCCCCTGGTGGCCCTGCACTGGCACGGAGACACCTTTGACCTACCACCGGGCTCGAGACATCTGGCCAGTAGCGACCTGTACCCCAACCAGGCGTTTCGAGCCGGCGACTCGGCGTGGGGCCTGCAGTTTCACCTCGAGGTGGACCGCCGGGCGCTGGCCGCCTTCATGGAGACCTTCGGGGAGGAAGCGTGCGCCCAGGGCACCGCTCCCGAAGCGATCTGGGAGCCGGCGCCATCGTGCCTGGCCGCCCTGGAACCCATCTCCCGAAGCGTCTTCGGGCGATTCGCCGGGCTCGTATGTGAACGCTCCGTTAATCGTGACAACATGAGTTGTCTCTGAGACAACCTCTTCGTACCATGGGCACGTGGCGCCCGAGATGCTCGTCGTCGACTCCGTGTTGGTGTCGATCGGAGAACGGCTCCGGGCGGCGCGCGAGCGGTCCGGTTACACACTCGAGCAGCTGGCCACCCTGACAGGACTGTCCAAGGCGCATCTGTCTCGCCTGGAGTCCGCAGAGCGCCAGCCTTCGCTGGCCACGCTTCTCATCTTTGCCAAGGCCCTGGGTGTCCAGGTCAGTTTGCTGCTGGGCGAGGATCAGAGCGACCTGCCGCTGTCGATCCACCGGGGCGACGAACGACGGCGCGACGTGGCCGGGCTGCACGTGTCGCCCTTCAGCGGCTATTCCGGCTCGACGCAGCTGGAGGCGCTGCGCATGACCATCGACGTCGACCGTATCCCCGGATCCCTGGCCAGCCATGGGGGCGAGGAGTGGTTGTACGTTCTCAAAGGGACCTTGCGGCTCGAGTATGACGGCTCGACGCATCTCGTTCCCGCAGGCTCCTCGGCGCACTTCGATGCCGAGCGGCCGCACCGACTCGGCGCCGTCGACCGAACGACCGAGGTCCTGATCGTCGTGGCCGACGGGCGCAGGGCCTTTCCTCTCGTCCACCGTTGACCCACCGCACAGCACTGGAGGCACTGCCATGACCACCACGTCGATGACCGATATCGAAGGTGTGGGGTCGAACTACAAGTTCGACGAGCAGATGGAGGTGCGGCTGCTCACCCGGCAGGGCGTCCACGCCATCGCCGCCGCCATGGAGCCGGGCATGACCGAGGAGAAGTGCCGGGACACTGCCCGGAAGATCCTGTCCTCCATGGGACTTCGCCGGGGCTGGCACCACATCATCACCCGCGTCGGCCCCAACACCACCAAAGACTTCATGGCCGCCTCGGAGCGGGGCGTCGTGCTGGGCGACGATGACATCTTCTTCGTGGACATCGGCCCCATTTATGGCGACTGCGAAGGTGACGCCGGTGACACCTTCGTGGTGGGCAACGACCCCGAGCACCATAAGGCCAAGGCAGACGTCCGGACGATCTGGGAGGAGGTTCGCAAGATGTGGTTCGAGACCGGCGCCACCGGCCGCGAGCTCTACGACTTCGCCCAGAGCACCACCGAGGCGCACGGTTGGAGGCTCAACATGGACCTGTCCGGCCACCGTCTGTGCGACTTCCCGCACGCGGCCCATTACGACGGCCCCATGGCCGAGGTCGACTTCCATCCCACGGTCAATCTGTGGGTGCTGGAGATCGCCATCGCCCATCCCACTCGGCGATTCGGCGCTTTCTACGAGGACCTGCTCCTCGAGGACCAGTCGTTCCCGGACTGGGTGTTCACGCCTCCTCGACCGGTCTGAACCCCCCCGGCCTGAGATGGCCGGAACAGGAAGTTCCCGCCCCACAGAAAACCGGTGTCGTCCGGCTTCTGTGTCGTCGCGTCCTGGTTGCCGCCATGCGCGCAGGACGGATACCGGAATGTTCGCCCGATCCGAGCTGCGCGTGTCGGTGTCCGTGCGATCAGCCGGTTCACACGCGTTTAACCATGGCTTAATGCCGCAGATATTGCATGCCGGCAACGCCTTTTCGACAATGGATTTCAGGAGGTAGTCGCGGCCTCCTCGCACCACAGCGCAGTGGTCAGAGGGCCAACTTCCCGACAAGGAGGCAGCGACATGGCATTACGGACAGAGGCACCACCAGCAGCACCCGACGGCACGGCATCGGTGAGCCGTCCGGGACTCCGAATGCACGCACTCGGCT
>Ga0187784_10005593_pt1 | contig 10143 bp, 9 predicted proteins | sample 1015_SJ02_MP15_2_FD_132964 | JGI IMG/M metagenome (GOLD analysis project Ga0187784, IMG submission 132964) | Tropical peat soil microbial communities from peatlands in Department of Meta, Colombia - 1015_SJ02_MP15_20_MG | ecosystem: Environmental > Terrestrial > Soil > Wetlands > Peat | place... | reverse complement strand
TCAAGCACTTCGCGGCCATCGCCGGCTTCGCCTACAATCTCGAAATCGTCTTCCAGAAGAAGGAGTTTTTTTAGGCCATCGCGAACAATCGGATGGTCGTCGGCAATCACGATTCGCACCGTGGCCTTTTTCCTTTCTCTTCCCTCCGTGCTGTCATTGATAGGCGATACCATAGTGTCCATAAGCTCCAGTACTTCACTCCGTCATGATGATAAACGGTTCTAGTACCTTGTGCAATTCAGGCGCACCAAACGTTTCGACCGGATAGTTTACCTAATTCCTAGCTAAGGTCGCCTTAGTCCTCGAAGGGGATTTGGCGACACTTAGCCGCAACACTGTCGTAGGAAGAGCCCGCAAGAGTGTCATAGGAAAAAATGTAAGACCCGATGCGCCGGACGATCCCGGGCTGTCGTGAAACCCGTGAGGCTTGCCAACTAATTCGGAAAAGGCAGCATAGCACGAAAGGCGGGCTCCGGCAAACGCGGCGAAACTGCCTCCGGGAACTTCAGGCGTGGCCGTTTGCGGGCTCGGGACTTGCCGGTTGTGCAGCGGGAAGGCGCAACGGGTCGTTCGGCATGACAATCCATGCCACAACATAGCCGATGAGGCCCAGCCCGACCGGCCAGATCGCCAGGATGAGCGTCACCACCCGGACCAGCGTCACGTCCACTCCGAGGTATCGGGCGAACCCGGCGCAAACGCCGGCGATCTTGCGGTCCTCGCGCGGGCGGCTCAATTTTGGATACGGACGAACCGAATAAGCGTTCGAAGCGGTCGGCGAGCCGCAATCGGAGCAAAAATTCGCCCCATCCTTCAACTGGACGCCGCATTTTGTGCAATACATCAATCCATCTCCCTTAGTCCATTACGCGCCCGGCGTCGCTCGAGTTCCAGGTTACTTCGTCCGGGAAATCCAGCAGGGCACGGTCCGCATGTTATCGTGATGGTTTCAGCTCTACATTATGGCAACTCCTACTTCTAAAGCGATGACGCCCATCACGGTCGCGCATGGCGACGGGATCGGGCCCGAAATCATGGGTGCAACTTTGCACATCCTGAAGGCCGCCGGCGCGCGGATCGAAATCGACACCATCGAGGTCGGCGAAAAGGTTTACCTGAGCGGCAACACGTCGGGGATCGCAGCGAGTTCCTGGGACTCGCTGCGCCGCACCAAAGTTTTCCTGAAAGCGCCCATCACCACGCCGCAGGGCGGAGGCTATAAGAGCCTGAACGTGACGGCGCGCAAGATGCTCGGGCTTTATGCGAACATCCGGCCGTGCGTATCCTATCATCCGTTCGTGCGCACCAAGCATCCGGGAATGGATGTGGTGATCGTGCGCGAAAACGAAGAAGATCTGTACGCCGGAATCGAGTATCAGGCGACGCCTGAAGAGATGCTGGCGTTGAAAGTCATCACGCGGCCGGGCTCGGAAAAGATTGTCCGCTACGCGTTCGAATACGCGCGCCAATACAACCGGAAGAAGGTCACCTGCTTCACCAAAGACAACATTCTGAAGATGACCGACGGCTTGTTCCACAGGGTTTTTGACGAGATCGGGCCGGAGTATCCGGAAATTGAAAAGGAACACTGGATCGTCGACATCGGCGCGGCGAAGATGGCCGATACGCCCGAGGCGTTCGACGTGATCGTGATGCCGAACCTGTATGGCGACGTGCTTTCCGACGTAGCGGCGCAGATCGCGGGATCGGTGGGATTGGCCGGATCATCGAACATCGGCGAACAGTGCGCGATGTTTGAAGCGATCCACGGCTCTGCGCCGCGGCGCGCGGGTCAGAACATGGCGAATCCGTCGGGCCTGTTGCAGGGCGCGATCCTGATGCTGGTGCACATCGGCCAACACGACGTCGCCGAAAGCGTCCAGAACGCGTGGCTGCGCACGATGGAAGACGGCGTCCACACCTACGACATTTTCGTCGAAGGCCAAAGCAAACAAAAAGTAGGGACGAAAGAATTTGCCGAGGCTGTGATCGCGCGGCTCGGCCTGAAGCCGCACACACTCAAGGCCGTTCACTACGCCGAGAAGCCGGCGCACAAGGCGGCCACGCGCCAGGCGCGACCGGCTCCGAAGAAGGATCTGGTCGGCGTCGACGTATATATAGAATGGCCGTCGAAGAACGCGGCGAATCTGGCGGTGAAGGTCGCGGCGGCCGATGGCGACGGGCTGGCGCTTGAAATGATCGCGAATCGCGGCGTCAAGGTCTGGCCGGAAGGATCGCCCCAGACATTCTGCACGGATTCCTTCCGCTGCCGGTTTATCGGTTCGGCGGTGACGGCGAAACAGATCATCGGCCTTCAGGAGCGCATCATCGGGCTGGGATTCGAGATCGCGATGACCGAAAATCTTCGCATTTACGACGGCGCTCGCGGATTCACGCTGGCGCAAGGCCAGTAAACAACCATGGAATCGCCGGCGCTGGTTGCTGTCATCATGGGCAGCAAATCCGATTGGGAAACCATGCGGCACACACGCGAGACGCTGGAGCGTTTCGGCGTGCCGCACGAAGCCCGGATCATCTCCGCGCATCGCACGCCGGATTTGGCTGCGGAATTCGCCTCCACCGCGGAGGCGCGCGGCCTGGAAGTGATCATCGCCGCGGCAGGCGGAGCCGCGCACCTGGCAGGCGTGATCGCCGCGCAGACGCTGGTTCCGGTGCTCGGCGTGCCGATGGAGAGTCAGGCGCTCAAGGGGCTCGATTCGCTGCTGTCCACCGTGCAGATGCCGGGAGGGATTCCGGTGGGGACGCTGGCGATCGGCAAAGCGGGCGCGATCAATGCGGCGCTGCTGGCGGTCGCCATGCTTGCGACCACGCGGCCGGATTTGCGCGAAAAACTGCGTGCCTTTCGCGTCGAGCAGACCGCGAAAATCCTCAACGACAGGCTCGAATAATATCGGTGACGGATTTTTCGTCCGCCCGGCCCACCGTGCGTGCATCGCCGCGCATCTGCGACCATAAAGAAAAATGGACGGAATTCGCGAATGGGTGGGCTCCGCCCGATCGGTCGCGGTGTTGACGGGTGCAGGGATCTCCGCGGAAAGCGGCATTCCGACGTTTCGCGGACCCGGAGGGTTGTGGCGCACGTATCGGCCCGAGGATCTGGCGACACCTCAAGCTTTTTCGCGCGATCCGAAGCTGGTTTGGGAATGGTATGACTGGAGGCGAGGGCTGATCGCTCGAGCGCAGCCTAATCCCGGGCATTTTGCACTGGCGGAGATGGAGCGGCGTTCGAAAAAATTTGCGCTGATCACGCAGAATGTCGACGGGCTGCACGATCGCGCGGGAAATCGGAACATACTGAAGGTTCATGGCGATATTTGGGTGGTTCGATGCGCGGCGTGCGGGCGGGAGCGCGTCGATGAGCGGGCATCGATTCCCGAGCTGCCTCCGCGATGCGCCTGCGGAGGAATCGAGCGGCCGGGAGTGGTATGGTTCGGCGAATCGCTGCCGGCGGATGTGTGGGCTCGCGCGGAACAAGCGGCGCCGGCCGATTTGTTTTTCGTGATCGGAACGTCCGCGGTGGTCTATCCGGCGGCGGGATTAGTCGCGCTGGCGAAATCCGCCGGGGCGAAAGTCGTGGAAATTAACATCGCGGAAACACCCGTTTCGGGGCTCGTGGATGCGAGTTTGCGCGGACCGGCGGCGGAAATTTTACCGGGATTGTTGGACGGATGATCTGCTATTTCGACGCATTTTCGGGAATCAGCGGCGATATGACGGTGGGCGCTTTGATCGACGCGGGAGCCTCGGCCGATGCGCTGTTCGAGGCGTTGCGCGCGCTCGGAACCGAAGCGCAGTTCTCGGTTGAGAAGACCAAACGCGCGGGAATTGCGGCGTCGAAATTTCGCGTGCAGACAGGCGGCGAGCATCACCAGCATCGGCACCTGGCCCAGATTCTTGAAATGATCGCGCGAGCGCCGATTTCGGCGCGCGCAAAAAGCAGAGCGGCAGCGGTGTTTCAACGTCTCGGCGAGGCTGAAGCGAGGGCGCACGGCATCGCGGTTGAAAAAGCTCATTTCCACGAGGTCGGCGCGGTGGATTCGATCTGCGACATTGTGGGGGCTGCGCTTGCGCTCGATCTGCTCGGCGTCGATGAAGTGTACTGCTCGGCGATCAACACCGGGCACGGGACGGTGAAGACCGAACACGGAGTTCTTCCGGTTCCGGCTCCGGCGGCTGCGGCGCTGCTCGAAGGCAAACCGATTTATGCGCGCGGTCCTGAAATGGAATTGACTACGCCAACCGGTGCGGCCATAGCAGCGACGCTCGCATGCGGTTTTGGGCTGCTTCCGGCGATGCGCATTACCGCGATCGGATACGGCGCAGGCGATCGCGATTTGGAAGGTCAGGCGAACGTCCTGCGCGTGCTGATCGGCGAAAAAACCGGGGCGGGCGAGGCGACTCTGGTCAGCGTGATCGAAGCCAATATCGACGATTCGAGTCCGCAGGTTTTGGGCTACGCGATCGAAAGGTTGATGGAAGCGGGCGCGCTCGATGCGTCGCTTGCGCCGCTGCAGATGAAGAAGAATCGTCCGGGATCGCTGCTGCGCGTGATCGCGCGGCCCGCGGATCAGGAAAAATTCGCGCAGATGATTTTCGCGGAGACCTCGACGCTCGGGGTAAGAATTTACCATGCAGAGCGGCGCGTCGAGGAGCGGAAGATCGTCGAAGTCGAAACCGAGTACGGAAAAATTCGCATCAAAGTTTCCGGCCACGGAAGCTTCGCGCCAGAGTATGAGGATTGCCGCGCCATCGCGATACGCACCGGAACGCCGCTGCCGCTGGTAATTCTGGCGGCGCAGAACGCATACTTAACAAGAGAATGAAATATTACCTGACCACGCCGATTTACTATACCAATGCGGCGCCGCACATCGGCCACGCGTATACCACGATTACCGCCGACACGATCAAGCGCCTAAAGCAGATGGAGGGTTATCACGCCGTGCTGGCCACGGGCACCGATGAGCACGGCGTCAACGTGGAGCGAGCCGCCGAGGCGCAGGGCAAGTCCGCGCAGGAATACACCGACGTGATCGCGGAGGAATTTCGCCAGCAGTGGAGGATTCTAGGGCTCGCGATCGACCGGTTCGAGCGCACCACCAGCGACCGGCACGCGGCCTGCGTGCAGGATCTGTTCCATCGATGCAGGGAGCGCGGCTACGTTTACAAGGGCCATTACAGCGGGCAATATTGCATCTTCGACAATCTGTACGTGAACGAAGCGAAACCGGGCGACCCTTGTCCGGAGTGCGGGCGCCCGACCGAGACGGTCACCGAAGAGAATTATTTTTTCCGGCTTTCGGCGTTTCAGGATAAGCTGCTCGATCTGTATGAGTCGCACCCCGATTTCATTCAACCCGAGACGCGGCGCAACGAAGTGATTGCGTTCGTCAAACAGGGATTGCAGGATTTGTCGATCAGCCGCACGTCGATCAAGTGGGGCATTCCGGTTCCGGACGAGCCGAAACATGTTTTCTACGTCTGGTTCGATGCGCTGACCACTTATATGTCCGCGGTGCAGGGCGAAGGATTGTGGCCGGCGGATCTGCACCTGATCGGGAAAGAGATCGTGCGATTCCACGCGGTGTATTGGCCGGCGTTTCTGATGGCGGCGGATCTCCCGCTGCCGAAGAAAATTTTCGCGCACGGATGGCTGCTGTTTGAAAACGACAAGATGAGCAAATCGCGGGGGAACATCGTGCGCGCGACGCCGATTCATCGCGTGCTCGGGACCGATGCGCTGCGTTATTTTCTGTTGCGCGAAGTGGTGTTCGGGCAGGACGGAAGCTTCAGCTACGACGCGCTGGTGGGACGCTACAATTCGGATCTGGCCAACGGGCTGGGCAATCTCGCAAGCCGGACGCTGACGATGATTCACCAGTATCGCGGCGGCGCAGTGCCGGACGGGACGGGTGAATCGCGCATCGCCGAAGCGGCGAGCGACGCGACGTCGGTGGCACTGGAGGCATTCGAAAAATTCGAATTCTCGAAGGCGCTCGAAGCGATCTGGGGATTGATCGCGAGGGTCGACAAGTACATCGTCGAGCATGCGCCGTGGAAGCTCGCCAAGGCGGCGGATGAGGAGTCGAAGCAGGAACTCGACGCCACGCTGTACACGGCTGCGGAAACGCTGCGGATCATCACCGCGCTGCTCGCGCCGGTGATTCCGGATTCGGCCGCAAAAATCTGGTCGCAGCTTGGCTACACGCAGCCGGTCACGGAGGTTCGCACGAAGGATCTCGATTGGGGACGCCTCCCGGCGGGGCAGCTGCTGGGCGCGGTGGGCGCGGTGTTTCCGCGAGCGGACGCAAAGCTCGCGATCGAAAAGATGCGGGAGCTTGAAGTGGAAGAATATGCGCGGCAGATGGCGGTGCTCGGCAAGACGCCACCGGCCGTGGCGGAGACCGACGGCAAGATCACCATCGACGATTTTCTGAAAGTCGATATGCGCGTCGGTCAAGTGAAGGAAGCCTCGGCGGTGAAAGGATCGGACAAGCTGCTGCACCTGCAAGTCGACATCGGCGAGGCGAAGCCGCGCAGCATTGTCGCGGGGATCGCGGGCGCATACCAGCCGGCGGCTCTGGTCGGCCGCAAAATCGCGATCGTCGCGAATCTCCAGCCGCGCAAACTGAAGGGCCTGGAATCGCAGGGAATGATTCTCGCGGCATCGCTCGAAGGCGGTAGTCCAACGCTCGTGAGTTTTGTCGAAGACGCGCCTATAGGCGCGCGACTAAAATAAGACGCGCCCATCGGCGCACGGTTCAAAGTAAGACGCGCGGGTCAAACGGGCGCGTGCGATAATCGCGGTGATGAAATCCCTGCTTCTGCTTGCTTTGCCCTGCTTCGTTCTCGCTCAGAACCGCGCGCTTCAGCCGCCCGAGCAGCCGAATCCGAAAACGCTGCTTCCTCAATCCCTGATCGAATCCATCGTCAACGAGGTCAGCGGATCGATGGCCATGAACTCGATCTACGACCTCGCCGGCTACGAACATGACCGCCTGGCCAACGAGTACAAGACCACCTACCGCGAAGCCGAGTACATGGATAAGATGGCCAGGCAGTTCGGCCTGGAAGACGTGCACATCGAGCGGTTCAAGCTGCCCAATAAGACCTGGGATGGGGAAGCCGGCGAGTTGTGGGTCACCGCTCCGGAGAAAAAATTAATCGTTTCCTATCGCGATATTACGGCTTCGCTCGCGCCCGGAAGCCAATCGGGCGATGTTACCGCGGAACTGGTCTACGTGGGCCGCGGCGATCGCGCGAGCGATTACCAGGGCAAAAACGTGGCGGGAAAGATCGTGCTGGCGAGCGCGCCTCCGGGCGCGGTGCATAATCTGGCGGTACGCGAGTTCGGCGCGGCCGGAGTTGCATCCTTCGCCAATCCGACCGGGCGGCCCATCGATCGCCCGGACGAAATTTCCTGGAACAATCTCGGCGGGCGGGGCGGGGCGCAGGGAAAGACGACGTTCGCCTTCAACCTGTCGCATCGTATGGGGATGGATCTGGTCGATCTGATCGAGCACAACGACAAAGTGACCGTTCACGCCATCGTCAAGACCGCGGAATATGACGCGGAGATGCAAGTACCGACGGCAGTGATTCGCGGCGATGGATCAACCGATCAGGAGATCGCCTACACCGGCCACCTGTTTGAAGGGATCGCCAAGCAGGGCGCGATGGACGACACCTCCGGCTGCGCGGTGACGCTCGAGATGATGCGCGCATGGAAGAAGATGATCGATGAAGGCGTACTTCCCCGCCCGCATCGCACGGTGCGGGTGATGTGGGTGCCGGAAATTCAGGGCACCAACGCGTATCTGGATCGTTATCCGGATGAGGCCCGGCGCATGGTCGCGGCGTTTTCCATCGACATGGCGGGCGAGGACGTGCAGAAGAACCGGAACAGCCTGCGGCTGATGCGCACGCCGTACACGGTGAATCATTTCATCAACGAAGTGACGCAGCAGTTTTTTGAATACGTCGGCGACACCAATCGCGAGAAGGTTCAGAACCGGCGCATCGAGTACGGCTACATGTTTCCGATCCTCGATCCGCAGGGCTCGCGCGATCAGTTCTACTACAACATCGAAAAACACTACGGGGCGTCGGATCACACTGCGTTTCTGGGCCACGGAATCCCTGCGATCCTGATGAACAACTGGCCGGACTGGGGGTATCACACCAACGAAGATCGTCCGTGGAGCGCGGACCCGACGCAGTTGAAGCGCGCCGTGTTCATTTCGCTCGCAACCGGTCAAGTGCTCGCCAGCGCCGATGGGCCGATGGCCGTGCGCATCGCGGAAACCAGCGCGGGCCAGGCTGCCGAGCGCGCCGGAACCGAATTGCGTCACGCGTTGCAGATGATCGGCGATCATGAGCCGTATCGTGAAGCGCGCGTTCTGGTCGAACAGGAATATCTGCGCGAAGCCGATGCGATCCGGTCGTCGAAAATTCTCGCCGGGAAAGACGCGACCGCGATTGCGCGGATCGAAGAACTGGCGGGGACCTTTGTAGATACCGGCCGCGCGGCGGATTTGGCGCGGTTGAACGAATACGCGAAGGCGACGCTGGGCTCGGCCGAGGTGAAGCTGAGCTCGGCCGATGAAGAGGCATCCAAGCTGATTCCGCGCCCAAAGCCGGACGCTCCCGAGCAGCGCGGATTCGGCGGAGGCGGACGCGGCGGCGCGCAGGCGGCGGTTCCGGGCACGGGCGCGCAGGAGGCGCGGCTGTTCGCGGATGGCAAGCGGTCGGTTCTCGACATCCGCGATGCGGTCAGTGCGGAATTCTATCCGATGGATACGGCGAAGTTCATCGAGTACTTCCGGGAGCTGGAAAAATCCGGCCAGTTCGAAATCATTAAAAAATAGCTGCGCAGATTCCGGGGTTATAGTTTTTCGAGGTCCGCCGCTTCGCCGAATTTCCGGGATTCAAGCGACGCGTCGATGTTCTTGTTCAGACCCGTCAGCACGGCGCCGGCGCCCACCTCAATAAAGCGCGTCACGTCCGATGCGGCCAACCGACGGATGGTCTCGCTCCAGCGGACCGGATTGGGCACCTGGAAGTACAGGCCTTCGCGGGCTTCGGCGCCGGTGCGGATCTCGCGCGCCTGCCAGTTGTTGACCAGCGGAATGGCAGGGTCGCGAAATTCGGTCGCGTCCAGGTCGGCCTTGAGGCGCTCCTGCGCGGGCTTCATCAAGGCGCAATGGAACGGAGCACTGACCTGTAACAGAACGGCCCTCCGGGCGCCGGCGGCCTTGGCCAGTTCGACCGCGCGGCCGACCGCAGCCGCGTGGCCCGCGATCACCACCTGCTCGGGAGTATTGAGGTTCGCCGCCGAAACCACCTCGCCTTGCGCGGCTTGAGCGAGCACGCCGTCGAGCTTGTCCTCGGGCAGCTTGAGCAATGCGGCCATCGCGCCGACGCCGGGGGGCACCGCCTCCTGCATATATCGCCCGCGTTTGCGGACCAGGCGGAGGGCATCGGCGAAATCGAGCGAACCGGCCGCGACGAGCGCCGAGTACTCGCCCAGGCTGTGCCCGGCCACGTAATCGGCCGCGATGCCTCTGGCTTTCAAGACCGCCAGAGCCGCTAACGAAACCGCGAGCAGCGCCGGTTGCGTGTTTTCGGTGAGCTTGAGCTGATCGTCGGGACCTTCAAAGCACAACTTCGAAACAGGAAAGCCGAGCGCAGCGTCAGCCCGATCGAACACACGCGCGGCTTCCGGAAAGGCTTCGGCAAGGGATTTGCCCATGCCTCGGTACTGGGAACCCTGCCCCGGAAAAAGAAATGCGGTTTTGGACATGAATTGATGATTTTACCCCGATGGCTCCAGGCGAGGAAAAAAATCCGGATCTGTTTCGCCGCAACGTGCGTCCATGCTCACAGGAGGATCGAACGTGAACCGATCGAAGGCGGGAATCCAGCCCGTGGAAACGAGCAAAGTGTATTGTCCGATGTGCACGCACACGGTCGAAGCCGAGATCGTGCGCGGCGACCGGCGCGCGTTCGTACGGCCCGGCCAGAAGTGCGCGCGTTGTTTCGCGTCGCTCGACGCCGGGTATATTTTCAAGCCGCGTCGCGCGGCTTAGAGTTTCTGGGAACGCGGAGCGAGCGCCGCTTTGC
>Ga0187784_10005592_pt1 | contig 10144 bp, 8 predicted proteins | sample 1015_SJ02_MP15_2_FD_132964 | JGI IMG/M metagenome (GOLD analysis project Ga0187784, IMG submission 132964) | Tropical peat soil microbial communities from peatlands in Department of Meta, Colombia - 1015_SJ02_MP15_20_MG | ecosystem: Environmental > Terrestrial > Soil > Wetlands > Peat | place... | reverse complement strand
GCACGCACATAGTACCTGCCCGGCGTAAGCCCGTTGATCCAAGTAGCGTAAACCTGCGGCACCTCGCCGCTGAGGTCTCTTGGTGCACCGTACTCACCCTTCAAGCCCATCTCGAAGTGGAATGGCGTCGTAGTACCACCATCCACATACCAACTCTGCGGAGGACCAACACCCTCAGGGTCCGAAGCTAACAGCTTATTGACGCCAAGCGTCGAACCCTCACTGCCCGTCGGAAACGTCTGAACACAACCCAGCAAAAGCTGCAGAGCACCACATACGCCTATCGCGACATCACGCGAATAACCATTCGTCGTCCCTTGGAAGGGTGTATCGGCTTCTTCATAGGCTGTGTTGAGGTTGTTTGGTGCGTACTCATGCCACGGAAACGCGATCTCGCTCCCATCCCTCGGGTCGCCGCACACACCAGCCGCGCCCCGCCCATCATACTGCTCCTGCCCGCCCGCTGTGCACGGAAGAGGAGACCACGAGACCGGAGCACCTGCTGATGGGTCGACTATGTTGCTGAGCGTCGGGTTACTGTACAACTCGATCTTCATGTACTGGCCCGTGGTCGAGTTGCCCGGCCATGGTTCGTCACCGAACTGGTGCTTCGAATACACATTCCCGTGAATCACCGGCCCCGGCTGCAAGTAACAGTCGAAGTGCAGCGACTGGCCTTTGAGGACGATTATGCCGCTGACGCAGAGTGACTGCGGGTAACCGGCCGCCTCCGCGTAAATGTCATACACGCCTGGGGCTAGGCCTTCCAACTCGTAGTGGCCGTTAGCGGTATTATTCAGAAACGTTTGCCCGTCGATGGTCGGCAGGTCCGGGCGTTGCTGTCCCGTGTAGGGGTCGAGGCGCATCGTCATATGCGCCCAAACCATGCCAGCCTCCGCGATGGGTTGCTGGTATAGGGTTGAGTTGTAGCCGGCGTACCGGAGTGTTCCGGTTATGATGGCTGGATCCGTCTCGCCCTTCACAAGCATAGCAGGCCAATTCTGAGGCGGAACCCAAACAAACGGTCCAGCATGATTTCCAACATGGCGACCACCTATCGGAAATGGGGACGAAAATTCTCCCGGTATGGTTGGCCCCACGCCGAAATAATCGTTCGCGGTGTACAACGCCATTTTGAAGAAGTATCGGCCGGCGATAGAGGGAGCTGTTACCCCGTTGATGCGGACGTAGTACCATTCACCTGCCGGAGTGAACTGGATATACTGATGCGAATAGTAATCGCCGAAAGTCACGCTACTCCAGTCCTTTGTTCCGTCCGCTGTTATAGCAATCATAGTCCACCCAGGCGCATAACGGTCGTTCGGACTTAGCTTGACGACCAGATAATGCGAGTAACTATTGCTCAGCGTCGAGACGATCTGTGAAGCGTCCCGACTCGTCGCGCCCGGGATTGTGAACTCGGGTGGAATGAGGATAATCCATGTAGTCCACTGGGAATACTCATTCAGATATGAAGAAGCCTGAATCTCAGCTTTTGTCACACCGTTGCCCGCCGGGTCGAACTCCGTTGCGCAAGCTCCAGATGCGACGGAAGCAGGGTTCCAAAGGTTGGGTGTACATGTCGCATTCATTGCGAAAACCAAATCACCGGTCGAGTTAGTTAGTACGGCGCCGAATGGAGCGTATGTGTCTCCTTCCAGCTGATACCAACTGTTGCTCGGTGCGCCCGGCGGATTGCCGTTTGGGTAGGGTGACTGGTAGCCTGGCGAACAATTGTCGCTAGCCTGGTTCGGATATCCGTCCCATGCGCATTGACCCGCGCCGGGCCACACGTAACCTATCGGGCCTGCGACATGCGGGTCGAAATTGTTGATGTTGTATGGGCTGGTGCCGGACAGGTTGCCTAGGGTGAACGTGGCCTGAACCGGCACCATAACCACGAACATGCTTAGGAGGAAGATTGTGATCGTAAGAGCTGCCGCTAGTCTACGGCTTCGACCATCCAACGTGGATCGGTTGGAAGCTGTTTTGTGGCTATATAACGTGATATGTCGGAGTTCTGAATGCTGGCGACTGAAGATTTTCACGAACCTTCCAACGAACCATCACTTCAACTGACCTTCTGCATACTCCGCCAACACAATCCGAGTTACGAAGACTCACCGTTCCTCGATCGGGTGACCGCATACGTATTCGCTTAGGATCACCCGCATAGTCTCCGGAATCGTCTGCAAACACCTGCGCCCACACTTCAAGCCCAGTCGCATACGCGGCAGGCGGGGTTGGTTACGTTAAAACTTCAGAGGCGGGGGTTCGTGTTGTGGCTCCTCTATACGGTGGGTTGAGACGTATTCGCTTTAGATCGCTCGTATGGTCTCAGGGATCGTTTGCAGGCATCGAGGTCCCCTCTCCTTCAGTCTCCTGGTTTCTTCTACGAGTTCTTTAATGGCGTTGAGGATGCTTCAAGATGCGTGGAGTTTACGTTACGTAGCGGTCATCATTATTCCATCTTCGTCTTCTTATCAGGACTGGCGGTGTGACGGCGGTTGCACCCGCGGCGCCAACGGGGATTATGGCTAGCGACTCGCTGTTCAGGCTCAGTTTGATTCCGGTTAGGATATTATGCGGGGTTTCCGCGATGCCGTAACTGTCGACGCTCCAATACTCCAGAGTGTTGTTGGAACCTTCCGTAGTGATCAACGGTTGACCGTTAGTCCCCACGCCCTCAATCGGCCCGCCATTGATTCGGTAGTAGATGGAGGCAGGGCCTCCGAGGTCGCTAACTGTGGTTAGATCGATGCTAAAGTCTCCTGCGTGCGTGGAATTGTGATAGTTGGTTATCGTCTTGAGAGGTATTGGTACGACGCGGTAGATGCCCCAAGCGTACGGAAATGTGTAGGTTCTCACCAAATGTCCGCTCGGAGTCACTTCGACTACTACGGCGCCTGTGCTGTTCGTTAGGGGTGTTGTTATGCTGCTGCCGGGGAGGAAGTGGCTCTCGCTGCCGAAAGTCCCCATTATATCACCGTTCGGCAAAACATCCGCCTCTCCCCAATAGGGTGACCAATCCGCCCTTGGCGCTTCCCAGCTCCAGCTGACCCATGCCGTCCTGTTCTGTTCGTTAACTGTCACCTCCAGTAGCCTGCTGTTGGCCACCGTTGATTCGAACGTTGGAGCGCAGGGCACGGTTAAATTATTGTAGTCATTGTCGAACATCAAGAAGACGTCGGGGCTTATCTCATGGACGTCGTGCGCGTCCCACCATAGGCTGGAAACGGTTTTTCCATTCGAACCCAATAGTGTGAAGTTACCATATTCGCCAAGGCACCATAGGGTCTTGCTAGTAGTCATGTCGATCTTACAGAAGGTGCTCAGGTGCCGCATGTTGAAGTAGATGGTGTTGTCTGTGAAGTTCCATTGGAGGCTGTTTCCGTGGGTTAGGTCTATGACGGTTTGGCCGTTGACGATTGTGGTATCGTTACAGGGGCACTCATTCTGCAGCCCGAAATGCCCGTTCGTATAAGTGTCCCACGTCCAGAGGGGGTTACCGTTGCGATCGAGTTCAACGATTTCATCCATTAACACGCTTTTTCCGTCGATCTGCCTCAGGTAACTCCAGAGGGTTAGGAATGTGCCTGATAGTGGGTTGTAGATCATGTCATGATGGCCGTAGACGTTCGGGAAGTTGGTCGTCGTATTTGTCTTGAGATTCCAAAAATGTGTGGAGGTATCAGGTTCGCCTTCGAACATAATTGTGTCGTTGCCGATGTACTTGACGGGCACGTAGGTAGCCATCCAATCTGCAGGATCGATAATGCCCTCGGTCGTTCGCAGGTCGAGTAACTGCCCTTTCGTTGTCATTACGACGAGGTAGCTGAGCGGTGTCAGGGAGAAACCTGTGGAGTTATACGGGAAGCGCCACAACCCAAATGCGAGGTAACCATCCCACGCGTTCCCGTACGTCTCAATAGTTACGGGTACCGTGAAAGCCTGCGCCTGCGCTGGTGGACGGATAGGGTGATCGAGGTGCGCGGAAACTCCCGTACAACTGAGAACGAAGATGGAAGTGATGATTAGGGTTATCTTCAACTGCGTCGCGGAAAACTTCATTCGTTTAAACCGCATCTGGCTTACTCCAATCGATTGGTCGTGCAGGTGTGCTCGCGTCTAGGGTTCCGGATCGTAAAAGCCGTCATTCAATATAGGCTCGTCGGAGAACGTATAAAAGACGATACCTGGAAACCCGACAGGTTCATTCTAAGAGCGCCCCGAAAAAGAGGTAAACCATTCCTCATCAACACCCAATACAGCTGACCGTCAATCATTGCAGACGATACGTTATGCCACGCATCGTTCGCGTCGCGGTAAGCGAAGTCTCGAAACTCGGTCGGTTTGTATAATTTGTAACATCGGATGTTGCACCCGCGTGCACAATTAGATCGAGAGCTCTCCCATGGAGCAAGGTCAGCCAGTTGCGTTCTCGCGGTGCATGGGAATATGCAGATTCGATAAGTGAAGGGAAACGGTTTTGCAGATAAGCATTCCCAGCGGAGCTGTGGCAATGGACGGAATGCTCTTCCTTTACTCTGGAGCAGACGATAGAAGAATCGGTGTGGCAACCACCGACGTATCAGAACTCCTCGTTTCCATGGAAAGATGTGTCGCCAGATACCCATTCTAGCGAATGTTCGAGAATCATGACTCTGAGCCTCAAATGTTTTACACGGTTTCTCATCGTCGGAGAAAAGAAGATTTTCGGCGAGATAGCGGAGATAGTTGAAACCGCGAACGAAGCAAACAAAATTCTGAAACGGATGTTAGGGGAGCACAAGTTAGGTGCATTACTCTCTGAAAACGCGAAGATGGCTCTAGTCGAGAAGCGGGCTGACGATTTGGCGTTCAGAGTGAGGCGTGATATCACTGATGGAGCCGTGAATCCCACTGTTCTTGATAATTTGCTGGCGTGCGTCGAGATTGCCGACGGCATGATCGACAACTATCATTATTTGGCCAGAGAGCTTACTCGTATAGCTCGGGCAAAGTTCGATGAGAGCTTAAACGGCGCAGCGATCGCGGACTCTGCATTTGTATTCATGCTTGAGTTAGCCGAGGAGAGCACTGCGAAACTGTTAGAGTTATTGGCAGAGGCGGAACTGAATAGAATTCGGGCCAAACGACGCGAAATAGAGGAGCTGGAAGAGAAAGGTGACGAGATTAAAGATGACTCGTTCGACGAGCTCTACCAGATGGCTCCGGGCATGCATTATCTATACTTTGCTCACTATTCAGAAGTCCTTTACACGATGGACGACATCTTAGATGCCTGTGAGGATCTCGCTGATCTGGTCGTCACGATAATTACATCGATCTCGAAGTGAGTTGGCCATAGCCTCCATACTAGTCCTTGCGGGGGTCTTCTTGGCAGTCGCTTTCGTATCCGGAAACAACTTGTCCGCCTGCGTTGGACCTATTGTAGGCGCGAGGATCCTTGGTCGTAATATTGCGAAGTTTTTTGCAGCAGTTGGGATAACTACGGGCTTGCTCTTTCAGGGCCGCTTCATGACATATACGATCGAAGCAATATTCCCAATCCGGAACACGTTCGTCATAGCCGGAGTCTTATTCCTAACCGTGGTAGCGTTTACACTCGCTAAGGCGATGCGCGCGCCGCTCTCGCTGTCAATGGCACTAATATCCCTTCTTCTCGGACTTTCAACCTCACATAATCTACCAACCAACTATGCGTATGCACGGAGCGTAATCGTGATGTGGGTAATCGCTCCCTTGAGTGCGATCGTCTTCGGCTTCGCGTTCCTACGATTCATTGATAAAATTCAGACGGAAAACGTGTGGCGTAGAATTGCAACTTATAAGGCCCTCCAAATTGCCCTCTCGTTCTTCGCTGCATTCGTGCTCGGCGCCAATACGATCGGGTTAGTAGTTGCTTTGACCAGATTTGAGCCATCGACCACACTCACAGCAATCGTCGCTATCGTAGTTGGTTCCATGTTCTTCAGCGACGGAGAACTGAGAAGAGTTGGACAGGAGTTTTTTTCCATGCGGTATGCAAACTCCCTCGCCGCGCTGTTCGTCTCAAGCCTCCTTGTCGAATTCGCCACATTCTTCGCCATCCCACTTTCCAGCACGCAAGCTCTATCAGCCGGAGTCCTCGGCGCTGGGTCCTCTTACCGAACCAAGCTAGTTTCGCTGCGGCCATTCCTAGTCATCGTCATTGCGTGGATTACGGTGCCAACGCTATGTTTCGTCGTAGGATACCTGCTTTAGGTTCAGTCATCGAGTGAGCATTTGCTTCAGCATCCCTTCAATTTCAAAATAGTCTATGTCCCATCCGTATGTTTCTCGCGTTGTACGCTAGAACAGGCGTTACAGACAATGGAGTATCTAGCCGCTCCCAGTCCATGGCTTGGTATCGAATCACCCCAGCTCAGTAGGGGGCTTCCGAGTGGGCTACAAGCACGCGGTCATGATCGACATCGTCCTGGCTGCCGCCACAGCCGTGGCCATAAATCTGAAGGTTAGAGCCAGGCATACTTCCAAGCTCTACCTGCATGACTCATACGCTGTAGCTTCAGGTTTCTTGACATGCCATCAAACGAGCGACGTAGCGCGAGATCGCACAGGGACCCACGCAAATAGCTGTACTTGAAAATGGTTGTTGGGAATGAATTGCAGCAAGAAGTTCAAGATCGAACCGAACACAAAAGTACGATTAAATGACCTTGACGCTGAATACAAAGGAGGATATGAAGACAGAAATAGCGCTGAGGCTGATCTCGCCAAATATTCACGACGACTTCATGACCTGCAATATCTCATGTACGCAGAAAACAAGCGATCGCTTCTCATAATCCTTCAGGGGATGGACGGAGCCGGTAAGGATGGCACGATAAACCACGTTCTTACCGCAATGAACCCGCAAGGATGTAGAGTCTTTGCCTTCAAAACACCCTCCGTTGAGGAACTGGCTCATGATTTTCTTTGGCGAGTCTCTCAGGCAACACCACGGAAGGGGTATGTCTCCGTATTCAATAGATCACATTACGAAGATGTGCTTGTTGTGCGAGTTCATAATCTAGTGCCCAAGAAGGTTTGGTCCAGACGCTATGACCAAATCAACGCATTCGAACGACACCTAGCCGACAACGATACAGAGATTCTGAAGTTCTATTTGCATATCGATAAGGACGAGCAACTCGCGAGGTTCAGACAACGCATAGCTGACCCTAAGCGACAATGGAAGATCAGTGAATCAGATTTTGCTGAACGTCAGTATTGGAACAAGTACGAAGAAGCATACGAGGAGGCGCTAAGTAAGTGCAGCACAGACTACGCACCATGGTACATCATCCCCTCGAACCACAAGTGGTTGCGAAACTTGGCAGTCTCCCAGATCATCGTTGAGAGCCTCGAATCACTCGACATGAAACTCCCGCCACCAACCGTTGACATTCGAGTAATCCAAAAGAAATACCACGCAACCCTAGAGTAGAAGAAGCGGTTTTCCTTCCGTCTTCTTTGGGCGAATCCTCACGGGAATCACGTGTGCGGGCTTTCCGCGCAGAATTATTGCAATACTACTTTTGGGGTTATGAGCGTTGTTGCGCATCTCATGTGCGGCCCTCGTCGTAGGATTCGCTTCGGCGTTTTAGGATTTTCTTGTATGTCCATCTCTTGGTGCAGTCGTCAGAAATTGAACCGCGGCGATTGGTGCGATTCTTCTTGTGAATGGTTTCTGTCAGTAAGGCCTACTAGTGTGATTGGGATGGGTGGTCCGAAAACGTATGTCCGTTCTTGACGTGATCGTGAGTCGTAGGAGCATCCGTAGTTACAAAGCTGAGGCGGTTCCGCAAGAGACTGTAGGGAGAATACTTGAGGCGGGTAGATACGCTCCTTCCGCTGATAACGAACAGCCTTGGCACTTCATAGTCGTCACGGAACACGAGATCAAGAAGAAACTGTCCACGGGAAGATGGAACAGTTTCATCAAGGACTCCGCATTCACGGTTGTCGGATGCGCTTACATGGGCGACGATTACTCGTGCAAATGGTCAACGATCGATACGACGATAGCCTTGCAGAACATGGTCATTGCGGCATGGTCTTTAGGAGTAGGTTCATGCTGGGTAGGCGACTTCGTGGAGGCGGAAGTCAAGGATACGTTGCACGTGCCGCAAGACTGGAGAATCATATCGCTGATCAGCTTCGGCTATCCAGACGAAGCTCCAAGCAACTCACCAAGAAAACCGTTCAAGGAAATCATAAGTTACAACGACTTCTAGAGCCTGAGGCGCCAGGCGTCGTAAAGTGAACTGTTGTTCAGGTCATGTGCGTGCACAGCAAGAGATACGGACAGTTGTAGCTTATTGGACGTGCCATCCGCGAGCATTCAGCCCGGCCACTTTGTACGGATAAAGTTCAGCCAGCATGACGCCCTGCTTCACCGCTGGATCATTATTCATAATCGTCTGAGCTGCCTCCTTCGATTCGGCTCGAAAAATAATGATGCCGAAAGTTTGCGCGCCGCTGTTCTGCGTTCGTCCGAAGACCAGTACAATTCCCTTCTCGGTTAGGGATTTTATGTAATTGAAATGCTGTTCCACTATTGCTTTTTCCTCATCTGTTGGGGCTTCGGTAATCATACCAATCCCAGAGGGCGTAACCCTGTAAAGAAACTCCATAACTCGTTCCCGCACCGGATTAGGTGGTGCGAGTATTAATCCCTAGAGCCGAGGGTTAACAGACTGCCCTGCGCTCGGACTGGATCCCATCCAGGTCCGGCAGTCAGATTTGATGTTTATTCTGACGCGCTAGAAGTAGGTTTGTGCCTGAGGTTAATGGATGCCTCGATAAAATTTAATGTACGACCTTTCACAAGGGATGTCAGTGAGTCGCCAATGAGTAAATTAGATGAGAAATCATTGAAACTAATACGTGAGAAGAATTTCGCTTTTCTGGCCACAATTGACTCCAGCGGGAGTCCTCAAGTGACGCCAATATGGATTGACAGCGACGGAGATCATGTCCTGTTGAACACCACCATCGGACGAGTAAAACAGAAGAACACGAAGCGGGATCCACGAATTGCCGTTGCTGTATTGGATATGAGTAACCCTTACAGGTATGCGGCGATTAAAGGACGAGTCGCGGAACAGATACCCGGCCAAACCGCCGAAGAGCACATTGACAAACTTGCGAAAAAATACTTGGACAAAGACAAGTATCCTTTTCGTCAAGCCGGAGAGAAACGTGTCATACTAAAGATCGTACCTGAACACGTTACTCCGCCGGAATAGGGGCCAAGCCTAGTTAGGCGATCATCGTAAATCGTACCGTCAGGTTGGTCCTCTGATGTGTGTTCGCGCGCACTAGTAGATACACACTTTTCGAACGAAACTACGACCATTAAAATTAGAACGCCTACATTCAACTGAATCCCTATCGATGAGCACTGGGAGGTTATTCGTACCCTAATTTTCGTAGTCGATCCTTGATTTTTTCCTCATCGACTTCGGGTAAACGTGCGCCGGTGCTTTCCGTGCTTTGTGTTGTAGCCATAATTTTTTCCTTGTTTGCTGTAACCAGCCAAGGAACCAAAACCAATCGGCCTAAGCGCATTCCGGGCCAATGTCCATACACTGGAAACGGATAAAGGATTCCGAGCCTTTCTCCGAACATATCGCCATGGTCTCCCGTGATGACGGAAACTCCCGGCAGCTGCTTGAGCATGGCCTCAACGTTTGAGAGAACGACTCTAAGATTTTGTTTGTAAAGGTCGATCGTCTCCTGTTTCGTCAGTATGCCTCTTGCGCAAAGCCCATTCGTTGTGGTAGCAAACCACTGAGGCGGATAGCCTCTCTTGAGATTCAGGACCTTGTAAGGATCCGCTCCTTCCCTAGCCAAACCGCTTAATTTTTTGAATGCCTCCCCGTTATCACTGTTCGGCCGTCCCACCAACGGTGGGAAATGCGGTTGCATGAAATGTATGATCAATCTCTTTCCGGGATGCAGTCTCCGAGCCTCCAGAGCCGTGTTGACCACGGGTTCAGGAGGAATCGTGCATAGCTTCTCATCCCACCCATAATCCCACACGGGATAGACCTTATGGAATCTCTCGGGCAGCAGCAGATTGACAAATGGGTTGCTGGCTACGTAAACAACATCG
>Ga0187784_10005591_pt1 | contig 10145 bp, 7 predicted proteins | sample 1015_SJ02_MP15_2_FD_132964 | JGI IMG/M metagenome (GOLD analysis project Ga0187784, IMG submission 132964) | Tropical peat soil microbial communities from peatlands in Department of Meta, Colombia - 1015_SJ02_MP15_20_MG | ecosystem: Environmental > Terrestrial > Soil > Wetlands > Peat | place... | reverse complement strand
CGTCATCAAGCAGGTCGGGAACTATGGCGAGTCCTACGAGCGCACCGTCGGCATGGGCTCGCCGCTGCGGCTCGCGCGCGGCAAGAACGAATTATGGACCAAGGGCGGGCTCCTGTTCACCTCTCCGTTCCAGTGAGGGGCGACGCGCGCGAGGCGACGTGCTGGTCATCCCGGGGCGTCGCGCAGCGACGAGCCCGGGATCCATAGCCGCCAGCCTGTCCCCTGAGACTCCAGCGGAGCGACCACTGACAAAGCTGTGGCTATGGATTCCGGGCTCGCGGCGGACCTTCGGTCCGCCGATCTCGGGTCTACCCGAGATCGGCATCAATAACGCCCAAGTCGGCAACAGCCGACTTGGGTGCGCCCCGGAATGACCCGCATGCTCTCCTTCATCTACCAGAAGCGCGTGCGCGACATCTTCTGGCAGGCCTTCGTGCTCGTCGGCGTGCTCGGCCTGCTCACCTTCTTCGTGCTCAACGCCTCGCGCAACATGCGCGAGGCCGGGATCGCGTCGGGCTTCGACTTCCTCTGGCGCACCGCCGGCATCGAAATTCCCTTCGTGCTGACCGGTTACACCGCGCAATCCGACAACTGGGCGCTGTTGTGGGTCGGCATCGTCAACACGCTGCTGATCACCTTCGTGTCGGCGATTGCCGCAACCGCGCTCGGCTTCGTCATCGGCATCGCACGGCTTTCGACCAACTGGCTGCTGTCGCGTCTCGCCGGCGCCTATGTCGAAGCGGTACGCAACATCCCGCTCCTGTTCTTCGTGCTGTTCTGGTACTTCGGCGTGATCGCCACGCTGCCGGGGCCGCGCCAGTCGATCGGCATTTTCGGCGTCGCGTTCCTCAACAATCGCGGCCTGATCATTCCGCTACCGAACGATGTCGCGCCGTTCGGCAAGGCGGCGCTGGCAATTCTCATCGCGCTCGTGGCGCAACTCCTTTTTGCTGCCTGGGCGCGGCAGCGGCGCGACCGCACCGGCAAGGACGCGCCGGTCTGGACGATCGGCGCGGTGCTGCTCGCCGCCCTGCCCCTCGCCGCGCTGACGCTGGCGACGCTTTCGACGCCGTGGGAGGTGCCGGCGCTGCGCGGCTTCAACTATCGCGGCGGCTTCGTGCTGGTGCCGGAATTCGTCGCGCTGTTCGCTGCGCTCACGACCTACACGGCAGCCTTCATTGCCGAGATCGTGCGCGGCGGCATCCTGGCGGTGCCGAAAGGTCAGCGCGAAGCCGCAGCCGCCGTCGGGCTGCGTCCGGGCCAGACGCTGCGCCTCGTGATCATCCCGCAGGCGCTGCGCGTGATGATCCCGCCGCTGACCAGCCAGTACCTCAACGTGCTGAAGAACTCCTCCTTCGGCGCCGCGATCGCCTATCCGGAGCTCGTCAGCGTGTTCATGGGCTCGGCGCTCAACAACACCGGCCAGGCGATCGAGATCATCGCGATCACGCTCAGCGTCTATCTCGTCATCGGCCTTGCGGTGTCGGCGCTGATGAACTGGTACAACGCCCGCATCGCGCTGGTGACGCGATGAGCAGCTTGCGCGCCGTCCGGCAAAGGCTGTTCGCGACGCCGCTCGATGCCGCGATCACGCTCGTGCTCGCCTACCTGTTGTGGCGCGCGCTCGTGCCGCTGTCCGAATGGCTGCTGTTCGATGCGACCTTCGCGGGCGCCTCGCGCGCCGACTGCACCGGCGAGGGCGCCTGCTGGGTGTTCGTGAGGGCGCGCTTCGGGCAGTTCATGTACGGGACCTATCCGCCGGACCAGCGCTGGCGCGTCGACCTCGCGGGCGTGATCCTGGCGGTTTCGATCGCGCTCCTGTCATGGAAGGCGCTGCCGCACCGCCGCGCGCTGGCGGTTGCAGCGCTCATCGTGCTCCCGCCGCTCGGCGTGTGGCTCCTCTCCGGCGGCCTCGGCCTTGCCTATGTGGAGACGCGCGAATGGGGCGGGCTGATGCTGACGATCTTCATCGCGCTCTATGCCGGCCTGATCGCGATCCCGCTCGGCATTTTGCTCGCGCTCGGGCGCCAGTCGACCCTGCCGGTCATCCGCATGCTGTCGATCATCTTCATCGAGTTCTGGCGCGGCGTGCCGATCGTCGCCGTCATCTTCCTCGCCTCGATCCTGTTGCCGCTGATCATGCCGGCCGGCATCGGGATCGACCGCCTCGCCCGCGCCGTGATCGGGCTCGGCCTCGTGATCGCCGCCTACATGGCGGAAGCCGTGCGCGGCGGGCTGCAGGCGCTTCCCTTAGGCCAGCACGAGGCCGCGACCGCGCTCGGGCTCGGCTACTGGCGCGCGACCGGCTTCATCATCCTGCCGCAGGCCCTGCGCATTGCGCTCCCGGCCATGACCAACGAGTTCATCGCGCTGGTGAAGAACACCACGCTGGTGCTGATCGTCTCGATCCTCGACCTGCTCGGCATCGCGCAGGCGGCGCTCGCCGACCCGAGCTGGGTCGGGATGAACAAGGAGGCCTACGCGTTTGCCGGCCTCCTCTACTGGCTCGGCTGTTTCAGCCTCTCGCGCGTTGGGCTCGCGCTGGAGCGCAGCAGAGCATGATCCCGAAAAGTGTGCAGCGGTTTTCGGAGAAGATCATGCTCCATCAAGAACCTGGAGCGGGATGACGATTCGAAGAAAAGTCATCCCGCTCCAGGCCAAGGGTGAGCAGCGATGAAGGGCGAGCCACGATGAAGCTCTTCACCATCGGCTACGAGCAGGCGAAATCCGCCGCGGTGATCGAGGAGCTCGTCCGCGCCGGCGTCGGCCTCGTCGTCGACACGCGCGCGGTCGCGGCCTCGCGCCGCCCCGGCTTCTCCAAGCGCCAGCTTGCCGCCGGCCTCGATGCGGCCGGCATCAGCTATCTGCATTTGCAGAAGCTCGGCACCCCGAAGGAAGGACGCGAGGCGGCGCGCGCCGGCCGCCTGGAAAAACTGTTCGCCATCTACGAGCAGCATCTCGCGACGCCGCCGGCCCGCGAAGAGCTCGACGCGCTGACCGCGATCGTGACGGCGGGCCGGCCGGTGTGCCTGCTGTGCTACGAGCGCGACGTGAACCATTGCCACCGCCGGCGCATCGCCGAGCTCGTCTGCGAACGCACCGACGCCGAACCCGAGCACCTGGCGGCGCCGCTGTTCTGAGCCTAATTCGCCCCGAGCTTCGTGCCAGCTGACGTACCGCACGTAGCGGCGGCCAAGCGACTGCATGGTGCGTGGCAGGCTGTCAGCGGCATGCGGTGTCAGAAGCAAATGCACGTGATTGGTCATCAGCACGTAGCCGTGAACAGCGCAGCCATATTCGGCGGCCGCGGCCGCGAGCCAATCGCGGTAGCGCAAATAATCATCCGGGTCGAAGAAGATCGCGCCGCGATTGTTGCCGCGTTGGATCACGTGCAAAGGCTGATCCGGCAGGAAGTAGCGCCCGAGCCGCGCCATCGGCGACACACCGGAGTTAATTCAGCCGAAGCCTGCGCCGGCCCGAGCGGAAAATCAACTCTGACCCCATTTTTACGCCGGGCCGGAAGCGCGCGAGCAGCTCGACGCGCTGACCGCGATCGTGAGCGCGATGACGGACCCGCCGCCGGCCTTGATGAGGTGTGGAATGCCGAAGTGACAGCAGTTCCAGGTTCCGACCAGATCGAGCTCGATCGTCTTCCAGAAAACCTCCGGCGGCGTCCTGGTGACCGGCCCATCCTTGGCCGATGAGCCGCCTGCGTTGTTGTAGAGAATGTTCAGTCCGCCGAACCGCTTCGCGGTCGCCTCGAGCGCCGCGCGGACACTCTCGGGCCTGGTGACATCGGTCTCGACGAAGACGGCATCGCCCCCGGCGGCGCGGATTTCCGCCGCGATGCGCTCGCCCTCAGTGACGCGTCGCCCGGCAACGGCGACCCGAGCACCCTGCGCGGCGAATGCGCGGCAGGCGACCTCGCCGATCCCGCCTGTGCCGCCGGTCACGAAGGCGATCTTTCCCTGCAACCTCAAGCCCATCGTGGAACGCTCCCGCTCTCTGCCGCGCACGAGAAGACGGGTCGAACCGCCCGCTCGCCGCATCGTCCATTGGAACTAGCGGGTGTAATTTGAGGCTGCAAATCCGGATCGAAGTAGATTGCGCTGCGATCGCTGCCGCGTTGGATCACGTGCAAAGGCTGATCCGGCAGGAAGGTGCGCCCTAGCCGCGCCGTCGGCGACACTCCGGGGTTGATACAGTCAAAGGTGCGGACGCAGCGCGCGGCAGTCATCATCACGACCTGTCCCTAATTGGCGTGTCTCACTACAAGGGTGCAGTTCACAACTCTGACCCCATTTCTTCCTCAAAGCGTGGCTCGCTCAGATCGTCGATCTGGATCGTCAAGCGAAGGAGCGGATGGAAAGTCCAGATTTACCTTCTGTCAAATAAGTCAAATTAAGTAGTTCCTCCTAGCTCACGGCATTTTTGCAGCTTCTGTCAATTCCTTAGTCAGAGCATCAACATCAGCCATCATTTCGCTCACATTGTGATGCTCACGGAAATTCTTCACGATGGTGGAACATCGCGAATGGAGCTTCTCGTAGCGATCCAATAGCTCAATCATCTGGCCCTCGCTGGCTTGTTTTTTTGCATGTTCTAGAATCCAAATGTTGAAGCGCGCGTCTGCTGCGATCGCCGCCGCGACGTTTGGGATTGCTCCCACACCGATGTGCTTGCTTTGAAGGATCGTGATCAGTTGCTCTTGGATACTCATTGCTACCTCCACCTATTGAAGGCCTCGAAGGTAGCGCGCTATATCCGTTGTGGTGTCGGGCACGTTCAGTCCGCCAGCGCGCAAGACGTTGCCACAATAGGTGACGCAGCTATTGGTTTGCAAATTGTACGGCCCCGTGTTTTGACCAATCATGCTTTGAGAATATCCGAGCGCAGCTTGGGCATTGGGAAGCGGTATTGTCAACGATTGCGCACCAGGCCCCGCCGGAGGAGCGACCGCGATCGAAGTTGGACTTCCGGGAGCTTCTTCATAAACCTGCTCGGTATGTAAGGTAGCTCCGCCAAATTGAACCTCGATGCTAACGTGTGAACCTTGCTGATAGATCGTCGCTGTTCCGCTAGGATTCGTGGCGGCTGATTGACTTTGACTCTGAGCCTGCGATTGGCTCTGAGGTGTATCGCCAGGCATAGTCAGAATGGCGGCTCCGGCGATTCCGAGCGTAATAACACCTCCCGCGACGCAACCAACGGGCCCGGCGCCACATGCCGCCATAGCGGCCTGGGCGAATTGCGACCCGGCTTGTCCGGTAGGAGCGGCATCGGACATTACGGGTTGGCTGCTAGCGGGCTGGGGATTAGGAGTGTCAGGCGATAAACCAGTCGGGTCGATAGAATTGAGCGGATCATTCCCGACATATCCATAGAGGTTGACGCCGGCCTGGTAGCCTATCGGATCAACCTGCGCGAACCTTCCCCATGCCGGCTTGTAAGCGCGCGCGCGGTAATAATACAAGCCGCTCTCGGCATCGACGCGCTGGCCTGTGTAGCGGAACGTGCCGGTGGCCGATCCGTTGCCGCCTCCATAGGGTAGGTAGCCCGCCTTGGTGACTGCGCCCGTCCCAGAGTCGAGCGTGGCGATTATCGAGCCCTGCAGATCGGGAACGAACGTAGTTCGCGTTGCCGCCGCGAGGTTCATCTGGTCGAGCGCAGCGTTCGGCCCGAGGCCGTAGGCGTACCAGCGTAGCGGCGTGCCGCTGGCGCCGTCATATTCCAGCACCTCGCGATTGTTGGCGTCGATGACGAACACTGTGGTGGTGCCGTTGACCGTCTTGGTCTTGCGCCGGCCTTGCGCGTCGAAGGCGTAGCTTGCGGTGTTGCCCGCGCCGCTCGCCGACACGAGCCGGTTCTCGGCGTCGTAGCCGAGCGTGTAGGTGCCGTCGCCGGTCAGATTGCCGTTGCCGTCGTAGCTCGGCGTGACGGTGCCGACCGCGGTGTACTGGTTGAGGGCATTCGGCGTGTAGCTTGTGGAGGCTGCGGTCGCCGCCAGATACTCCACCCAGGTGTTGTCGCTGACGGCCTGGGCGGTGCGCTGGTTCGCCTTGTTGTAGCTGTGCGCGAAGGTGACGCTGCTCGCCGGCGTTGCGGTCGAGGTCGGTGCAGGCATCCAGTTGACGCTGATCGGCCTGTTCAGCGGATCGTAGGCATAGCTCGTCACATAGGTCGTGTTCGGCGCCGGCGGGGAGGCAGGCGCGATCGCCGCGCTGGTGTCGCCGACGCCGGTGAGACGGCCCGCAAGATCGTAGGTGTAGCTGACGACGGGCGCGGGCGATGGCGGGGTCTTGGTCGCGAGGCGGTTCAGCGTGTCATACGTGAAGGTGATGGTCTGGCTCGCGCGCGTCTGACGCGTGAGCATGTTGCCGTCGGCATCGTAGGTGAAGGCCTCCGTGCTGCCGAGCGGATAGGTCGTGGTGGCAGGGCGGTCGAAGCCGTCGTAGGCGAAGCTCGTCGTATTGCTGTTGGCGTCCGCGAGGCTCGCCAGCAGCCCGTCCGGCGTATAGCCAAGTTGGACCAATGGAGCGGCCTGAATGGCCGTATTGAAGACCTTGGTCTGCCGCCCGAGCGCGTCATACGCATAGCTCCTCGTTCGTCCCATGGCATCAGTTCGGCTCGCAAGCCGATCGAGCACGTCGTAGACGAGCGTCGTGACGTTGCCGTTGAAATCAGTCCCCGTCGCCGGCTTGCCCGTCAGCGTGTAGGTGGCGCTCTGCCCGCGCAGAGCGATGCCATTCGCGGACTGTTGCGTCGCGAGAACGTGGCCATCCGGATCGTAGCTGAAGCTCGTCGTCACCCCACTCGGCGCTGCCGCTGTAGCGGGGGACGTGCTCGAGGTGAGCCGCCGCGCGGCGTCATAGCTCCGCGTTGCGACGTTTCCATTCGGATCGGTGATCGAGGCGGCGTCCCCGGGCGCCGTGTAGGTCAGCCTGGTCGTCTGGTTCAGCAGGTTGCTGCCGCGGTTGCGGATGATCGAGGTCGCATTTCCGAATGCGTCGTAGCCATAGAGGGTGGTCGATCCCAGCGGGTCCGTTGTGGTGAGGAGCAGGCCGGGACCAGTATAGCTATAGGTCGTCCGCGCGTTGAAATGGGGGGCGGCGCCGGCATCGGCCACTTTCGACAGCAGGTTTCCGGTCGCCGGGTCATAGCTCATCAGCGTGACCAGCCCACGCGGGTCGGTGATGCTGGTCGGCTTGTTGTAGATCGGATCGTAGGTGTACGCCGTCGACAGCGGGCTAAGCGGTGAACCGGGTTTCGGGATCGCAACCGCGAGCGTGAGGTTTTGCTTCAGGTCGGCCGAATAGAAATACGCGACGATGCCACCCTCGGGCGCGATCGTCTGGAACAGCCGGTCCTGGCCGTCGTACACGTTGCGTACAACGTTGACCTGTCCATTCTGCTGGGCCGTATCGTTGAAGATGTTTCCGACGCCACTCGCAAGCACCCGGGCATCGACCGTGACCTTGCCGCGCGGCGTCTGGTAGGTGACGCGCCGGTTTCCGCCGGCGTCAACGATCTCGGTGCGCGACCCGGCGAAATAGAAATAGGAGAAGCTCGCGAAGGCGTTGGCCTGAGCGCTCACCCGGCCCAGCCCGTCGTAGATGTTCACTCGTATCAAGGCGGCACGCCTGTTCGACCCGCGTTGAGCTCAATTGGACCAGTTCAGCGGGTAACCTTTAGCGATCCGTATGGGTTCCAAGGAAGGGCACGAATGGCGTGCACTTTAATTCTCCGCGCAGGCCGGCGCTCGCTTGGCATCGTGAGGCCCGCGTCCCGCCGATCAAGTCACTGAACGCCACTAAAAGCCACCCAAACCGTCAGCTTAACCTCGTCACCGAGGCGGTATTGCAACCTGCGGGATAGCCGGAATATATTACCGCCGCACCCTCAGATCAGACCCGAAGAGCGAGTTGCCACTTGCAGAGGATCGTGTTCGCCGGCTCTCACCTGCAGAGCTACCGCTGCCTTAGGCGACTGCTTGCCATCAAGGGGCACCGGATCGTGGCGGTGGTGCCGAACGCAACCGCGACGACCAGCGGGTCGAGCATGTCGCCGAGCAGAACAAGATCCCCGTCATCGCCGCGCGAGACCTGGCTCAAGACCTGGCGCAAGTCGAGTTCGACCTGGGACTGAGTGTCCTGTTCGACCAGAAGCTCGATGCCGCGATCGTGAGACGCCCCGCAAAGGGGTTTGTGAACCTCCATCTCGGGCCGCTGCCGCGCCTGCGCGGCTCAAACAGCGTGCTCCACGCGATCCGTCTCGCGCGCAAGGAAAACATCTGGCGCTTCGCCGTGACGCTGCACTACATGGATGCGAAGCTCGATACCGGCCCGATCATCGACAGCAAGGAGTGCCCGATTTTCGAGGACGACACCGCGGGCGCGCTGCACGCGCGCGCGTGCGATCTCCTGTTCGACCTGTTCGAGGACAACATTCAGAAACTACTGCTGGCCGAAGGCCGCATGCCGTCGGTGGCGCAAACCGGGCCTTCCGCTTTCTTCCGCCGAGGCGATGTCGACCACGAGGTTGATCTGTCCGCCGACCCGACGGAGGTCTACGACCGGATCAGAGCTCTGAGCTTCCCCGGCAGGCCGAAGCCCTATGCGATCGTCGGCGGCCTGAAGGTGTTCCTGTCGCTCGAGTAGGCGAAGGAACCGTGTCGCCCGCTTCGGCAGGGACGAGCATAAACCTACAACTCATGTCGCCCTAGAGCGCATCCCGATTGGAAGGAATTGGAACGCGCTCTAGATTCTTGCGTTGGCGCATATCCTTTTCGGAAAACTGGTATCCACTTTTCCGGGATATGCGCCAGCCTAATTCGCCCCGACCTTGGCGCCGAGGCTCTTCAGCTCGGCGTTCGCCGCGATGCCCTCGAGGAAGCCGTGCGGGCAGTCTTTCGCGGCGGCTTCGAACAGCTTCGTGGCGTCGTCGCGCGCGCCGGCGATCAGCGCATATTCGCCGCCGTAGAAATTCGCCTCGCAGGTGCGCGCCTGCTTCAGCGTCGCGTTGTCATTGTCGGCAGCGGCGAGCACCGCATCCTGCTTGATCTCGCCGGTGAACAGCTGCAGCACCGGCGCCGGCCACGCCTTCATGTCGAGGCCGCGCGTCGCGTTCGCGCCGATCAGCACGCCCTTCTGCTTCGCGCGCCGCTCCGCGATGTCGTGCCACAGCACCGTATAGGCATTGCGGCGATCGAGCGTTGCCGCTGTCCTCAGATCGCCGCGCGCCTTTGCGGTCGCGCCGCTCGCGAGCATCAGCGCGCCGCGCGCGACGTAAGCATTGACGTTGCGCCGGTTGTACCTGATCGCGGTGTCGTAATCCTTGATCGCCCGCGCGCTCTCGCCCTTCGCCGCCAACGCATTGGCGCGATTGAAATAGGCCGAGGCGAAGCGCGCATTGTGCTTGATCGCCGCGTTGAAGTCCTCGATCGCACCGTCGACATCGCCCTTCTCGTTCTTCGCGCTGCCGCGATTGTTGTAGGCGCTCACGTTCTTCGGATCGAGCTTGATCGCCGCGTCGAAGTCGGCGATCGCCTTGTCGGCGTCGCCTTGCTGCATCAGCGCATTGCCGCGATTGAAATAGGCGAGCGCACGTCCCTTCGGCTTCTGCTTCGGATCGTCGACGATGCGCGTGCACCCCTCGATCGCCGCGTCGGCCTGCTTCACCTCCGCACAGAGCGCGATATCGCGCACCGTTGCCTTGGTCGATGCGGCCGGCGCGGCGGCAGCCGGCGGCGGCTCCGCGGTTCCGCGCGGCTTGCCGGCGGCGCGGATGCGGCGCCGGCCCGCGTGCGCGGTCCGCGCCGGCTGAGCGGCGGCGGTAACCGGAGCTGGGGTATCGTCGCGCTTGAGCCGCGGCGCCTGCTCGGCGGCCGGAGCGGCCGGCCCGGCGGCTTCCTGCCGCACGGCACGTCCGCGGCGGGCCACCCGCCCTTTCTGCGCCGCCGCAGCGCTCGGGCCGGCGGCCACAGGCGCAGGGGTATCATCGCGCTTGAGGATCGGCTGCGCCTCGACGCGCGCCGCGATCAGCAACAGGGCGGAACAAATCAAGGCAACGCGGCGCATGTGGACCCCCATGCGTTCGACAAAACCGATCTGCGGTTTCGTATTGGCGTCGGCCCGGAAAGGCAAGCG
>Ga0187784_10005589_pt1 | contig 10145 bp, 10 predicted proteins | sample 1015_SJ02_MP15_2_FD_132964 | JGI IMG/M metagenome (GOLD analysis project Ga0187784, IMG submission 132964) | Tropical peat soil microbial communities from peatlands in Department of Meta, Colombia - 1015_SJ02_MP15_20_MG | ecosystem: Environmental > Terrestrial > Soil > Wetlands > Peat | place... | reverse complement strand
TTCCTGGTGAAAAAGCTGAAAGAGTTCACCCCGAACCCGGGGCTGGTTTTTAACGTCCACCTGGACGGTCTCGAAGCCAATCACGACCTGGCGGTGGAGCGGCCGGGCGTGTTCAAAGAAGCGATCGAAGGCATCAAGGCGGCCAAAGCGGGCAGCTTCAAGGTATTCTCGAACACCACGGTCTACAAAGAGACCGACATGAACGAGATCTGGCAACTGTTCGAGTTACTGGAAACATTGAACGTCGACGGGCATTCGATCTCGCCGGCATACGGTTATTCCGCGGTGAACGATCGCGAAATTTTCATGACGCGCGAGGATGTCCACGAGAAGTTCAAGGACATCGACAAATTCTCGAAGCGTTTTCCGCTGGCGTCGAGCCCGGTGTACATGGAATTCCTGAAGGGCGACCGGGATCTGCCGTGCACGGCGTGGGGCATGCCGACCTATAACGTGAAAGGCTGGAAAGGTCCGTGCTACCTGATCACCGACGGGCACTACGACACGTTCGAAGACCTGATGACCAAGGTGCCGTGGGAGAACTACGGGACGGGCAACGATCCGCGCTGCGAGCAGTGCATGGTGCATTGCGGATATGAGCCGTCGGCGGCTTACGGTGTGAATTCGAAATTCAGCGATCCGTTCAAATCGCTGAGCTGGTTGTTGAGCTGAATCCCAGGCTCGTTCTTTTAATGAAAAACCGGCTTATAAAAACGGGATGAAGCCTGTTCTGGTTACCGGCGCGACCGGATTTGTAGGATGGCATGTCGCGCGGAGGCTGCTCGATGGCGGCTTGAAGGTTCGGGCGCTGGCGCGGGACGTGAAGCGGCTGAGGGAACTCGATGGGATCGAGGCGGCCGCGGGCGATTTGCGAGACCGGGGGTCGCTCGAAAGGGCGGTGGAAGGATGCGGCGCGGTATTTCACGTCGCGGCGGATTACCGGCTCTGGACCCGGAATCCGGAAGAGATGTACCGGTCGAATGTCGAGGGTACGCGCAACCTGCTGGAGGCGGCTCGAGGCGAGGGCGTCGAGCGGGTGGTGTATACGAGTACAGTGGGGTGCATCGGGATTCCGAAGGACGGAATCGGAGACGAGCAGACGCCGTCGAGCCTCGATGAGATGACGGGGCCGTACAAACGGTCGAAATTTTTGGCCGAACAAGCGGCTTTGGAATTTGCAGGCGGCGGATTTCCGGTGGTCATCGTGAATCCGACCGCGCCGGTGGGCGATCATGATTTCAAACCGACGCCGACCGGAAAGATCGTGGTCGATTTTGTGCGGGGAGCGATGCCGGCCTTTCTCGACACCGGGTTGAACGTCGTGGATGTGCGCGACGTCGCCGAAGGGCATTGGCTGGCCTTCGAGCGGGGAAGGCCGGGGGAGCGTTACATACTGGGCTCGGAAAATCTGACTCTGGAGCGGATTTTCGCGGAGCTCGCATCGATCGTGGGACGAAAGGCTCCCACGCTGCGGGTGCCGTATGCGGTGGCGTATGCGGCCGGGGTGATGTCGACGGCGTGGGCCGGGATCACGGGGAAAGAACCGCTGGCGCCGCTTGATGGCGTGCGGATGGCGAAGAAAAAAATGTGGGTCCGTCACGATAAGGCCGCGCGCGAGCTGGGATATGCGCCGGGCGCGGCCGCGGTGGCGCTGGCTCGCGCGGTGGAATGGTTCCGGGCGAATGGCTACCTGGCTGGTGATCGCCGCTGAGCGGCGCGAGTTTGACGGAATTGTGAAGCGCGCGGGCGAAGGGAAGAAGCTGAACTGGCCGGCGGAGTTTGCGCGCGAAGTCGAATGGAAGGGCGACTGCTGGCGGTTGATCGCCAACGGTCCGGGAACGGGATTGGTGGAAAAAGCGCTGAGCAACAGGATGGAAGTGAGCGGAATCGTCAGCACGGGATTTTGCGGGGCCCTCGATCCGTCGCTACGCGTTGGCGATATCGCGATCGACAGCGGCGCGAGCTTGCCGCGCAAATACCGGGCGTCGGATCGCGTCGTGAAAATGCTGTCGGCGGATCGCGTGGCCGCGACCTCGGCGGAAAAACTCGCGCTGCGGGAAAAAACGGGAGCCGGTGCGGTGGAGATGGAAGCGGCCGCCGTCGCGCGCAAGGCCGCCGCGTGGGGCATTCCGTTTTATTCCATCCGCGCGGTCTCCGATACCGCGGCCGAAGACCTGCCGCTCGATTTCAACCGGTATCGCGACGCGGAAGGGCGTTTTTCGAGAAGCCGGATAGCGCTGGCCGCCCTGGCGCGGCCTGTTACCGCCATTCCGGCTTTGCTACGCTTGAATCGCCATTGCCAGATGGCGGCTGAATCATTAGGGGATTTCTTTGCCGACTGCCAACTATAATCCCGTGGCCGATCCCGTAGCGGAGCGGCCGAAGATCGCGACGATGAAAGCCGCCGTCTACAAAGGCGCGAGCGTGGTGGAAGTGGAATCCATCCCGGTGCCGGAAATCGGCGCGGGGGAAATTCTGATTCGCGTCGAAGCCTGCGGCATCTGCCACACCGATCTCAAGAAGATCGAGTACAACCTGCTCCCGCCGCCGCGAATTTACGGCCATGAGATCGCGGGCGTGGTGGCGGCGGCCGGGCGCGGCGTGACGCGCTGGGTTCCGGGCGACCGGGTGATCGTGTTCCACCACATTCCTTGCGGGAAATGTTTTTATTGCCGGCGGAAACTGTACGCGCAGTGCCCCGTCTACAAGCGCACCGGCGTGACCGCCGGGTACGAACCGGCCGGCGGAGGGTTTGCGCAATACGTTCGCGTGATGGACTGGATTGTCGAGCAAGGCGTCGAACAAATTCCGGAAAACGTCTCTTTCGAAGAAGCGAGCTTTGTCGAACCGGTGAATACGTGTCTCAAAGGCGTCAAAGAGATCGGCCCCGAGCGGGATGACGTGGTCTTGATTCTCGGCCAGGGTCCGATCGGTTTGATTTTCACCATGATGGTGGCGCGCGCCGGCGCGCGGATCATCGCGACCGATACGATGGCTTCCCGGCGCGCACTGGCGGTGAAGTTCGGCGCGCAGGCGGCGTTCGGCCCGCGCGATCCGGAACTGGAAAAATCGGTCCGCGGAATGACGGAAGGGCGCGGCGCGGACATGGTCATCATTGCGGCATCGGCGCGCGGCATTGTCGAGCAGGCTGTCGAGTTTTCGCGCCCGGGGTCGCGGATTCTGCTGTTCGCCCAAACCTCGCACCAGGAACGCATCGAGCTTTCCGGCGCCGACGTGTGCATGGGAGAACGGGTCTTGTGCGGTTCCTACAGCGCGTCGGTGGATCTGCAAAAAGAATCGGCCGAGCTGGTGTTCAGCGGCGCGCTTCCGGTCGGGGGACTGATTTCGCACCGGTTTCCGCTTTCTGAAATTCACAAAGGGATCGAGCGCGCATTGCATCCCGATGAAGGATCATTGAAGATAGTAGTACAGCCACAGAGGTGAGGACCTTAGAGTGAGTGAGCAGATGACGGCTGCCGTTTTATACGGCAAGGAGCAACTGCAGATTGAAAGGGTGGACGTACCGGATATCGGCGCGGGCGACGTGCTGGTGCGCGTGCGCGCGGCTCTGACCTGCGGAACCGATGTGAAGGTTTTCAGCCGGGGGTATCACGCGCGAATGATCGTTCCTCCCGCGCTGTTTGGACATGAGCTGGCGGGCGATGTGGTGGCCATGGGCCGGAACGTCCGTGGATTCAAGATCGGCCAGCGCGTGGTTGCGGCCAATTCGGCGCCTTGCGGCGAGTGCTTTTTCTGCGGCCGCGAGCAGGCGAATCTGTGCGAAGATCTGCTGTTCAACAACGGCGCCTACGCGGAATATATCCGCATTCCGGCCCGGATCGTCGACAAGAATATGTACCCGGTTCCGGCTCACGTGAGCTATCAGGACGCGGCGCTGGTGGAACCTCTGGCGTGCGTGCTTCGCGGCATCGAGGAGACCGGGCTGCGCGCCGGCGACACGATGGCCGTCATCGGCCTGGGACCCATCGGGATGATGTTCGTGCGCCTGGCCAAGAGCGTATACGGGGCGCGCGTCATCGCCATCGGGCGGCGGCAGACCCAGCTCAATCGGGCCAAGGCGATGGGCGCGGATGAAGTGGTCATCAATCGCGACGGAGGCGACGTGATCGGACCGGTGAAGGATATGACCGGCGGCCGCGGCGCCGACGTGGTGATTGAGGCCGTCGGGCAGCCCGAAGTCTGGCAGCTCGCCATCAAGCTGCTGCGGCGCGGCGGAGTGGTCAACTTTTTCGGCGGCTGCCCGAGCGGAACCGAGATCAACGTCGACACCAATCTTCTGCACTACTCCGAGCTGACGCTCAAAGCCAGCTTCCATCACACGCCCGCGCTGATCCGCAAGGCGCTCGAGAGCGTTTCGCGCGGCTATATTTCGGCCAAGGATCTGGTCAACCGCGTGGAGCCGCTGGCCAATCTGCTCGAAGTGATGCAGCACCTGATGAGCCACAACGGACATCTGAAGACCGCGATCATTCCTTAAACAAGAGCCGTGTTCCTCGCGCCCACCGCTTTTCTCGCGACGCCCGAACAACTCCATCGCACCTGGTCCCGCGGCGAATCGCTCGCGTACACGCACTGGCTCGCCACGCATCATTACGAGAATTTTCACGTGGTCAGCTTTCTGCTGCCCAGGCGGCTCCATCAGGATTTCTACAACGTCTACGCGTTCTGCCGGTGGGCCGACGATTTAGGCGACGAGATCGGCGACGCGCGGGAGAGTCTGCGCCTGCTCGACTGGTGGCGCGGCGTGCTTCGGAAAATGTATTCCGGCGTTGCCTCCCACCCGGTGTTCGTCGCGTTGGGCGATACGGTCCGCCGGCACGATCTTCCGCTCGAGCCCTTCGATGACCTGATCAAAGCCTTCGAGCAGGATCAGACGGTGACCCGCTATCAGAATTTCGAAAAACTATTCGAGTATTGCCGCTATTCCGCGAATCCGGTGGGACGCCTGGTGCTGGGCCTTTGCGGCTATCGCGACGCGGCGCGCTACGCGCTGTCGGATGCGACTTGCACGGCGCTGCAACTCGCCAACTTCTGGCAGGACGTCGCGGTGGATTGGGAGAAGGATCGCGTGTATCTGCCTCTGGACACTCTGGCCCGGCATGGCTCTTCGGTCGAAGCGATCGCCACGCGGGGCTTCGATCGAAACTTCCGCGCGGCGATGAAGGAAGCCGTGGAGGTGGCGCGAGCCTGGTTCCTCAAAGGACTGCCGCTCGCCGATCAGGTGGACCGGCGCCTGGCCATCGATCTCGATTTGTTCAGCCGCGGAGGTTTGAAAATTCTCGAGAAGATCGAGCGCCAGGATTACAACGTGCTCCGGGCGCGCCCGGCGATCTCGAAGCTCGAGCGGGTGACATTGCTGCTCGGGGCGGTGACGCGCCGGGCTTTATCCCGAGCTGCCTCCAGCGCCGCATGACGGTGGAAGCATCGTATGAATGGTGCACGCGGGTGGCGCGCGCGAAGGCCAAGAATTTCTACTATTCGTTCCTGCTGCTGCCGCGTCCCGAGCGCCGCGCCATGTGCGCCGTGTACGCGTTCATGCGCTATTGCGACGATTTGAGCGATGAGGAAGGCATCGCCGATCGCGCGGCCGCCATCGCGCAATGGCGCGCGGATCTCGAAGCGGCGCTCGCCGGGCGCGCGCCCGAGCATCCTCTGTGGCCGGCGTTTTCCGATGCGGTGGAGCGCTTCCGAATTCCGCATGAATACTTCTACGAAATGATCGAGGGCGTCAGTTCCGACCTCGCGCCGCGCGCCATCGGAACTTTCGACGAGTTGTACGATTACTGCTACCACGTCGCGAGCGTCGTCGGTTTGACGATCATTCACATTTTTGGCTTTGAAGATCCCGCTGCCTTGATTTACGCGGAAAAGTGCGGCATCGCGTTTCAACTTACCAACATTTTGCGCGATATTCGCGAGGATTCCGAGAAACATCGCCGGTATATTCCCGCGGAGGATTTTGAGCGCTTCGAAGTGTCGCAGGAAACGTTCCGGCCCGAAGACAAATTCCGGAAGTTAATGGCTTTCGAAGCAGATCGCGCGCGGAAATACTATCGCGAATCGAGTCCGCTGATTCCTATGATTCATCCGCAAAGCCGCCCGTCGCTGCGCGCGCTGATCGGTATTTATTCCGCGTTGCTCGACCGGATCGTCGATTCCAACTATGATGTGCTGACCCGGCGAATCCGGGTTCCCGGCTGGCAAAAGATCTGGATCCTGGTCAAATCCTTCGTGTAGATTGTCAGCCGTGAAGGAACGCCAATAAACACAAATAAGAGAGGATTTAACCTGCTGATATGAAAATCGGATTCATAGGACTGGGAAGAATGGGTTCGGGTATGGCTCGAAACCTGATTCGTCAAGGGAACGAGGTCACGGTCTTCAATCGGAGCCGCGAAAAAGCTGAGGAATTGAGCCGCGAGGGCGCGCTGGTGGCGGCGTCGCCCAGGGAGGCTTCGCTCGGTGCGGAGGCCGTGTTCACGATGCTCGCCGACGATCAGGCCGTCGAAGGCGCCGTGTTTGGCGATCACGGAATTGCGGCGGGGCTTCCCCCAGAATCGATTCACATCTCCAGCAGCACCATCAGCACGGCGCTGGCGCGGAGTCTGGCGGCGGACCACGCCGCGCACGGCCAAGGCTATCTCAGCGCGCCGGTTTTCGGACGTCCGGAGGCAGCGGAGGCGAAGAAGCTGCTGGTGGTCGCGGGCGGCGACGGCGAGTTGATCCGCCGCGTCCGGCCCCTGCTCGAAGCGATCGGCCGCGCGACATTCGTCGCCGGCTCGGAACCGTGGCAGGCCAATGCGATCAAGCTGTGCGGCAATTTCATGATCATGTGCGTACTTGAAAGCTTCGGCGAAGCCTTCGCGACGATGCGCAAGGCGGGCGTCGATCGACATCTGTTCCTGGAGATCATGAGCACGCTGTTCGCCTCGCCGGTGTTCGCCACCTACGGAGGGATCATCGCGAATGAGCAGTACGAGCCCGCCGGTTTCGCGTTGAAGCTCGGCCTGAAGGACGCGCGCCTGGCGATGCAGACGGCCGAGGAATGCGCGTCGCCCATGCCGTTTGCGAGCGTGGTACACGATCAGTTCGTCTCCGCGATCGCCCACGGACAGGCGGAAATCGACTGGTCGAGCGTCGCGCGTGTCTCGGCCCGCAATGCCGGCCTGTAGGCTGTTTCGCGCTCAGTAAGGCGTGCGCTCGAAACTTTCGTTGGCCACGCGCCCGCGCGCGCGCCGGCTGCCGGGCCACTCCAGGCGCATGTCCTGGCACACTTCGTCGAGCATCTCGACGTTGCAGGACCGGGATTCCATGGCGAATGCGGTGAGCAGCAGATTGTCGCAGATGGCGTTGATCAGGCGCGGAATTCCCTGCGCACGCACATGAATCTCGGCCATCAGCTCCTCGGAGAATACCTGCTGATCCGGCATGCCCGCCCGTTCCAGGCGCGATTCGATATACTCGACCGCATCGCGCAGCGTGAACGGCTGCAAACTGCACCGCAGCACGATCCGCTGTTTCAACTGCCTCAAGTTGGGCGCGTCCAGCTTGCGATCGAGCTCGGGCTGACCGGCCAGGATGATTTGCAGCAGTTTCCCGTTGCGATTTTCGAGATTTCCGAGCAGCCGGATCTCTTCGAGCACTTCCCATTCGAGATTGTGCGCTTCGTCTATGATCAGCACCACCGTGCGGCCGTCCTGCACCTGCTCCACCAGCAACTGATTCAGCGCGAACAGAACTTCGGTCTTCGACGTGCGGGTGCAGGGCAGATCGAGATCGTAAGCGATCATCTCGAAAAACTGCTCGGTATTGATCCGGGAGTTAAATATGAAGGCGAACTCGATGTACTGCGATTCCAGATAATCGCGCAGACATTCGAGCATGGTCGTCTTGCCGGTGCCCACCTCGCCGGAAAGCACGATGAAGCCCTTGCGCGATTGCACGCCATAGACCAGATTGGCCAGCGCTTCTTCGTGCTGTTCGCTCCGGTAGAAAAACGCCGGATCGGGGCTAAGACTGAATGGGCTCTCCGAGAAGCCAAAAAACGCGTTGTACATGCGGACGAAGCGCCTTCCTCTGATGGGGCTTTGACAACTTGCGTCTCTTTTAAGCCCTCTCTTACTTGTACTTATCGATAGTACCACGCAAATCCGTGAGCACAAACGGATTTTAGGTACTGGAAGTACTAAGAACTGGTGGTAGAGAAGTGGCTTTTCGGAAAGCAAAGGCCGACAACGGTTTGGCCAGGTACGAAACCCCGCCGAAATGTTTCGGCCATTTGGAGTAATACATCGCTCAGCAATCGGCCGGCGAGGGGGCGAAGTGTGCGGATCGAGTGAGGGCGTTACCGACGGGCCACGCTACTTCAGAAGCGCCAGGATATCCCTTGAACTCTGGTGATTGGTTCCTTCCTCAGCGCCTACCAGCTGATAGAAGTCGCACTTCAGGCAGTTGGCTACCTTCGTGGCGAACGATCCTTGGACCATTCCGCCGCACAGAGTTCCTGCCAAGGCCCAGCACGCGCGCCCACCGTTGGAACCGTTGTTCACACCGTGCGTGCGCTTCTCCACCGAAGCAGGGCACACGCCCAACGCACGCGAGTTGGCGCCATCGGGCTGCCTGCCGCAACGTTTGAATTCCCAACAGTTCTGCTTACTCACGTCGAACTCCTCCCGCTTCTGTATGGCAAAGGGCCATACGCAACTTATCGGCAGATTGGAGTCTTTTCTACGGTTTCCACGGCGTTGATACGTAGCACAACGCGGCCTGAGACGGGCTCGAAGGGATCATCAAACCGGGACCAAATGTGGCGCGGCGGTGGTCCACAGACTCTGCAGGCAGCCGGTCGCGACTGTCCCGATCGACGCGGGCACGGATCGCACCGAGTTCGATGCGCCTCCGTCTGCCAGATCTTGGCGGGAACAATTTCTCAGAGAAACAGGGGCACTCGTTCTCTTACGCAGCCCCCACCGAAAACAACTTATCCTACTTGGAGCATTACCCAGCCCGGCAGGCTGGTGGGATGTCCATCTTGAAAAACGATCCGGCGGGTCTTGGGAAATGGCAGGCCGGTCTGGATGGCCTTCTGATACAGGGGCATACTCCTAAGAATTGTCCTATAAGACTCATTCTGTGTTTCGAGGTACGCGGATTTCCCTAGCAGTCCCCCGCCCCATCCGATCGAGAGCAAACAGACGTCCTGGCGGTTCCCGATTTCCGAGAGCCGCTCGACCAATTGTCCGAGCAGTGCGGCCATGCGCGCCAATCCGGCCCATTGCGCGTACCGTTGGTGATGGGCGACCAGCGCCGCGGCGTAACGGTTCGAGGCCTGGAATAACTTGGCACGATCCGCAACCGAGCGTTCCTGCCATGACCCTTCAAACGACGTTCCGGGCACGGCCATTTCGGCGAAAATCGGCGTGCTTTCTTCAATCTTCCTGGTGTCGACCGATCCGCGCGCCGATTTCCAGGCAAGCTCGAACTTATCGGGGCCGCGAGCCACCAGGGTCGAGACGCGGAGCAGGTAAACCTTAAATGGCGAATGATCCATGGGAGCCGAATCGCCGGCCGACACTCGCCGCATACGGCTGGTTCCCGATCCTCCGAGCACGGCGTCCTCGGCCTTCACGGCCGGATTGCGCGGCGCACGATCCTCGGCGGCAATGCGCGCGGCGAGATCGCGCATGGTCGCTTCCGACCAGCGATCGTGAACCGCGCCGGTTCGCAGCGCACCCTTGATCGCGGTGCCGGGCACGTAGGGGCCGCTGGGCGAAACGGCAAAGGTCGGGATGAACAGATTTTCGGGCCGCGCTTTTTCCCACGGTGGAATGGCGCTGGGGTGCTCGAACGGGATGCGGCGGCCGGCGAAATTCTGGGCGAATCCGCCCCACGACGCGAAATCGAGTTTTTCGGCTTTCTTCAACTGCGCCAGATACCCGTCGAGGCGCGGACCCTTGGCGAGCAATCGGAAGATGCGCCGCTGATCGAGCACGTTCACATGATCCTTCCAGACCATATAATCGATGGGCGCGAGCCTCTGGCCGTCGCCGATGAGGGTGGGCGTGAGCGCCGTGAGCCGATACCTCATGCCGCGGGCCTCCCGGCCGCGTTGGGCGCGACGTGAA
>Ga0187784_10005588_pt1 | contig 10145 bp, 8 predicted proteins | sample 1015_SJ02_MP15_2_FD_132964 | JGI IMG/M metagenome (GOLD analysis project Ga0187784, IMG submission 132964) | Tropical peat soil microbial communities from peatlands in Department of Meta, Colombia - 1015_SJ02_MP15_20_MG | ecosystem: Environmental > Terrestrial > Soil > Wetlands > Peat | place... | reverse complement strand
CCTCAACCTCCACGCCAGGCTCCAGCCACCCGACCCAGTCATCGGGGAGATCGGTCAGTTCACGCCGCCGGGCCTTTCCAAAGCCGAATGGCATCGTTGCCTCCTACCGGGATCGTTGCAGACACCGGATCCGCCTGCCAGGGACATAAGGGATAACATGATAAGTTAATGTTATACAGAACAGTATTACTGTCTAACAATCGACTCGTAAATCCGGTTCAAATCTTCCGCGGAAAAATAGCTGATTTCTATCTTGCCACGTCGCCCATCGCCTAGGATCTTGACGCGTGTCCCCAGCCTTCGTTCCAGTTCCAGCGCGGCCGCGCGAACGTTTGCATCAGGTGACGGTCCGGACGCTTTTTTTTGCGCCGCCGGTTTGACTCCGCGCGAGGCCACCATAACTTCCACTTGCCGCACGGAGAGCCCTTGCCGGGCAATTCTTGAGGCAAGCTGCATTTGGGCGGCTTCAGAATCGAGACTCAGGAGCGCGCGAGCGTGGCCGTAGGTGATCTCGTCCTTGGCGAGCATCTCCTGTACGGCGGGGGGCAGGCGCAATAGGCGAAGGGTATTCGTGACTGAGGAGCGATCAATGCCCAGCCGCTCGCCAATCTGCTCGTGGCTGAGGTGGAATTGCTGCTGGAGCGCCTGATAGGCGTGGGCAACCTCGAGCGGATTCAAGTCTTTGCGGAGGAGGTTCTCAGTGAGAGCGAGTTCAAGAGCGTCTTGATCCGCCAGCGGGCTGACAATGGCGGGAATGGTCTCGAGGCCGGCCAGAATGGACGCGCGCCAGCGGCGTTCGCCGACAACGATCTGATAACGGCCTTCGGCCGGAGCGCCGGGGCGTACGAGAATAGGTTGGACCACGCCGCTCGCCCGGATGGAATTGGCGAGTTCTGCCAGTGAGCCTTCCGCAAAATCGCGGCGAGGCTGAAACGGGTTGGGATCGATGCGGTCGAGACGGACCTGCTCGAGGCCGGAAGTGGCAGACTCAACGGTCTGGAGCAGGGCGTTCAGCCCTCGACCCAACGCCTTTCTGGTCATGGTTGATGACCTCCTGAGCCAATTCTAAGTAACTGGCGGCTCCCCGGCAATCGGGGTCATATAGGAAAATCGGCTTGCCGAAGCTTGGCGCCTCAGCCAGTCGAACGTTGCGAGGTATTACCGTGGAGAAAACCTGCTCACCGAAGAAATCCCTCAAATCGTCCCGAACCTGATGAGAGAGATTGGTCCGCTCGTCGAACATAGTGAGGAGGATTCCCTCGACCGCCAGACTGGGATTGTGGAAGCGGCGGATACGGATGAGCGTGTCGAGAAGCTCGGAGACACCCTCCAGAGCGAAGTACTCGCACTGCACCGGCACAATGACGGAATCCGCGGCGACAAGCGCATTGAGAGTGAGGAGGTCGAGGGCTGGAGGGCAATCCAGAAGGATGTAGTTAAACTGGTCGCGGAACTTCTCCATCCTTTGTCGCAAGGTTTTCTCGCGCTCAGGCCGGTCCACCAGTTCGATGGTCGCTCCAACCAAATTCTTGTCAGAGGGAATGAGGTGGAGTCCCTCGAGGGCGGATTTCTGGACAAGCTCGATGAGCGGGACGTCGAGCAGAAGGGCGTGGTAGAGGGTGCGGCGGGAGGGATCTTTGGCGAAGCCGAGGCCTCCCGTGGTGTTGGCTTGGGGGTCGCAATCTATGACCAGAGTCCACATGTCGCGGTTGGCCAAGGCAGCGCCCAAATTGATGGCAGTAGTGGTCTTTCCCACCCCGCCCTTTTGATTGGCAATGGCAATAACTCGTCCCAAGGTCCCCAACCCGAAGAAAGTAATAGCGAATCTACCAAAAGCGGGCGAATAACGCAAGCAAACGGCAGCGGGGGTGGTGGCGTCATTCGATCCCGCGTTTCCCACCAATCTTACGTCATTCCCGCTTTCGCGGGAATGATGTGTAGACTGGGCCGCCCGCATCGTCCAAATCGCGCCACGCGCGGCGGGGGTTTCACGTGAAACATGCCTGCCGGGGGAGGCGGGTGGATTGCCCTGGGAGCGATCCCGCACCTGCGGGATCGTCCCTACCAGCCAGCCTGCGCGCAGGGTTTCACGTGAAACCTGCGCCGGAGGGGACGAGAAGCCCTTCCCCTACAGCCCCCGCGCCCCTCCTCAAGACACCTTCTTCCCCCTCCAGATTTCTCCTGCCCCCCCGCAGGGCAGGGGAAGGCTGCTCAGCGCCCTCATCTCCCCGCTTATGTAGGCTATATCTCTTGTCTGCCGGCGGCTCAGCCAGAGAAAAAGCTCCCCTCCCCCTCTCAGGCACCGCCCCGCCAACCTGATAAGCTCCTCCAGCCCCCCCACCGCCCGCGCCGTCGCAGCCTCGTAAACTGCCGGCGGACCCGCACCCGCAAAATCTTCCAACCGTTCCCCCCGCACTTCCACGAAGTCCATGGCGCAGACCCGAGCCACCTCCTTGAGAAAGGCCCGCTTCTTGGCCACGGGCTCGAGCAGCGTCACCGCCAACTCCGGAAAGATGATCTTCAGGCACAGCCCGGGGAAACCCGCCCCGCTCCCGATATCCAAGAGCTTGCCGTTCAACTCCACCCAACGGCCCAGATAGAGGCTTTCGCCAAAGTGCCGGGTTACGCAAAGCTGGGGCTGGCGAATAGCCGTCAAGTTGATCTTTCGATTCCAGCGCAGCAGCAACTCGAGATAAGCGATCACTTGGGCCAGTTGGCTCGCGGTCAGGCTGAGTCCAAACGGCTGGAGCCAGTGGCGGACGGTGGCCTCGTCCCACATCGCGCAGAGATTCTAGAGGGTTTGCCCCGAGCGCGCAAGGGCAAATGGGGCAGCCGTTCAATGCCTCTTGCGCCGGGGGGAAAAGTGTGGCACACTACCCTTAGATTCTTATGGGAGAGAAGCCATCCAATCCGGGCGAAATCCTGCGCGACACCTTGGACATGCTCATCCTCCAAGCCCTCCAACACCGTCGCTTGCACGGTTATGCCATCGTGGAATTCATCGAGCAGGCCTCGGCGGATGTCCTCCGCGTGGAGGAAGGCGCGCTCTATCCGGCCTTGCACCGCCTCGAGTTGCGGGGTTGGCTGGCCTCGGAATGGGGCGTGTCCGAAAACAACCGGCGCGCCAAATACTACCGGCTCACCGCCGCCGGGCGCAAGCAATTGGCGGAGGAAACCGCCCATTGGGGGCGCATGGCGGCGGCGATTGCGCGTGTCATGGGAACGGCATGAGGGGTTGCATCGGTACGGAGCATAGGTTGGTGTAGGGCTGTTCAGGGACCGAAACAGGAAAGCGGTGCGAAATAATCCCCCTCCTTTTTGAAGGAGGGGTCGGGGGGGGTCGGTTCGTGCGGCAACGACCTGACCCCCCACCCCCTACCCCCTCCTCAACCGAGGAGGGGAACTGAAAACTGAGAACTTCTTGGAGGCCACAATGCGGGAATGGCTAACCAGCGCCTGGCTCCGGGTCAAGGCTTTGTTCAAGGGCAGGCAAGCGGATCGCGACTTGGAAGACGAGCTGGGCTTCCACCTCGCGATGCGCGAGGAAAAGTTGCGGGGGACGGGCCTCAATCCGGAAGAGGCCCGGTATGCCACTCTTCGGCGCTTCGGCAACCGCTATTCGCTTCAGGAGACCTGCCGCGAAATGTGGAGCTTTGCCTGGCTTGAAGATCTCCGGCAAGACGTTCGCTACGCCCTCCGCGCCATGCGCAAGAATCCTGCTTTCACCGTGGTTGTGGTGGTGACTTTGGCGCTCGGGATCGGCGCCTCGACGGCAGTGTTCAGCGTGGTCGACCCCCTCCTGTTTCGCGCCCTGCCCTACCCCAAGGACCATCAGCTCGTGTCAGTGGGATACCTCGGCCCCATCGACGACAATGAGTTTAACGTGGTCAGCAGTTATTTCGATTGGCAGCAGGGGCCATTCAAGCCACTCACCGCCATGAGGCCAGGCGTGGGCTGTGATGCGATGATTGGCGACACGCCGCGCCGCATTAATTGCTACGCCGTGGCCGCCAATTTTCTCCAAACCTTCGGCGTGGCGCCGCTTCTCGGCCGGGACTTCAGTGCGGAAGATGACCGCCCTCACGCCCCCGGCGTCGGTCTGCTTTCCTATGGATTCTGGCGGCGGGCCTTCGGAGGCGACCCGAAGGCTATGGGCAATACCCTCATCGTGGACGACGACCCGGTGCGCATCATCGGGGTGCTCCCCAGGAGCTTCGAGATGCCGCAACTTGGCGACATTGACGTCATGCTGCCTGCGCGCTTGGATGCAAGCCTTCCTCGCTCGGCGAATTCAGGCTCCTTTTTGCGGACCTTCGCGCGCCTGCCGGAGGGGGTGTCGATCGAGCAGGGGCGCGAACGGATGCTGCCGATTTTCAATGCCACCGCGGACAAGGACGTGCCGCGAGAGCTGCGCTCGGAGGTGCGCCTAGTGGTTCGGTCGCTGCGCGACCGTCAGATCCACGACGTCAAGCTCTCCTCCTGGATGTTGTTTGGCTCGGTGCTGGCGCTTTTGCTGGCGGCGTGTGCGAATGTGGCCAATCTGATGCTGGCGCGCGCCCTGGCCCGCCGCCAGGAGCTCGCCATGCGCGCCGCGCTGGGCGCCGGGCGGGGACGCCTGGTGCGCCAAGCCCTCACCGAATCGTTGATTTTCGGGTTGGTGGGCGGCGCGGCCGGATGCGGAGCCGCCTGGGCGCTCCTGCGGGTTTGCATAAGCCTCGCTCCCGGCGGGATGCTGCGCCTCGAGTACGCCCGCATCGGTCTGCGCGTCCTCTTGTTCGCCCTGGCAGGGTCGCTCGCCGCGGCATTGCTGTTTGGCATGGCTCCCGCCCTCGAACCCACACGGGCCGAGGCCCTGAAGAGCTGGCACATAACAGGGACGGCGCGAGCCGCCGCGCCCCGCAAAACCGTCCTGCGGCTCAGCGCCTTCTGGCGGCGGGCCGGGGATTCGAGCTACTTTCGTAAGGCTCTGGTGAGCGCCCAGGTGGCGATCTCCCTGGTCTTGCTGGCGGGCGCGTCGTTGTTGCTACGCAGCCTTTGGAAACTCCAAAACCAGCCCCTGGGATTCGAGCCCGAACACGTCACCACCGCCTCGTTCACCCTGCGGCGGCACCGTTATCAGCCCGGCGTGGCGCAAGTCAGCTTCTTTGACGAGTTGGAGGAAAGGTTGAAGCGCATCCCCGGCGGCGGGTTCTTTGCCCTGAGCGACTCCGTACCTCCCCACGGCTCGATGGGACGCCCGTACTCGAACCTGCGCATTGCGGGGCATCCACCTGTAGCGTCGGATGGGGGAATGGTCGAGTTCCGCTGGGTGACGCCACGGTACTTCCGCGCCTTGGGGATTCCGATCATCGCCGGCCGAGCCTTCAACGAGGAGGAGCGCGCTTCCGGCGAATCGCCTCTCATCCTGAGCGCCAGCCTAGCCCGGCGGTTGTTCGGTCATGAAAACCCGCTGGGACAGCAAATCGACTTGGAAGTCAGCGGACATTGGTCGACGGTCGTGGGAGTGGCCGCCGACATAAAGAACAACGGGCTCACTGGGCCTTCCGATCCCGAGTACTACCGCCTGCGCATGCACAATGCGCAGACAGTGGGCTTGAGCGGGGTGGCACTGTTCCGCACCTCGCTCGACCAAGCAACACTCGCGCGCTGGGTGCGGAAGGAATTTGCGGCGATGGATCCTACGCTGCCGGTGACGGTCCAAACGCTGGATGAAAGGGTCGATAGCTTCAGGGAAGGCCCGCGTTTTGTAGCAGCGCTGGTGGGCCTGTTCGCGGCGTTAGGCTTACTCCTGGCTGCGGTGGGGCTGTACGGCGTGCTTTCGTTCCTGGTGGCCCGGCAGGCAAGGGAAATCGGAGTGCGTATGGCCATCGGCGCCCGCCCCCTGGATATTGCCTGGCAGATTCAAAAGTATGCGGGAATATGGACGGGAATCGGGGTGGTTGCAGGCCTGGCTGGGTCATTTGCCCTGGCCAAAACCATTCGTGGGCTTCTCTTCGAAGTCTCGCCCAACGACCCGGTCTCCCTTCTGGCCTCCGCCGCTGTGTTGCTGGTGACGGCCGCCCTGGCGGCTTGGGTCCCCTCCTCCCGTGCGGCCCGCGTCGACCCTGCCGTCGCCTTGCGTAACGAGTGAGGCGTTGGCTTCAATCATTGTCCGGCGGCTCGGGGGGCCTTTTATCGTTTAGGAAGAAGTCGGCATCCAGGGGAGCGGGAATGACCTTGAAGGCACGCGTCGCACGCTGAAAGTCAAAGAAAAGATGGAGATCGCTATCCGCGCGCTCATCGGCAAACCCCAGCGAACCCTCCGGGATGTGGAAAACCCCCTGGATGAATCTCAGGAGGCTTCCAAAGTCGTGCGCGACATTACTGACATAGGCCGGCGGTGTATACGCGGAAACCACGAGCAGCGGCACGCGAAAACCCATCTGGTAACTGGCCTGTGTGCCACTCAAGACGGGGGGCGCCACGTGGTCGTACCAACCACCCCAATCGTCCCAGGTAATCACGATGGCTGTGTCTGACCAATAGCCTGCTCCGTCATCGCAGGTGGTGGCGGCGCCGATGGTGTTGACTATGGAGACCACCCAAGACGGTCCTCCCGTCCCGTTGGCCATTCCCGAATGATCCGAATTCTGCCCCGCCGGAATCACCCAGCTCACGTTGGGCAGTTGACAGGCTCGGATGTCCCGCAGCACGTTGGACGGCGTGAGGTCGACATTGGAAGCCCACTCCGGCCCCGTGCACTGCGTGTAATTCGTGTCAGGTGCGCATATTCGCCGGATCGAGGCCGGTGCGTTCCAAACGGATCCCCCCGGGTTGGAGCCACTGGGATTGGACGAGGCGGGAGCGTAATACTTCCATGTAAGCCCGAAGGAGCCGAGCAGGCTCGCCATGGTGGGGCGCGAAAAGCAAAATGTGCCCAGGGAGTTATTCGTCACGATGGTCTCGGCACCGCCCGGAGCGATCAACCAGTTCCACTGGCCTAAGGGGGCCAGGCAGCCGGTGTTGTAAAATGCATTGTAGTTCGCAGTTGCCGGCTGGGACGGATTCTCCGCAACGAACTTACCCCGCGCATCGTCCGCGGCCGAGGGCGCCGAAGTTCCGCCGAAAAGGAATTGGTGTGCGGGATAGCTGGGCCCTTGGTTCGACTGAAACATCAGGTTCGCCCACCCGTATCGCGCTGCGAGCTCAAGGTAGGGGTCCACTAGGTGCTGCGAATTGTCGACATACTTGAAATTCGGTACAGGCGGGCAACTGCCTGTGCAGGCGATCAGGTCGGCTCCGTCCATGCGGCCGCCATCGTACATCTCGACGAATGCCGAATGGGCGTGACTGAGATCGTATGGGGTATCCAGCGGGGCCGGCTTCAGCGGAACAGTCTGCCCCTTGGAATTTACCCCCGACGTGGCGATGTTGTAGTTCCCAGCCTTCAGCCCCGGCCAAGTCAGCAGTCCGTGGAAGAGATTGTCCGGGGTGCGGTTCTCCTGCACGATCACCACCACATGTTTGATCGGGTTGGGATCCGGAAACTGGGCCCAGGCCGTCGTGGTCCCGAGCCAAACGAGCAGCAATAGGCTTTTGCAAAAATGCTTCATTCCTGGTCTCCTTGAAAAAGGGCAGCCAGCCATCCCGTGACCTCATAAACAGCGGCTTTCTGTCACTGCCATTCGACTCGCGATCCCCCGCTGCCCCCCGCATCATAGCACGATTCGAGGCATTCCAGCCCAGGCCTGGGCAGGGTCCGGATCCTCCTCGTAGGGGCGGCCCTTGTGGCCGCCCAGGGCGCCCACGAGGGGCGCCCCTACCAAGCCGTCCCGCGCATTTTCATGGTTTCCGGGTACCCGTCAGCCGACGGGCATGAGCCACTTCCATGAACATGGCTTCCCTCCTCCGGAGGAGGGGGTGGGGGTGGTGGCGCAACGATCAACCACCCTTGACCCCTCGTTATCCGAGGAGGGGAATCAGGGGGCAATTTTCATGCCAAGTGGCGAGCCGAAAGATCATGCAATCTGCGCTCAGGGCAGGCTCTAAAGGTCGGCGGTACATCCAAAGCAGGACATCACCCAGGGCTGGGGAGCGGGTCAGCTTGCTGAAGCAGTCTTCCCCTTGCCGCGTGTATGCCGGAGTTCGAAGAGCAGGTATGCCGAAGCCAAAAACAGGACGGGGGACGAAAGAAACCCCGGCATGGGCCGCGGGAAACGCACGGAGGCGACGGTCCGGCCGAAGATCGTCCCGAGCGTGTGGCCCAGACCGTTGGCGAACATCATGATGGCGAAGGCGTAAGCGAGTGGCCGCAGCCAGCGGGCGCCACGCAGCGCAAAAAGTGACAGGCACAATAGCGCGATGATCGCTAAGATCAGCCCCCCGAGCCAAACCTCGAAACTGAAAACCGGCAGAGGAAGCCATGCCCAGTTCCTGCGCAGGGCGAGCACGGTGGGATTGTAAACGGAAAGAAACCCCGAGGTGGCTTCGTCCGCGACGTGCAAAGCCAATGCCAGGCAAAGAAAAACCCAGGCCCGGAAGAGCCGGGTCTGAGGGGCAGAAGATGCTGAGGTTGCTTGCGGGTGGTGCTTTTCAATGATCATGGCCGTTATCCTCCGAGATTGCCGCCGGTGCGCCGATGCCTCCCAAATTGAAACGCACAATGGCCTCAGCCAAGCGCGAGGCAGGCACGCGGCTCTCCGCCGGGCTCTCCAGCCAGCGGTACACCGCTTCGTAGACCGCGCCCACCCAACAACTGGCTGCTACGGAAGCGTCAAGAGGGGGCAGACGATTCGCCATCGCGCTCAACGCCTGCTCTACGCTTCGAGTATGGCTAGCGATGATTTGCCGCCGCAGGTCTTCCAACCGCCTGCCCAGGCCGGAGGACTCGACAATCAGAATTCGCGCGTCTTCCGGGTTTTCTGCCAGGAATGCCACCAGCGCCTTCACTGCCGCTCGCATCTGCGCTAATACATTGGGGCCGGCGGCGCGCAAGGCCCGGTTGAGCGCGGCAGATATCCTCTCACCCAGGTCGCGCAACGCCGCCGCAAAGACATCTCCTTTGTTGTCGAAATAGAAATAGAAACTGCCGGTGGAGCTGTTTGCGGCACGCACAATCATCGGCACGGTAGTGGCATGAAAGCCCTTGCGGCCAAAGAGCCTTATCGCCGATTTGAGGAGTCGCTGTCGTCTCGCCTCTTTGCGGGCCCTCATCTTGTCTGTGGTGCGATAGGCCATCAGGAACCCCCCTCTTAGAACTGCCGGCGGGCCGTTCTTTGGAGCGCGCCGCCGGAAACCAAGAATAGAATGACACGTCATTCTATAATTGTCAAGCCAAACCCGCCGGACTTGATGCCGGGGCGATGCCAACCCGGGCTGGTCCAGGATACGCTCGCTGCCCTTGGCGACGAACCGCGGTCCCATCGATTGGCTTGTGGAAAGCCTTCCAAGGCGCGAAAAAAGCGCCTTTTCGCGGGATGTCGTAGGGGCAACCCTTGTGGTTGCCCCAGGGCGGCCACAAGGGCCGCCCCCCGGACTTTCTACATTTTCCGGGAGCGCGGGCTTCCAGCCCGCTTTTCGCCCAGTCTGGGCGGGCTGGAAGCCCGCGCTCCCCTGTTTAGTCGGCCGCTGTGGCAACAGCAGCAGAAATGTGGAAACTCGAGGGGGCGGCCACAAGGGCCGCCCCTACGACGCACCTTTTTGGCACCTTCTGAGGGATTGCCCCCTGCGCGTAATTCCGCTTGCCTGCCACCCGTGTTTTATCGTAAGGTAAAGAGGCCATGAAACGCATGTCGCGGTAGTCCTCAATTCGCGCCACTTTGAAGCCGCACGGCCCCGGTCCGGGCCGGAATCTAAAACTCCAACTTTAAGCTTATGGCCACCGCCGTCACCACTCGCGATTCATCTTCGTTTTGGGCTTCGATGCGCGAAGCCTTGCGCGGCTCGCACCAGGACTACACCTCGGGCAGCCTCACCCAGGCGATCTTTCTCCTCGCCGTGCCCATGGTTCTGGAGATGTTCATGGAATCGCTCTTCGCCATCGTGGACGTCTTCTGGGTGGCCCGGTTGGGCGCTGACTCGGTGGCGACGGTGGGCTTGGTCGAGGCGATCCTGACGCTGGTTTATGCGACGGCCATGGGCTTAGGTCTGTCGGCCACGGCCATGGT
>Ga0187784_10005586_pt1 | contig 10146 bp, 9 predicted proteins | sample 1015_SJ02_MP15_2_FD_132964 | JGI IMG/M metagenome (GOLD analysis project Ga0187784, IMG submission 132964) | Tropical peat soil microbial communities from peatlands in Department of Meta, Colombia - 1015_SJ02_MP15_20_MG | ecosystem: Environmental > Terrestrial > Soil > Wetlands > Peat | place... | reverse complement strand
GTCGTCATGTGCATGCTCTCCGCGGTATCCGCCATCGTAAAGGTGATGCGCACGGACCCAGCCGTGGTGTTTGCGCGATGACCGAGCCGGTCATGGAGGCGATCGAGGTCGTCAAGTTTCTCGGCGAGGGCGCCGGCAAGGTGACGGCTCTGAAGGGCGTGAGCCTGTCGCTCGCCGGCGGCGAAATGGCGCTGCTGATGGGGCCGTCCGGCAGCGGCAAGACCACGCTGTTGTCCGTGCTTGGATGCATCATGTCGCCGAGCGCCGGAACGATTCGGCTGCGCGGCCGCTCGACCACGGGCCTGCAGCCCGAGGAGCTGGCCAAGCTTCGGCGCGACTACATCGGCTTTGTCTTTCAGTCCTATCATCTGTTCCCGACCTTGACTGCACTCGACAACGTCCGCCTCGCCTTGGACGTACGCGGTGAGCGCTCGCCGTCCGCTGTCGATCGGGCCATGGACGCATTGGCGACCGTCGGGTTGTCGCACAAAGTCAATTCGCTGCCGCGCGAGCTCAGCGGTGGCGAACAGCAGCGCGTCGCAATCGCGCGCGCCATCGTAGGCAATCCGGCCGCGGTGCTCGCCGACGAGCCGACGGCGGCGTTGGACAGCGAGAACGGCCAGGCCATCATGTCGGTGCTTTCTCAGATCGCGAAGAGCCCCGACCGGGGAGTGCTCGTGGTCACCCACGATCCTCGGATACTGCCCTTTGCCAGCCGCGTGGTGCGCATTGCTGACGGATGCATCGTCAGCGAGGAGCGCGGCGGCGCCAGCGAACCAGCGAGGTCATCGGAACAATCGTGATCACATCGAGGAGAACGGCGACCGTGTTGTCCGCGTTACGCGGATTGGCCGCCAATGCCGCCGTCGCGGCGCTGATCGCCGCGACCGTGCTGCCGAGCGGAGCGCAGCAAGCGGCGTCCGCGAAGGGCGAAGACCAAAGCTGGCAGGCCGTCGCGCCGGGCCTGGTCGAACCGCGCTCCGGTCAAATCAGGATCGCGGCGCCGATCATCGGCCGTATCAGCGATGTCCTGGTTCGCGCCACCGATAAGGTCTTCGCCGGAGAACTGCTGATTGGTCTTGATGACCGCGAGGCCCAAGCGAGAGTTGCCACGGCGCAAGCCCAGGTCGCGATGCGGCGGCGGCTGCGCAACGATGTGGCTGCGGGCAAGGGCGCGGATCGGCGCAAGGCGGAGGATGCTGTCGCCGAGGCCGAGACGGCGCTGATCGAGACGCGCGACTCCTTCGACAAGGCGGCGACGGCGCGACGGGCCGGCGAAGCATCGGAGGCCGACGTCGCGGCAGCGCGCACCACATGGACGGGCGCTGTGGACGCCTTGCAGCAGCGACAAGAGCAATTGCGCCACCTGCAGGCCCAATCGGGAACGCCTTTGCCGACCGAGGCCGAGGGCGAGCTCAACGTCGCGCGCTCGGAGCTCTGGCTGGCCAATGTCGAGCTGGAAAAGCTGAAACTGCGCGCGCCGATCGCCGGCACGGCGCTTCAGGTCAAAGCCAAGATCGGGGAGCTCGCCGGGCCGTCCGCGTCGGAGCCGCTCGTGGTGCTCGGCGATCTCTCGGCGCTGCGGGTGCGCGCCGAGCTCGATCAACGCGATATCGGCGAAGTCAAGCTGGGCCAGCAAGTCGTGGTTCGCGCTGACGCGTTTCGCGGTCGTGAGTTCGCCGGCAAGGTCGTCACCATCGCGCCGATCGTCCAACCCGGGCGCATCAGTTCGCCGGAGTCACGCAACTTGACCGATTTCGACGTGACCGAGGTGACCATCGACCTCGCCGATAACGGCCCGCTGCTGGTGGGAATGAAGGTCGATGTATACTTCCGTCGCGAAGGCGCGACGCAATAAGTGCGGGCCGCCGCGGTCGACCTGCGACCAGATAGTTGCGGCATGAAACCGCCTCGCAGCGGCGGCGCTGTTTGCGGCGGCGGCGAACCGCGAAGTTTTCGCAACCGGCGGCGCGGACCCCGACCTTCGCGGCCTCTGCGTAGTTCCACTTAGACGAGCGGGGCTTTTCAGACCGCCGCCCCGGCCGGAATCGCGGAGCTGATCTGCGCCGGACATTTGTGGAAAACCTTGGCATGGCAATTGCTTCCCGCACTGCAACAGCGACCCGAACTAGCCGGATCGCGCTCCGCAATAATGGAAGGTGCAGATGCTCTTTCGTGCTCTTGGAATGGCGGCCGCATACAGGGCGGCCCTTCTCTCGGCTTTCGGCTTTTCGCTCTTCGGACCGATCGGCGCTGCCGCCGCCCGCGATTTCGGCCAATGGGACCCGAACGATCCGGTGACGCATTGGTTCGCCAACCTGATGCAACCCGACAATCCGAAGGAATCCTGTTGCGGCGAGGCGGACGCCTATTGGGCGGATGAGGTTCACGTCGAGCAAGACGAGACCGGCCGCCGGCGGGTCATTGCCATTATCACGGACGATCGTGACGACGGCCCGCTTAAGCGCATCCATGAAGACATTGGCACACGCTATGTGGTGCCGCCGAGCAAGATTACGAGAAAGGACGGCAATCCGACCGGGCATGTCGTCATCTTCCTCGGTACCAACGAGTGGTGGCACAATGGAAGAACGCGCCCGGTGCTGTGCTACGTCATGAACGGCGGAGCTTAAAGCCCGCGATCGTTCGACGCGCCGCAGCCGCGCGCGGAAGACCCGTCGTCCAAAGATCGGATCCGGCGCTCGCGCCTCGGGCGATCGCGGCCAGCATTTGGCTGGTCGCAATCTTTGCTTCGTGGCAAGCTTGCCGCTGGTGCAGAACAGGGGTCCCGAACATGGCGAAGGTTGGCGACGGCGCGTACGTATACGAACCGGTCGAGAACTGGGCGAAGCTCCCGCCCGGCTGGTCATTTAAGGAGATCGGCGGAGTGGGCGTCGACAAGAACGACAACGTCTTTGTCTTCAACCGCGGCGACCACCCGATGATCGTGTTCGATCGCGAAGGCAACTTCCTCCGCTCGTTCGGGGAGGGACTCTTTCCTCGCGCGCACGGCGTCTACATGGCGCCCGACGACACGGTGTGGCTCACCGACGATGGCGACCACACGGTTCGTCAATGCACCTCGGAAGGGAAGGTGCTGCTGACGCTCGGCATCGCCGGAAAGCCGGCGCCGTACATGAGCGGTGAGCCGTTTCACCGTTGCACCCACACGGCGATGTCTCCGCAGGGCGACATCTATGTCTCCGACGGCTATGGCAACGCCCGCGTCCACAAATATGCGCCCGACGGCAAGCTGCTGTTCTCGTGGGGCGCGCCCGGCACCGATCCGGGCGAGTTCAACATCGCGCACAACATCACTTGCGACGACGACGGCTGGGTTTATGTGGCCGATCGCGAGAACCACCGCGTGCAGGTATTCGACGGCAATGGCAAGTACGAGACGCAGTGGAACAACCTGCATCGCCCGTGCGGCCTGTTCATGCCGCGCGGCAAGTGCCCCGTGTGCTACATCGGCGAGCTCGGGCCCGCACAGCCGATCAACCGCAACGTGCCGAACCTCGGCCCGCGGGTCACCATCGTGGACAATGCCGGCAAGCGCATTTCCCGGCTGGGCGGACTGGGACCGGGCCTCGGCCCAACCGAGTTCCTGGCCCCGCATGGGCTTGCGGTAGACGGCCGCGGCGATCTCTATGTGGGTGAGGTGTCGTGGACCAACTGGCCGCAGACGTTTGCGGATAAGCCGCGGCCTGACAATTTGCGTTCGCTGCACAAGTTTCGCAGGACTGCCCAGGCGCGCGACGACAAGGCGCGCGAAGGGGCATTTACCCGCGAGCTCGTGTAGCCCTCCCGCTTGTCACGACGTAGAGTACGCAACGTGACCACACCAAGCCGGCTTCTCGGCAGACGTGCGGGAGTAGCGGATGACGACGCAGGATAGCTCCTGGCTTGGTCTCCAAGGCCGTGTGTGTGTCATCACGGGTGCGGGGGGAGGCATCGGCCGCGCAACGGCGCTTGGTTTTACGACCGCAGGCGCGAAGGTCGTACTGCTGGATCGCGACCAAGCCAATCTCGATCAGACCGCACAGATGGTGGCGTCGGCTGGCGGCAGAGAACCGGTCGTCGTCGTTTGCGACGTGTCGGATCCGGGCCGCGTCGAGGCGGCCGGCAAGCACGCCGAGCGGCTGGTCGGCGGTTGCAACGTCCTGGTCAACAACGCCGGGCTCTTACAGCCTGGCTCGCTCGACAGCATCTCGCTCACCGAGTGGAACGCTCTCATTTCCGTCAACCTGACGGGCTATCTCCTGTGCTCTCAGGTTTTCGGCGGACAGATGCGCGCCGCCGGCGGTGGTTCGATCGTGCACATCGCCTCGATCGCCGGCACGCATCCGCAAAGCTTCAGCGGGGCGTACAGCGTCAGCAAGACCGGCGTCATCATGCTGTCGCGGCAGCTCGCGGTCGAATGGGGGCCGGACGTGCGCAGCAACGTGATCAGTCCCGGTCTGGTCGAGACGCCAATGTCGAGGGCCTTCTATGAAGTCGAGGGCGTGCGCGAGCGCCGCAGCGCGGTGACGCCGGCGAGGCGAATCGGCAAGCCGCAGGACATGGCGGACGCCGTATTGTTTCTTGCCAGCGATCGCGCAAGCTACGTGACGGGCGAGGAATTGCTGGTCGACGGCGGGTACTCGCGCATGCTGATGAGCCTCATTCCACGTCCCGGTTACGGCAAACAGGCGCAGCGCTGATGGCAGATTCTTCTGTAGCGATCGTCACCGGAGGTGCCGACGGCATCGGTCTCGCTATCGCGCGGCGCATGGCGGCGAACGGTTGGCGGGTGGCCGTCGCCGATCTGAATTACGAGAAGGCGGCGACCCGCGCATCGGAACTCGGGGCAGACGCCTTCGCGGTGCAACTCGACGTCACGGACGATGCTTCCGTTCGAACGGGCGTATCAAAGGTAGCCGAGCGCTGGCGCCGCATCGACGCCCTCGTCAACAACGCAGGCATCGCCGACAGTCTTCTGCCGACGGTGGAGCAGAATGTCGAGAACTTCGACCGTGTCCTCAAAGTCCATCTCAACGGCACCTTCAACGTCTCGCGCGCGGTGGCGCCGCACATGATGGCGCGGAATTTCGGCGTTATCGTCAACATCAGCTCGATCGCCGGTTTCATCGGCTTGCCGCGGCGCAACGCCTATGGCGCCGCCAAGGCGGGCGTCGCGTCGATGACCAGGTCCCTGGCGTGCGAGTGGGCGCGACACGGCATCAGAGTGAACGCCGTCGCTCCCGGGTATACCGAAACGGCGCTCGTTCGATCGCTCGTCGACGCGGGGCGCATCGACGTTGCGAAACTCCAGCGCCGCATTCCGCTCGGAAGGCTCGCCGCGCCAGCCGAGATCGCCGAAGCCGTTTGGTTCTTGTGCTCCCCGGCGGCCTCGTATGTGACCGGTACGGTGCTCTGCGTCGACGGTGGCTGGACGGCGTTCGGCGATAGCGGCGACGCTCACCCGGACTGACCGCGAATGGGTGCCCGCGTCCGCGGGCGCGGGTTACTCGAGCTGTCCGTCCACAGGCCGATCATCATTGCCCAAAGGACCATTGTCGGAGCCGAGCCGGCGGGGCCAGCCTGGTGTGGCCGGCCCCGTGGCAAGCTTCGCGGGACTTGGATGGCGACGGCCGACCTTTCTCATGGCCGGCGGGCATCGTTTCCTGACTGCGCAAGGGGCGTTGCCAAGCACGCGCTGTGGCGAATAGACCCGGCCTTCCTCACGACGCGGTTTTCATGATGAACGGATTGCCGCCACCCGGTCCGTTGTTGATCCAGACGCTCTTGGATTGCAGATAACCGTCGATCGCTTCCATGCCGTTCTCGCGGCCGAGACCGGAAGCCTTGTACCCGCCGAACGGCATGAGGAAACTCACCGCCCGGTAGGTATTGACCCACACCGTGCCGGCTTTGATCCGGCTCGCCATCTTGTGTGCGCGCTTGACCGATTGTGTCCAGACGCCGGCGCCGAGCCCATAGGCGATGTCGTTGGCGATTTCGACCGCCTGATCCTCGTCCTTGAACCTGATGATCGAAAGGACGGGACCGAAAACCTCCTCCTGGGCGATCCGCATCTTGTTGTGCACTCCGGTGAAGATGGTCGGCTTGACGAAATACTGGCCGCCGCCCTCTTCTTTCGAGGCCGGTCCGCCGCCCAGCACGCACTTGGCGCCCTCGCCCTTTGCGATATCGATGTAGGAGAGGATTTTCTGATACTGCGGCGGCGTAGTGACCGGGCCGACTTGCGTCTCGGCCAGCGCCGGATCGCCCAACTTTGCGGTCTTCGCCATGGCGACAAGCTTTTCGACGAACTGATCGTGGATTGTCTCTTGCAGCAACAGCCGCGAGCCGGCGATGCAGGTTTGTCCGGTCGCGGCGAAGATGCCGGACACCGCGCCGCTCACGGCTTCGTCCAGAATGCAGTCGTCAAATACGACATTGGGCGACTTGCCGCCGAGCTCCAGCGATACTTTTTTGAACGTCTTGGCCGCCAGTTCGTTGACCCGGGCTCCCGTCGCGCTGCCGCCGGTGAAGGCGACCTTGGCGACCTTCGGGTGGGTGACGAGCGGCTCCCCCGTGACTGCGCCGTATCCGGTCACGACGTTGACGACGCCCGGCGGCAATCCCGATTCGGCGATCACCAACTTCATGAACTCGAGCAGAGATGCAGACGTGTACTCGGACGGCTTGATGACCACGGTACATCCTGCCGCCAACGCCGGGGCGAGCTTCCAGGTCGCAAGCATCAGGGGCGAGTTCCACGGTGTGATGAAGGCACACACACCAACCGGCTCGCGCAGGATGTAGTTGAAGTGATCGGGACGATCCGCCGAGACGACCGCTCCCTGTATCTTGTCGGCAAGACCCCCGTAGTAATAGAACCACTCCGGCATGTATTTGGTTTGCGCCACCATCTCGGAAATGAGCTTGCCGTTGTCTCGCACCTCGATTTGACCGAGATGCTCGGCGTGCTGCTCGATAAGCTGCGCGATGCGGCGCATGATCTTGCCGCGCGCCGTCGGCGTCATCTTCGGCCACGGTCCCCTTTCGAACGCTCGGGAAGCGGCTTCGACCGCCCGATCCACGTCGGTCTTGTCGCACTCGGGAATCAGCGCCCATGGCTGTCCGGTAAACGGATCGAAACTCTGGAACGTCTTGCCCGAGGCGGCATCGGTCCACTTGCCGTCGATATAGGTCTGATAAGTCTTAAGCGTTGCGGTACGATCGAGCACGATGGCCTCCCGTATGTGGATGTTGCGTTGGACGGTGAGCGAAGGGTTGGTCCTATCCTCCGCAGTATATCGGCTTTTGCCGGATCAGATATCGGCTTCATTCGCGCCAAAACCGGCGGCCTGATGGCCCCGGGCCGTTGCGCCGACGCCCCGATCCGAACAGCCGGGAGGTCCTCGCCAGCCCGTGCTCCGTCTTCTCCCAGCGCTGCGGGTCGGAAAGCAGCTGGAACAACGCCCGCCACGCGGCGGCGGAAAGCAGCAGCCAGTAGACCGGCGTCAGGGCCAGCACCCAGGCGTGTGCGAGCAGCCTCCGGCGTTTCAGCCCGATGATACCGGGCACGATGGTCGAGACGTAGCCGCAAAACAGCGTCGCGGCGCAGACGAGCGGCGCGTAGTTGAACGCGTCCCACGGCGCCGGCGTCAGCAGCAGCGCATAGCCGAGCCCTGCCATGCAAACCGGATGGACCATCGCCGCCAAGACGCTGCCGGCGATGAAGAGCTGAAAGGAGACGACCCCGGCCGGCCCGAGCTCCCGGAACAGCCTGGCCGGGTGGCGGCTATGGACGAGCCAAGTCTGCATCCAGCCCTTGTACCAACGCGTGCGCTGCTTCAGCCACGGCATGAAACGCGCCGGCGCCTCCTCGTAAGTGGCGGAAGGCAGTGCCGCGGCCCGATACCCGAAGCGACAAAGCCGAAAGCCGAGATCGGCGTCCTCGGTGACGTTGTAGGTATCCCAGCCACCCACTTGGCGAAGCGCCGCCGTGCGGAAGTGACTTGACGAACCGCCGAGCGGGAACGGCAGGTGCAGCGCCGAAAGCCCGGGCAGGAAGCCGTCGAACTGGCCCGCATAGTCGGCGGTGAACATGCGCGCGACCCAGTTGTCCGCGGTATTGTCGATCGTCAGCGACGCCTGCACACAGGCCAGCCGTTCGTCGGCTGCGCGGAAAGCGCTGTGCGCGCGGCGCAACTGGTCTGGTTCCGGCATGTCCTCGGCATCGTAAACGACGGTGAACGTGCCCAGGGCGAGCGGCAGGCCGACGTTGAGCGCTTTCGGCTTGGTCTTCGGCCCGATGGGCGGCGCCGTTATGATTTGAAAATGCGGCCCGAGGTCGAGCTGCGAGAGAGCGGTTTTGGTTTCGCGATCGTCCGCTTCGACCACGAATTTCACGTCGAGCTTTTCGGGCGGGTAGTCGAGCGCCCGGATGGCGGCGACCAGATCCTTGACGACGCCGGCCTCGCGATAGAGGGCACAGATGACCGTGTAGATAGGAAGCCGGTCGTCCGCGGTAGGCGGCGATTGTTGCCGCCTCCGAGGAGCGCAGGCGACGGACAGCAGCCTCAGCGCCGCGGCCGCGAGGAAGATCGCGCACAGCAGCAGGCCGAGCGCGGTCGCGGTCACCGCGGACGCAACGAGCGCGAGCAACATGGAGGCGAGCACCGCCAGCGCGACGGACGCGGCGCGAGCCGCTCCGCCCGGTCGCGGTGCGTTGGATAGCAAAGGCCGCGCCCGACGCAGGCCATCGGCGGCTTGCCAGCCGAGCGCGTCCTGCGCGTGCTGCGCGACGTACCGCCAGAGTCGTTCGGATGATGTCAGATGAAACGGTCGCAGCCATTGCGGCTGTGTTCGGTGCGGATCAGCGAGCCGTCGGGCGGTGAGGCAGCGCGGCGCGATGATCCAGACCAGATCGTTCCCACGCTGCAGCGGCAGCAAACCCGCCGCGGCAGCTTGGATCAGTTGATCGTCATCGAGCGGGCAGTCGTCTCGCGACACGCCCTCGAGCGGCTCATACGACGCCCCCAAAGAGGTGGCGAGCGCCGTGAGGTAGGCCTCCTCGGTGATAGCGTCAGCGGCAATGAGAACGCGGTCGGCACCGAGTCCGACGGCTCGCGCACGTCGCTCTGCGGCAGCGATAACATCCTGCGGCAGGATGTCGCGAACGCAGTCGATTTCCGGAAAAGCATTCTGCGCGGCCGCGCTCCGTCGGGCATCGCCTACGACTGCGCGCGGCAAACCTCCGGCCGGCCGCCCTTCCGCTCCGGAGCCGCGAATGACCGCCCCGGCCATTCCCCCAGACGCCACCGTCTGCCCCCAACGCAACCAACAGCGCTGCCGTCGCGGATTTGTTGCCCATGCCAGGCACGTCCCGCTGTGGGCAGGCGCGGGATGCTGACCCAAGCCTGCGGGAATGGCAATATCCACGCTCGCGCCGTTGCGGGCACGGAGCCTCTGCCATCGGCTCCCCGTAGAGTGTGCGCGCAGGCGGTATCCAGCGTTGACGATGGCGCGCCTTGTGCCTATAAGCGCCGCGAATTCGAAGGCTTGCCCACGGTACCATGGCCAATACAAAATCCGCCAAGAAGGCCTCTCGGCAAATTTCCCGTCGTACCGCGATCAACAAGTCGCGGCGCTCGCGGATGCGCACGGCGTTGCGCACGGTCGAGGAAGCGATCGCGGCCGGCGATCGCACGCAGGCGCTGGCGGCGATGGCCGTAGCCGAGCCGGCGATCACTCGCGCAGCGCAGAAGGGCGTCGTGCATCGCAACGCGGCGCGCCGCAAGGTCTCGCGTCTCGCCCGGCGGATTGCGCGCCTCGGGAAATAGCCCCGCCGCCCTCGCTGGCTTTTCATAGAATCGCATTGGGCAGTGGATTGACGTGAATCTGTTGCCCAATTGTCACATCATTTCATAAAAGCGGTGGCAGTGGTCTAGGGACCTGCGCCGGCCTCGGCGAGGCGCGGCCATTGTACGTTTCTTCATGGATTTTCTAACGGTCCTGGCCAGCGCCCGGGAAGGCACCCTTTAAAAAGTGTGCAGCAGAATCCCCGCGCTTTTAATGGCTTAATCCAATCACCGGCCAATGGGGTCGGAATTCGAGGCGAATTGGACGTGATCGATGTTATTTGCTCGAAGC
>Ga0187784_10005585_pt1 | contig 10146 bp, 9 predicted proteins | sample 1015_SJ02_MP15_2_FD_132964 | JGI IMG/M metagenome (GOLD analysis project Ga0187784, IMG submission 132964) | Tropical peat soil microbial communities from peatlands in Department of Meta, Colombia - 1015_SJ02_MP15_20_MG | ecosystem: Environmental > Terrestrial > Soil > Wetlands > Peat | place... | reverse complement strand
TTGCCGCGCGATCGCCGAAGGAGGTTGCGGACGCGGCCGAGACGGTGATGGTGAGCCTGCCGACGCCGGACATCGTGCTGAAGGTTGCGACTGGCCCGGACGGCGTGATCGAAGGCAAGCGCGTGCGCCGCTTCGTCGATCTGTCGACCACCGGCGCGGTGATGGCGCAACGCATCTTCAAACTGTTGGCCGCGCGTAATATTGTCCAAATCGACGCGCCGGTGAGCGGCGGCGTGCGCGGCGCGGAAAAAGGCACCGTCGCGGTGATGGCATCCGGGCCGCGCGCCGACGTCGAAGCAGTCGAGCCGGCGCTCAAAGTGATCGGCAAGTTTTTTTACATCGGCGAGCGGCCGGGTGCCGGCCAGACCATGAAGCTTTGCAACAACGTGCTGTCCGCCGCCGCCATGGCCGCAACCTCCGAGTCAATGGTGATGGGCGTGAAGGCGGGGCTCGATCCGCGCATCATGCTCGACGTCATCAACGCCAGTTCCGGCCGCTCCACCGCGACCGAGCAGAAATTTCCCGAGGTCGTGCTGCCGCGCACCTTCAATCAGGGTTTTACCGCGGGGCTGATGCTCAAGGACGTGAACCTGTTCATCGCCGAAGACAAAGCGCTCGGCCTGCCGATCCATGTGATCGAAGCCGTCGCTGGATTGCTCAAGCTCACCTGCGACGAACTCGGACCGGACAAGGACATCACCGCGATCGTGCAGCCGCTCGAGCACCGCGCTGGCGTCGAAGTGCGCGCGCCGAAAATATAATCGGCTGTCGCCCATTTATCCTGACGTGCCTGGCCGCCAACGGGTCCGACCTCGGCTCGGCCCGAGGGCCAAAACGCCATTATGTGATGGCCATCACTTCGCCGCCGCGGCGGGCCGCTAGATTGCTGACACGCTTTGATTTGGAACGTCATCGGGTCATGCCTCGGTCCCCATCCTCCCCCCCAATGACCCGGCCGTGACGTCCAAGGGGTGCAACTCGGTCCCCCAAACACCCCCAACGGCCCCCGCCCAGGGGTCGCCTCGCCCGCCCGGACAAAACGGTCCGGGCGGGTTTTTCTTGCCGGCAGGATCCGGAAAAAGCCGGCCCTGGACTTGATCCGGGGCGGGAACCGGTTTTTCGAAACGAACATGCGCCGGCAGAATCCTGAGCGCAGTCGCTGCCGCTGAAGCGATTGCGCTCCGGCTAATTCTGCCGCATGCTTTGCCGTCGATCGGGAATTGGTCCCGAGCGCGAGGCGCGGCGACAAGCCTCATGCCCCTGCCCCGTACCAGTTCAAGCCTGCTGTCGGGATTGCCCGAACATCTTTCGGCCAACCTGTTCACCAGCGCGACGCCGGTGAAGCTTCGCGCCGACGCGGTGCTGTTCCTCGCCGGCGATGCCGGCGACGGCTGCTATCGCGTCGAGGACGGGCTCCTCAAAGTCGCCATGATATCGCGCTCCGGCACCGAGCGCATTCTCGCCTTCCTCGGTCCGGGCGCCATCGTAGGCGAACTGTCGATCATCGACGGGCTGCCGCGTTCGGCCTCGGTGGTGGCGGTGCGCGAATCCGTCTTGAGCTTTCTCAGCCGCGCCGCGTTCGAGGATTTCACCGCGAAACATCCCGAGGTCTACAAATCGCTGGTGACGCTTTTGGCCACGCGGCTGCGCGAGACCGACGCGGTGATCGCCGCCGGCAGCTTCTTGCCGCTGCGCGGCCGCGTCGCCTGCACGCTGCTCGAATTGGCGCAGGATTTCGGCCAGGATGTCGGCGCGGGCCGCATCGTCATCCGCCAGAAGATCGGCCAGAGCGACCTCGCCGCCATGGCCGGCATCGCGCGCGAGAATGTCAGCCGCATCCTCAACGACTGGAAGCGCCGCAAGCTGGTAAGCCGGCTGTCCGGCTATTATTGCCTGGAAAACAAGGCAAAGCTGCAGAACGAAGCCGAGCTATAAGGTCATCGCTTCGTCTTACCTACCGTTTTCGCAAAAGCCTCGCTAAAAACCCCTGCCATGAACACGCCTCGGCTTGCCGACTTCCGCCGCATCGTCGTCAAGGTCGGCTCCTCGCTCCTGGTCGACGCCAAGGCCGGAAAGCTCAATGAAGCATGGCTGGCCTCGCTGGTGGCCGACCTCGCCGCGCTGCACGGCGGCAAGCGCGACCTGCTGGTGGTCTCCTCGGGCGCCATTGCGCTCGGCCGCACCGTGCTCAAACTGCCGGCTGGCCGGCTCGAACTCGAGGACAGCCAGGCCGCCGCCGCCGTCGGCCAGATTGCGCTGGCGCGCACCTGGACCGAGGCGCTGTCGCGGCACGGCATCACTGCCGGCCAGGTGCTGGTGACGCTCGGCGATACCGAGGAGCGGCGGCGTTACCTCAATGCGCGCTCGACCATCGCCAAGCTGCTGGAGTGGCGCGCGCTGCCGGTCATCAACGAGAACGACACGGTCGCGACCACCGAAATCCGCTACGGCGACAATGACCGGCTCGCGGCGCGTGTCGCCACCATGGTGAGCGCCGATCTCGTGGTGCTGCTCTCCGATATCGACGGCCTTTACGACGCGCCACCGGACTTAAGCCCGTCGGCGCGGCACATCGCGCGCGTCGAGCGCATCACGCCGGAGATCGAAGCGATGGCGGGCATGGCCGGTTCAGGGCTGTCGCGCGGCGGCATGCAAACCAAGATCGAAGCGGCCAAGATAGCGACCGGCTCCGGCACCCACATGGTCATCGCCTCGGGCCGCGTCGATCATCCGCTCGAGGCCATCGCCAACGGCGCGCGCTGCACCTGGTTCCTCACCGCGGGAAACCCGGTGACGGCGAGGAAGAAATGGATCGCGGGTTCGCTCGAACCCAAGGGCACGCTCACCATCGACGCCGGCGCGGTCGCCGCGCTGCGGCGGGGCAACAGCCTGCTGCCGGTCGGCGTTACTCGGATTGAGGGCGACTTCGCCCGCGGCGACGCGGTTGTCATTCGCGGCCCCGACGGCGCCGAGGTCGGCCGCGGGCTGTGCGCCTATGACGCCGATGATGCGCAGAAGATCAGGGGCCGCCCCTCCGCCGAAATTGACGGGATTCTCGGCTTCAGCGGCCGGGCGGAGATGATCCATCGCGACGATCTAGTGGTCGGACGGGAATGAGACGGCAGCGCAAAGATGAACCCCGGCCGCTAATGCGGCCGGGGTTCGACGCCGGGTGATTGAGGGTGAGGGGCTGGGGGCTTCGCCCGGCGCCTGACCGTTAACGGCGGCGTTGGCGCCCGGTTCCGCGGCGGGCCATAATTTTTTTGGCCCTGGCGGAGTGCCGTTTTCCCCTCCGCTGGGACTGGCTTTCACTGCGGTTGCGGGCGCGGCCGCGGTTCCGTGGCGAAGCCGGACCGGCGAAATTGGCGCCAACGTTATCGGCGTTATCGGCGCCAAGATTGATGCGCGTACCGCCCGGCAACACCACATAGCGTGAAAATACATGCAAATGCCCATCTCCGCCGCCGCATCCTTCGACCACATAGGTGGTGCCGACCGGGAAGCGCTTGGGCAGGCGGCCCTTCTTACTACTTACTGACAAATGCATGACAACCTCTTGTTTGTGGACCTCAAATGCCTGTTTGGGGAACCCAAATACCGAACGGCGGTAATTTCCTTGATGTTCCTCAAATTCTGTGACGCCCGCACGAATGCTGTGGATTACTGTGGGTAGCGCCATCAGAAAGCCGCCTCGCCGGGCCTCGCCGAACATGGTAGGAAGTTGCCGAATGCACGACGGATCAAGGCCATGAAGCTCCCATGAACGCCCCGCTCAAGGCGATCGCAGGTTCCGGAAAGCTCGAGACCAAGCCGGCCGCCTCGCTCGAAGCCACCATGCGCGAGCTCGGCCGCGCGGCGCGCCAGGCCGCACGAGCGCTGGCGCTTGCCCCCACGGCGCAGAAGAACCGGGCGCTCGCCGCCATGGCCAAAGCAATCCGCGGCGCGCGCGCGCCTATCCTCGCCGCCAATGCGGAGGACCGGGCCGAGGCGCAGTCTGACGGCGCAACGCCGGCTTTCCTCGACCGGCTTTCGCTCGATGCCGAGCGGATCGAGGCGATGGCGGCCGGGCTCGATGTGATCCGCAAGCTCAAGGATCCCGTCGGCACCATCACGGCGGCATGGCGGCGGCCCAACGGCATGCGCATCGAGCGCGTGCGGGTGCCGCTCGGCGTCGTCGGCGTGATCTACGAGAGCCGGCCAAATGTCACCGCCGACGCCGGCGCGCTCTGCCTCAAGGCCGGCAATGCCGCGCTGCTGCGCGGCGGCTCCGAGAGCTTCCGGTCGTGCCGTGCAATCCATTCAGCGCTGGTCGAAGGCCTCGTCGCGGCCGCGCTGCCCGCCGCGGCGATTACACTGGTCCCGACGCGCGATCGCGACGCGGTCGGCATGATGCTTGCCGGCCTCGACGGCGCGATCGACGTCATCGTGCCGCGCGGCGGCAAAAACCTGGTCGGGCGGGTGCAGAGCGAAGCGCGCGTGCCGGTATTCGCTCATCTCGAAGGGGTCTGCCACGTCTATGTCGACGGCAAGGCCAAGCTCGCCATGGCGAGATCGATCGTGCTCAACGCCAAGATGCGCCGCACCGGCGTCTGCGGCGCGGCCGAAACCTTGCTGGTCGATCGCGCCGGGGCGAACAGGCTGCTCAAGCCGCTCGTTTGTATGCTGCTCGACGCCGGCTGCGAGATCCGCGGCGATGCCGCCGTGCAGACCGTCGACCGCCGAGTCAAGCCGGCGAGCGCGGCGGATTGGAGCACCGAATATCTCGACGCTATCCTGACCGCGGGCGTGGTCGACGGCATCGATGCCGCGATCGCGCATATCGAGCGCTACGGTTCGCATCACACCGACGCGATCATCACCGAGGACGAAAAGGCAGCGGAAAAGTTCTTGCGCGAAGTGGACTCGGCCATTGTGCTGCACAATGCCTCGACGCAGTTCGCCGACGGCGGCGAATTCGGCTTCGGCGCGGAGATCGGCATCGCCACCGGCAGGCTGCATGCGCGCGGGCCGGTCGGCGTCGAACAGCTCACCAGTTTCAAGTACCGCATACACGGCAGCGGACAGACGCGGCCATGATCATGCGGCGATGATAATTCGCCGCGGCGGGTGGGCGATGCGTGCGGAGGGGAGTTCTTTCCAAAGGTCATGAACTGCGAGTTCCTTCCTGCGCGCGCGGTCGTCACCCCCACCCTTCCCTGCGCCGCAGGCGGGGGTGGAAATGGCGGGGGCCATCGGGGCCGTATCGTCCTGCCTTTGCACGCGCGCGGGATGCGCATCGGCCTGTTCGGCGGCACTTTCGATCCGCCGCACGCCGCGCATCGCGCGGCCTGTCTGTTGGCGATGCACCGGCTCGGACTCGACCGGGTGTGGTGGCTCGACACCCCCGGCAATCCGCTTAAAGATACTGTTGGCCTTGCCCCGCTCGGCGAGCGACTTGCTGCGGCGCGGGCGCTGGCGCGCCATCCGCGCATCGACGTCAGCGACTTCGAAGCCGATCTCGGGACCAGCTACACCTTTGCGACTATTAGTTACCTGGTGCGGCGCTGCCCGGGCGTGCACTTCGTCTGGATCATGGGCGCGGACAATCTGCGCCACTTCCATCGCTGGCAGCGCTGGCGCGACATCGCGGCGCTGGTACCGATCGCGGTCATCGATCGGCTTGGCCCAAGCCTTTACTCGACGGCCAGCGTTGCCGGCCGGGCATTGGCTTTTGCCCGGCTGCCCGAATCGGCGGCACGGACGCTACCGCAACGAACACCGCCAGCCTGGATTTACCTGCATGGCCTCAAGTCGCCGCTGTCGTCGACGGCGCTGCGTGCGGAACGCCGCGTTGCAAAGCCGCTAGACCCTATCGGTTCCGATTAATCCGAACCGGGCTCTAGCATTTTGTTTGAGCATGATCTTTTCGGCAAACCGGTTTCCGCTTTTCCGAATCACGCGCTAAATGACAGCTGTTTGAAGGCAAAGGAGTTGAAACCGTTAACTCGGCGTGCCTATCTTAGGGTGCGCCTCGGTGCGGTGGCCGCGGCCGACATTGAACGACAAGGAACTATTGGAGTGAACCAGGAATGAAAGGATAAGCAACCTGTCCACAGTGGTAATCCCCCGGGCCGAACGTCGCGCGCCCGAAACGGTCTCCAGAATGCGTCTTAACGCCGAGGAGATTCTCCGGCTGGTCCTCGCCCGCCTCGACGATATGAAGGCCGAGGACATCCTCACCATCGATATTCGGGATAAATCTTCAATCGGCGACTATATGGTCGTGTCCTCCGGCCGGTCGCAACGCCATGTCGGATCGGTGGCCGACAGGGTCGTCGAGGATTTGCACAAAGCCGGTGTCCGGGCCCACGTCGAAGGCACCCCACATTGCGATTGGGTGCTGATCGATGCGGGCGACGTCATCGTGCACGTCTTCCGTCCCGAAGTTCGAGATTTCTACAATCTCGAAAAGATGTGGGCGGCCGGCCGGCCGGCGCGTTGCGCGAGCTAAAACGCTCGCGACAGCGATTGCATGATCATCGGGGCGACGTCGCCGTGGCGGCTGCGTTTGCCCGTAGCCGCCGTTGCTGTGTAGCTGTTGGTATTTGGCTGTCCATGCGTGTCGTCATCGCCGCCGTCGGCCGTCTGAAACAAGGCCCCGAACGTGAACTCGCCGCAGCCTACCGCAAGCGCGTGGAGACAATCGGCCGCGGCCTCGGTCTCCGCGAAATCGAGATCGTCGAAATTCGCGAAAGCCGCGCGCAGGACGCCGAGCGGCGCCGCACCGAGGAATCGATCGCGATTGCCAATGTCATCCCCGATCGGGCGATCGTCGCCATCCTTGACGAGCGCGGCGCGAATCTCGACAGCGCGGGGCTTGCGGCCCTGTTACGCGAATGGCGCGCGGAAGACCGCTCCGCCGTCTGCTTCGTCGTCGGCGGTGCCGACGGCCTCGCGCAAAGCCTGCGCGACCGCGCCAAGCTCAAGCTCGCCTTCGGCGCCGCCACTTGGCCGCATCAACTCGTGCGCATCATGCTTTTGGAACAGCTCTACCGCGCCGGCACGATCCTGGCCGGACACCCCTATCACCGCGCCTGACCGGCGGCGAGCGTGACCCGCCGATGGCCGGTTTTCCGCCAAGATCATGCTCCATTAACATTGACGCTTGGTCATCTCTGCATCACTGGATTGTGACGAAGTCGGCCGAACTGCGTCTTATTCCGGTCCAGCCGGGCTGCTTTCAACTTGCCTTCCTGGGGCCTGCGTCTACCTTGAACCCGATGATTCTCAGACGGTCGAGCCGAACCGATCCGCGCCTTGTGCTCGGCTCGGCTTTGGCATTCGTGCTGCCACTGGGCGCAAATCTGGCCAATTGCGGCGCGTTCGCCCAAGCACCGACTGCGCAAGCACCGACGAACCAAATTCCGGCGCCGTCAGCGTCAACAACCGCAGCGCCGGCGAACGCGGCGGACGCGCTCAAAGCGCGCGATCAGCAACTCGATGCCGCGCGTGCCCGCGTGCGCGATTCGGTGGAAAACCAGGCCAAATTGCGCAGCGAGATCGAGGCGCTGAGCGCGGATCGCCGCAAGTTCAATCAGCAGCTCATCGATACGGCGGCGCAAATCCGCGACATCGAGGCCAATATCGACGCGACGCAGGCGCGGCTCGCGCTGCTCGACCATCAGGAACGGCTGCTGCAGAAGTCGCTCGACGAACGGCGCGCCGTGATCGTCGAAATTCTCGCCGCTTTGCAGCGCATCGGCCGGCAGCCGCCGCCCGCGCTCCTGGTGCGGCCGGAGGATGCGCTGCAAGCGGTGCGCACCGCGATCACGCTCGGCGCCGTGCTCCCGGAAATGCGGGCGCAAGCCGACGCCTTGGCCGGCGATCTGTCCGATCTATTGCGCGTGCGCAAAGAGATTGTCGAGGAACACGACCGGCTTTCGCAAAATCTCGATCTGCTCGCGCGCGATCAGCTGCGCATGAGCATGCTGATCGACGAGCGGCAGAGCAAGCAGGCGGTCGCGGAGCAAGCGCTTGATGCCGAGCGGCAGCAAGCCGCCGACCTGGCGCGCCAGGTCGACGGCATCAAGGATCTCATCGCCAAGCTCGAAGCCGGCCTCGATCCCGCCACCCGGGCGGCGCGTGCGTCCGCCCGCGCGATAGCGGACGACGCGACGCAGCCGGAACTCGCGGCGCTCGGCGACCCCGGCCGGCTGTCGCCCGCGGTTGCCTTCGCCAACATGCACGGACGCCTGCGCTTGCCTGTGAACGGCGCGCGAATCCGCGAATTCGGCGGCTCCGACGGCGTCGGTGGAACCCAAAAAGGCCTTTCCATCGCCGCCCGGCCAGGTGCGCAGATCACCGCGCCGTGCGACGGTTGGGTTGTTTACGCCGGTGCGTTTCGCAGCTATGGGCAACTCTTGATCCTGAATGCCGGCGGCGGGTATCATGTGCTGTTAGCGGGGATGGAGCGGATTTCCGTCGATCTCGGCCAGTTCGTGCTAACCGGTGAGCCGGTCGCGGTGATGGGTGACGGATCGCAGGCTACCGCGACCGTCACGACCGCGCCTAAGCAAGCCGGGCTTAAGCAACCAGTCCTCTATGTGGAGTTCCGCAAGGACGGCACTCCCATTGATCCCAGCCCTTGGTGGGCGACTAACGAAGGCGAAAAGGTTCGCGGATGATGCGCAAAACTTCCCTGATTTTCCTCGGTGCAGTGGCCGGCGCCGTGGCAACGTTGCTGCTGACCCAGCCACACTCGATGTTGATCGGTTCGGTTGCGCGAGCGGCCGCCTCGGATACGTACCGGGAACTCAACCTGTTCGGCGACGTGTTCGAGCGCGTGCGCGCCGATTACGTCGAGAAGCCCGATGACTCAAAGCTCGTCGAATCGGCGATCAACGGCATGCTGGCCGGGCTCGATCCGCATTCGAGCTACATGGACCCGAACAGCTTCCGCGACATGCAGGTGCAGACGCGCGGCGAGTTCGGCGGTCTGGGCATAGAGGTCACCATGGAGGACGGCCTGGTAAAGGTCGTCGCGCCGATCGACGATACGCCGGCGGCCAAGGCCGGCGTCATGGCCAACGACATCATCGTCAAGCTCGACGACGAGCAGGTCCAGGGTCTCACTCTCAATCAAGCGGTCGATAAGATGCGCGGTGCAGTGAATACCAAGATCAAGCTCACCATCATGCGCAAGGGCGCCGACAAACCGATCGAAGTCACGATCGTGCGCGACGTCATCCGCGTGAAATCGGTGCGCTCGCATGTCGAGGGCGACGACGTCGGTTACATCCGCATCTCGCAGTTCAATGAGCAGACGACCGACGGCTTGAAGCAGGCCATCAACGACCTCAACAGCCAACTGGGCGCCGACAAGATCAAAGGCTACGTGGTCGATCTGCGCAACAACCCCGGCGGCCTGCTCGACCAGGCGATTTCGGTGTCCGATACCTTCCTCGAAAAGGGCGAGATCGTATCGACCCGCGGCCGCAATCCCGAAGAGACGCAGCGCTTCAATGCGCGGCCGGGCGATATGACCAAGGGCAAGCCGCTGATCGTGCTGATCAATGGCGGCTCAGCGTCGGCTTCGGAAATCGTCGCCGGTGCGTTGCAGGACCATAAGCGCGCGACGCTGGTCGGCACCCGCTCGTTCGGCAAAGGCTCGGTGCAGACCATTATCCCGTTGGGCGCCGGCAACGGCGCGCTACGGCTGACCACGGCGCGCTATTTTACCCCGTCAGGCCGCTCCATCCAGGCCAAGGGCATTACCCCCGATATCGAGGTGCTTCAGGACGTGCCGAACGACTTGAAGGACCGCACCGACTCCAAGGGTGAGGCCTCGCTAAGGGGTCACCTCAAGGCCGAGGGTTCCGAGGAAACGGGCTCGCAGTCCTACGTGCCGCCGGACGAAAAGGACGACAAGGCGCTTACTATGGCGCTCGATCTGCTCCGCGGCACGGCGAGCAACGCCGCCTTCCCGCCGAATCCGAAAGCGGCCGTTCCGAACTGAGCGGAAGGCGCATTGATCCGAGTGCGGGGCGGCGTTGGAGCCGCCCCGTTTTTTTTAGGTTCCGCCAACACGCAGCGGCCAAAGCAAGGGGCAAAGAAAGCAGGCAATTGCGCCGCCGTGATAGACTGCCCGGCATGATTCGCGCGGAGTTG
>Ga0187784_10005584_pt1 | contig 10146 bp, 9 predicted proteins | sample 1015_SJ02_MP15_2_FD_132964 | JGI IMG/M metagenome (GOLD analysis project Ga0187784, IMG submission 132964) | Tropical peat soil microbial communities from peatlands in Department of Meta, Colombia - 1015_SJ02_MP15_20_MG | ecosystem: Environmental > Terrestrial > Soil > Wetlands > Peat | place... | reverse complement strand
TGAGTCGCAAGGCAGCCTTGAGGGAGACGAAGCAGAGCGCAGGGGAAAAAGGCTAAAGAGGATTGAAGGGGATAAGAAGGAATGGAAGCTAAGATTAAGAAGATACATGCCACCGATCCATCATGGATTGATACGGGCTCTGGGTACCAGAAAACCATTCTCAATAACGGCATTCGAGTGATTACGGAGGAAATTCCTTATCTCAGGTCGGTGTCCATTGGCGTGTGGGTGGTCACCGGGTCGAGAGATGAACAACCCCAAGAAAACGGGATCTCCCATTTTATTGAACACCTCCTCTTCAAAGGGACAGAGAAGAGGACCGCTTTTGATATCGCCAAGGAGATTGATTCAGTTGGCGGAACCCTGAACGCCTTTACGGGCAGAGAGTACACCTGCTTTTACGCGAAAGTGATCGACAAGAACCTGGGTCTCGCGATCGACCTTCTTTCAGATATCTTTCTCCATTCCGCCATGGAGGGAAAGGATATTGAAAAGGAGAGGATGGTGATCCTCCAGGAGATCAAAATGGTGGAGGATACCCCTGACGACTATATTCATGATCTTTTTAACCGGGCCTGTTGGCGAGACCACCCGTTGGGTTTTCCGATTTACGGGACTTCGGAGCTTGTTCAGTCCTTCGATCGGGACAAACTTTATCATTTCTTTAAAGAGAACTACCCCCCTGACCGAATTATTGTCTGCGCAGCGGGGAATTTAAACCACCAGGATGTGGTTCGCCTGATCGGTGAGACATTCGGCCAGATTCCAACATCCGCTAAAGCGAGGCCGAGGAGTAAACCTGATCCGAACCCTGCGACCCACAGTTGGAAGCGGGACCTGGAACAGGTTCACTTTTGCCTGGGGACCCGGGGACTCCCGTACAACCATTCCCTTCGGTTTACCTCGTACGTCTTAAATACGATTCTAGGCGGGGGAATGAGTTCAAGACTTTTTCAGGAGATCCGCGAGAATCGAGGCCTGGCTTATTCTGTTTACTCTTATCTTCCGACTTACATCGATACAGGGCTGATGGTCGTTTACGCTGCGACCAACGGGAATTCTTTTCGGGAGGCCGTCGAACTGGTTCTTAAGGAGTTCGGCCGTCTCAAGGAGGAACCTTTAAAACATGGAGAATTAGAAACCGCAAAAGAGCAGTTGAAAGGGAACCTTCTTCTCAGCCTCGAGAGCTCTGATAATATGATGACCCGCCTGGCAAAGAATGAAATCTATTTCAAGACCTACCTCCCGGTGGGAATGATCCTTAAAGGAATTGATGAGGTAGAGGAAGAAACCGTTCAACGCTTAGCGCGTGATATCTTTGATGAACGCTTCTTTTGCTTGACCGTCCTGGGCCCGATGAACGGCAATGACTTAGATAAGATCCGCTGGGACGGCAAGTAACGGATGCCACCTTCCAGAGGCAAGACCTCAAAGATGAAAATTTATCTAAAACGTTTGAGAAAAAACCCTCCCGCAGCCCTTCCCGAATACATGACCCCAGGTGCCTCAGGAATGGACCTCTTCGCCTCTCTTGACAAGGAAATCACATTGGAACCGGGGGAGAGAAGAATCATTCCTACGGGGATTGCCGTGGCCATCCCCGAGGGGTTCGAGGGCCAAATCAGGCCTCGTAGCGGGTTGGCCATTCAGAAAGGGATCGGCATTGTCAACGGGCCGGGAACGATCGATTCCGATTATCGAGGGGAGATCGGCATCCTTCTGATCAATTTTGGAAAAGAGCCCTATACCATCCGTCATGGGGAGAGAATTGCTCAGATGGTGATCTCTCCAGTTCGTCGTGCAACTCTGGAAGAAGTGGATGACCTCCCGGCGACCCAGAGGCAGGGAGGGGGGTTTGGTCACACAGGACTTTAAGGAGAGACTCCAATCAATGACCTGATTCAACAAAGCAGAGGCAACGATCACCTCTGCTTTTTATTTGGCGATTAGAAAATAATCATGGATCAACTATTGGAACAGTTTCTTCATTGCCTCACCGTTGAAAAGGGCCTTTCCAAAAATACCACCGATGCCTACAACCATGGTTTGACTCGATTCTTCATTCACCTGAGGGGAAAGGGAGTCCAGGAGATCCGTGAGGTCGACAAATTCCATATCAGGGGTTTTCTCCTGGCCCTAAGAAGAAAGAACCTTAATACAAAGAGTATCGTCAGAGATCTGGCCGCCATTCGGTCCTTTTTCCGATTCTTGATTCAAGAAGGCATTCTGCAGTCCAATCCTGCTGAGGAATTAGACTCACCCAAGGTGGCCAGAACGCTTCCCGAAATCTTGACCTTGAAGGAGATCGAGCAAATTTTGGAACAACCCGACCCTCAAACGCCTCTGGGAATAAGAGACAGAGCGATGCTGGAGATGCTTTATGCCACAGGGATGAGGGTTTCCGAACTCACTCAGCTCCCGACGCATCAGGTTAACCTCGAAGCAGGATATGTCCTCGTCTACGGAAAGGGTTCGAAAGAGAGGATTATTCCACTCGGGAGCGAGGCGTTGAAGTGGGTTACTGTTTATTTAAAGACCGCCCGCGGACCCTTATTGAAGAGGAAGGAAAGCCCATCGCTCTTTGTCAACCGATCGGGGAAGGGGATGAGCCGGCAGCGATTCTGGAAGACCCTCAAAGAATATGGGCGTAGAGCCGGTCTTCGAAAAAGGATCACTCCTCACCTTCTTCGCCACTCCTTTGCGAGCCATCTCTTAGAGAGGGGAGCTGATCTCCGATCCGTCCAGATGATGCTTGGCCATGTGGATATCTCGACCACCCAGATTTATACTCATGTGGCCGGAGAGAGGCTAAAAAAAATCCATAAACAGTACCACCCGAGAGGCTAAAAATTATCAGTTGAGAGTTCACATAATTCATAACTCATAACTCTTAATTGAATGTTATTATGGAAGTGATCACCACGCATATCAATGCCGATTTCGATTCCTTGGCTTCCATGCTGGCCGCCAAAAAGCTCTATCCCGAAGCGGTCTTGGTTTTTCCCGGCTCTCAAGAGAGAAGCCTACGTGATTTCTTCGTCCATTCGGCCCTGTACGCCTTTGAGGTGGAGCGGATCAAGAATATTGATCTCCAGGAAGTGGAACGATTGATTCTGGTCGACACTCGTCAAATCAGCCGAATCGGAAAGTTTTCAGAAATTCTATTGAAACCCGGATTAGATATTCACATCTATGACCATCACCCTCCATCGTCCGAGGACCTTCACGGGACCCTGGAAGTGGTCTCAGAGGTAGGGGCGACGGTGACCCTCCTTCTCGATATCCTACAGGAGAAAGGAGTCGAGATCACACCCGATGAAGCCACGGTGATGATGCTCGGGATTTACGAAGACACGGGGAACCTGATCTTCCCCTCAACGAGAGAGGAAGATTTCAAAGCCGCTGGATACCTAGTCCGAAAGGGAGCAAACCTCAGTGTCCTTTCGAATCTAATCACTAAGGAACTGACAGCAGAGCAAGTCTTCTTGTTGAATGATCTGATCCAGTCCGCGACCCGATACAGCTTTCACGGGATCGATGTCGTCATTGCTCAGGCTTCTGTGGATCGGTATGTGGGGGATATTGCTGTATTGGTCCATAAATTGAAAGATATGGAAAACTTGGACGCCCTCTTCGTCCTGGTCAGGATGGAAGATCGCGTCTACTTGATCGGGAGGAGCCGGCTCGAAGAGGTGAACGTCTCAGAAATCGCCGGCGAATTCGGAGGAGGAGGGCATCCCACCGCGGCCTCCGCAACGGTAAAAGGGATGGCTCTCGTAGAGGCTCATGACCGGTTGATCCAAGCACTGAAAGAGATGGTTAGGCCCAAAAGGGTGGCAAGAGATGTGATGGTCTATCCTGTCAAGACCATTGAGGCGGAACAAACACTGGGGGAAGCCGGGGAAATGATGACCCGGTATAACGTCGGTGTGCTTCCTGTTCTTCAAAACGAAAAAGTGATTGGCTTGATCTCCAAGCAGATCGTGGAAAAGGCCAAGTATCATGGGTTGAAAAGTTCTGTAGTGAAGGAATACATGACGACGGAGTTTTCAGTCGCCTCCCCTGAGACCCCGTTTCCCCAAGCTCAGGCAATTATCATCGGACAAAGCCAGCTTCTTCTTCCTGTCATTGAAAAGGATCGATTGGTGGGAACGATTTCTTCTGCAGAGATTATGCGGATCCTCCAAGAGGAGATGATGAAAACGGGAACGGCGGCTTCCACCCTTGAGAGTCAGCCCCTCTACGGTCGGAAAAGAATGCTCTCTCAATTGATGAAAGAACGCTTTCCCGAACCCCTCCATAACCTGCTGACGGAATTTGGCAAGGTGGGGGATGAGCTGGGGTACTCGGTCTATGCCGTCGGAGGGTTTGTGAGGGATCTTTTATTGAGAGTAGAAAATTTCGATGTGGACATCGTGGTGGAGGGGGACGGAATCCGCCTGGCTGAAGAATTTGAAAAGAAGCTCCGCTGCCGAATTCGAACACATAAGAAATTTGGGACAGCAATCATCCTTTTGCCCGACGGGTTGAAAGTCGATGTGGCTACCGCTCGCTGGGAGTTCTACGATTCTCCGGCAGCCCTTCCCACTGTGGAGAAGGCCTCGATCAAGACGGACCTCTACCGGAGGGACTTCACCATAAATACCTTGGCCATTCACCTCAACCCAAGATCGTTCGGAGAGCTGATTGATTTTTTCGGAGGGGTAAAGGATATCAAAGAAAAAGTGATCCGGGTACTTCACAATCTCTCTTTTGTCGAAGATCCCACCCGGGTCTTTCGGGCGATCCGTTTTGAGCAGCGCTTTGGATTCCAGATCGGAAAACATACCCAGAATCTGATGAAGAATGCGGTAAAGGTGGGTTTTTTGGAACGCCTCTCGGGGGGACGTGTTCTCTCCGAGCTCATCCTCATCCTTCAGGAAGACGATCCTCTCCCCGCCCTGAAACGGATGAGGGATTTCAATCTCTTTCATTTTCTCCACCCCGCCCTTAGGTTGGATGAGCACGCGGAGGCCCTTTTTGAACATATCCATCATGTCATCTCTTGGTTCGACCTTCTTTTCCTGGAGCAGCAATATGAGCGCTGGCTTATCTATCTTTACGGTCTCATCGATTCCTTGAAAGAGGAAGAGAGGGAAGCGTTCTGTCAGAGATTGACCATGAATGAAAAGCTTAAAGAGAAGGTATTGGAAGGGAAACGACAGGCGGATCAAATTCTGCTGCAAATTCTATCTTGGATTCAAACCGATCAAAGACCAAAGCGGTCAGATATTTATGACGCTCTTGATCCTCTTTCTACGGAGTCGAAACTCTTTATGATGGCCAAGACTACCCAGGTAGAAACCCGCCGTTATATCTCCCTGTATTTCACGCAACTGAAGGATACAAAACCACTCTTAAGAGGAAAGGATTTGATTCAGATGGGAATGAAATCGGGTCCTTCGATTAGAGAGGCCTTGGCAGGGTTACTCAAGGCAAGGTTGGATAAGCAGGTGATCACCCGTCAGGATGAGATGGAGTATATCTCGAAGGCCCAGGAGATGGAATAATGGCTGAAGACGCGTTACACTCGGAGGGCAAAGACGCCTATACCTTCCGATTAGAGGGGTTTGAGGGGCCCCTTGACCTACTGCTCCATCTCATTCAGAAGAACGAACTGGATATCTTCAATATCCCCATCGCCCTCATCACGGAGCAGTATTTACAGTATCTACAATTGATGAAGGTCCTCAATTTGGATATTGCCGGGGAATACCTCCTGATGGCTTCCACGCTCCTTCACATCAAATCGAAAATGTTGCTCCCCAAGTCTTTAGAAGGAGAGGAGCAGGAAGAGGAAGATCCAAGGGCGGAACTGGTCCGGAGGCTTTTGGAGTATCAGAAGTATAAACAGGCAGCAGTTGAACTGGAGAAGAGGCCTTTATTGGACCGGGACGTCTTCGTCCGGTTGGTAGCTTCAGAGTTGGGGACGGCAGCAGAGGAAGAAAGAATCGAGGTGAATCTTTTTGAGCTCCTCGAGGCCTTTCGGAAGGTTCTCGAGAGGGTCAAACCAGAAACCGTCCATGAAGTCATCCTTGAACATCTCAGCGTTGAGAATAAGATTCAAGAGATCCTGACACTGCTCGAAAAAGAAAATCGAAGCATGGCCTTCCATCGCCTCTTTCCTGAAGAGGCTTCGCGGCGAGTTGTCGTGGTCACCTTGCTGGCGATACTCGAACTGGTCAAGATGAAACGCATTCGGATCTTCCAACTGGCTCCTTTTGAAATGATTCGAATTTCGCCCTTTTAGGATATTGAGTGATTGGTGTTGGTGAAAGGTGAGGTTCTTAAATACAAAGACGAGTCACGAATGACGGACACGAATTACGTCATTTTTGAATGAATCGGGAGGGACCGATGAAACGAAAACGAATCTTGATTGGGTTGGGTGTCATTGTAGGACTTCTGATTTTCTTTTTTGGTATTCTTTTCCTCATTGGACGGTATTCCGGGGGGAAATCCGGGCGACTGGCCTTCGGAGACAAGATCGCCATCGTGGAAGTGAAAGGGGTGATCGCTCAATCTTCGGGGATCATTGAAGAGCTTGAACGATATCTCGAGGACAAAGAGGTCAAGGCCATCATCCTGAGGATCGATTCTCCGGGCGGGGGCGTGGGCCCGGCCCAAGAAATCTATCGAGAGGTCATGAAGATCAAGCCGAAGAAAAAAGTGGTGACGTCCATGGGGTCTGTGGCCGCGTCCGGAGGCTATTATATCGCCAGTGCGTCCGATCTCATCGTGGCAAACCCCGGGACGATCACCGGTTCGATCGGTGTGATCATGCAATTCTCCAATTTTGAAGAGCTCCTTAAGAAAATTGGGATCAAAGGAGTGGTGCTCAAAAGTGGAGAGCATAAAGATATCGGCTCCCCCTTCCGAGAAATGACCCCGGAAGAGAAAAAAATCATGCAGGAAGTCCTTGACAATGTCCATCAACAATTCATTCAGGCCGTGGCGGATGGTAGGAAACTAGATCGGGCGAAGGTTGTTGAAATCGCAGATGGTCGAATCCTGACGGGGGAACAGGCTAAGAATTTGGGCCTGGTTGACCAGATGGGAAATCTTCAGGATACGATCGAGATCACTGCCAAGATGGTAGGGATCTCGGGGAAACCGAACGTCCTCTATCCCAAAAAGAGGCTTTCCATTTGGGAGCTTTTGATGAGAGATATGGCTTCTGCAATCATCGATGTGTTGAATGAGAAGGGGTATGAATTGAGCTTTCCCCTCCAGATGAAGTAGGACTAAGGGGGGATGAGGGGGTTTTACCTACCGCGTTTGCATCAATTCGGCGATCTTTTTCATATCCTCCCAGACTTCTCTCTTTCGTTCAGGATTCCTCAGGAGAAAGGCGGGATGGTAGGTGGGAACTACCTTGATTCCTTCGAGATCATACAACCTTCCACGAAGCGCTGTGATCTTGGTGTCGGTCTTAAGCAGAGTCTGGGCGGAGAAAGACCCTAAAGCACAAATAATTTTTGGTTGGATCGCAGTGATCTGCTTCACCAGGAAGGGATTGCAGCTCCGGATCTCATCAGGTTCTGGATTTCGATTTTGCGGAGGCCGGCATTTAACGATGTTGGTGATATAAACCTCTTCCCTCGGAAGATTGATCGATTGAAGGATTTTCGTTAAGAGCTGGCCGGCCTTCCCTACGAAGGGTCTTCCTTGAACGTCTTCATCATATCCAGGGGCCTCTCCGATGAGCATTAGGCTTGCCTTTTCATTCCCCTCGCCATAGACAATCGTCCGCCTTGTTCGATGAAGCTTGCATCTCTTGCAATCCCCTAACTCTTCTCGCACGTCTGCTAAAGTCAGAATTCCTGGTAGGATGGCCTTTTCAGAGTTCTGTACTAAAGCGGGTAGGAAGGAGATGCCCATTTCCTTAAGATATCCGAGATAGGACCTAAGATCGCTAATGATCTCATTTACATTTTCATCCATCAGATTTCATTCCTTAAGCAAGGCTCACATAGCTTCCTTTACTTCCGAAGCGGGATCCGTGTCAGTTGCCAATCAGGTTGATTAAGGTCTTAGAGTCTTTGTATCCATGGATCACCCTGCCGTCAGGGAGGACCAAAACAGGCAGGCTGGAGATGCCCAGTTTTTCAGCCAGCTTTATATTTTCATCAATAATCGGCGTTTCGCATTTGGGCTTTGGCAGCGGTTTCTTGTCAAAAGCCTCCTCAAGAAGTGCTAAGGAATTCTCACAAACGATGGCCTTCGATTTTTCGTAGGCCTCGGGATGAATCATCCTCAATGGGTAAAGCTTTATGTAAAAGACGATATCCTTCCTCTCCTCAATGATCTTCTTCATCTCCTGATGAAGTTTTGCACAAAACGGTCAGTCGGGATCGTCGAAGGAAATAACTCTGATCCTGGCCTTTGGGTCACCCAGGACTAAGGCATCGTTAAGCGGAATCTGTGCTACATCGATCTTGTTAAGCTCTTCGAACCTTTCCTGTGTCAGATTTCTTCTTTCCTTTATGGATATCAGCGATCCCATGAAGAAATGCTTCTTAGCAAAATCTACATAAATCAATCCCTTTCTGCTGCCCGACTCTAAATATACCTCCCAAAGTCCTTGCGTCGGGCTCAATTTCACACTGATGATCTTGATATCTGGGATAGCTCCCTTGAGGAGATCTCTTGCGTCATCGCTGCTTAAAGTATGACATTTAGAGCAGTCTTGGCTCTTTCCTTCAAAGCAGAGGGAATGGGTTGCAGGCAACAGGCAAAATAGTAGCAGGAAAGTCAGGAATGTTGTCTTGGACATGTTTCTTCATAGCATAGTATCTCTTTAGTTTCAATAGAAAAGAAGCTTTCCACTTCTCTCTTCTATTGATTGTCGGGTAGGGGAGTTTATCGTAGTGTAATGCCTTCAAAAAAACATTTGCCAACAAGTGACAAAAATGATAATGAATAGTACCGAGGAGAAGACCATTGAGCCTCCTGTAAAGCGCAAGAAAAATGTCAGGGTTGAGGTAGCAAACAGAAGGGATGGAGAATATAAGTTCGCAGATTGCGTACTATTTGGTCGGAAAGGGATTGATTCAAAAAGAAGATCTCGAGAAGGTTTTGCCTCCAAATCAACCCGCAGGAGATCTCCCCGGAGCTCTCCCTATCGAAGAGCAGCTCATCAACGCCGGACTTCTGACCCCGGAACAGTTTCGTTCAGTCGCGGAAGAGTTTTTCGGAACCCCTTTTGCATCCCCGGATGACTTTCCGAAGGAACCACTTTTATTCGACCATCTCTCCATCCAATTCATGAAAGAGTCAAAGTTTATCCCCTCGCGTTTGACAGATGGGGCGTTGACGGTCATCATGAGCAACCCCCTCGACTTCTATACGATCGACGCCATACGCTTGGCGACCAACGAAGAGGTTCATGTGCTTGCGGGCCGGGAGAATGAAATCTTGGAGGCGATCGAGCGGTCTTATGGGGCGGGTGCGACATCGATGGAGAAAATCATTGAGGATACAGAGACCGTACCGGAATATCGAGGAGAAGATGAAGAAAATGTCGATCACCTACGGGATATGGCCTCCGAGGGACCTGTGATCCGGCTCGTCAACCTGATCATTACCCGGGCGATTGAATTGCGGGCGAGTGACATCCACTTCGAGCCTTTTGAGGAGCAGTTCAGGGTCCGGTATCGAATTGACGGAGTGCTTCATGATGTGGAATCCCCTCCCAAACGGCTCCAGTCAGCCATCGTTTCCCGTGTCAAAATCATGGCAAAATTGAATATCGCCGAGAGACGTCTTCCTCAGGACGGACGGATCATGCTTCGGGTAAAAGGGAAGGAGATCGACTTCAGGGTTTCATCGATTCCGACGATCCATGGGGAGAGCATCGTCTTACGAATTTTGGATAAGAGCAGCATCGTCCTGGACATTGAGACCTTGGGTTTCCCAGAAGACACGATGGCCGGTTTCACAGACCTCATCCACAGGCCTCACGGAATCATTCTCGTTACGGGTCCTACGGGGAGCGGAAAGACGACCACTCTGTACTGTGCACTGGAAAAGATCAACTCTCCCGACAAGAAGATTATCACTGTTGAGGACCCTGTGGAATACCAACTGAGGGGGATCAATCAGATT
>Ga0187784_10005583_pt1 | contig 10147 bp, 9 predicted proteins | sample 1015_SJ02_MP15_2_FD_132964 | JGI IMG/M metagenome (GOLD analysis project Ga0187784, IMG submission 132964) | Tropical peat soil microbial communities from peatlands in Department of Meta, Colombia - 1015_SJ02_MP15_20_MG | ecosystem: Environmental > Terrestrial > Soil > Wetlands > Peat | place... | reverse complement strand
TGCGCCTGATCATCGCCGCAGTCGGCCGCCTCAAGCAAGGACCGGAGCGCGAACTCGCAGCCTGGTACTGCAAACGCGCGGAAGCGACCGGACGTCCGCTTGGTTTGCGCACGCCCGAAATCATCGAAATTCGCGAAAGCCGCGCCCAGGATCGCGACCGGCGTCGCACCGAAGAATCGATTGCGCTCGCCAACGTCATTCCCGACGGCGCCGTCGTCGCCGTACTCGATCAGCGCGGAGAGAACCTTGATAGTGCGGCGCTTGCCGGGCTTATTCGACAATGGCGCGCCAACGGCCGCGCAAGTGCTTGTTTTATCATCGGCGGCGCCGACGGGCTTGCGCCGAGCCTGCTGGAACGCGCCAAAGTTCGGCTGGCGTTCGGCACGGCCACGTGGCCGCACCAGCTCGTCCGCATCATGTTGCTCGAACAAATTTACCGTGCGGGCACAATCCTGTCGGGACACCCTTACCATCGCGGTTAAGACAAAAATCCGGCGAAAATGGACTGTTAATCCTGTCTCATTGATTTTCCGCCGGCTGACGCGAATGAGATCTCATTCCGGTCCTAAGGTGCGGGGTTACTATTGCGTTCCCGAACTTGGCGTCTACCCTTGCAACGCATGATTCCCCTTTCCTTGCCCTGCCTCGCCCCGCGCGGAGCGGCGCTGGCGGTGGTGCTGCTCTTCGGCGCTCTCTCGCCTGCATCCGCCCAAACTACGCCCGGTGAAGCGCCCGCCCCAACCAACACGGCGGGGGCTCCGGCGGCTCATTCCCAATCGTCCCCGCCGGCATCCATACCTGCGGCCGAACGACCGAAAGCCGACGCTGACGCGCTTAAACAGCACGATCAGGAACTCGAGGCAGCGAGGGAGAAAGAACGAACATCGGCGGAAAACCAAGCCAAGCTTCGGCGCGAAATAGACACTCTTGCCGCCGATCGCAGCGCGCTCAACCAGCAGCTTATCGATACCGCCGCGCGGGTGCGCGACCTCGAAGCAAGTATCGAGGCGACGCAAGCGCGGCTGAAGCCGCTTGACGAGCAAGAGGCCGTGTTACGCAAATCGCTTGACGAGCGGCGCGCGGGCGTCGTCGAGATTCTCGCCGTGCTGCAGCGGGTGGGCCACCAGCCGCCACCGGCACTCTTCATCCAGCCGGAAGACGCGCTGCAGGCGGTGCGAACCGCTATCACGCTCGGCGCCATGGTGCCGAGCATGCGTGCCGAAGTCGACGCCCTTGCCGGCAAGCTCGCCGATCTCGTAAGGGTTCGCAAAGGAATTGTCAGCGAACGCGAGCGCCTTGCCCATGATCTCGACGCGCTCGGCCGCGATCAACTGCGCTTGAGCTTGCTAATCGACGAACGACAGAAAAAGGAAGCCGCGTCCGCAGAGGCGCTCGACGCGGAGCGGGCGCGGGCCTCCGATTTGGCGCGTGAAGTCGACACTCTCAAGAACTTGATCGCAAAGCTCGAAGCGGGCCTCCCTGCGGCGAGCCGCGCCGCCCGTACCGAGGCGCGCGCAAGTGAAGGCGATGCGACCCGGCCGGACCTTGCCGCACTCAAAGATCCCGGGCGGTTAGCCCCTGCGGTCGCTTTTGCGGCGACGCGCGGCCATTTACGTTGGCCGGTCAACGGCGTGAAAATCAGCGACTTCGGTGCGGCGGACGGCGTTGGCGGTACCCAGAAGGGTCTCTCGATTGCCGCCCGCGCCGGCGCTCAGATTACGTCCCCGTGCGACGGCTGGGTCGTTTACGCCGGGACATTTCGCAGCTACGGCCAACTCTTGATCCTGAACGCGGGCGGCGGCTATCATGTACTGCTTGCGGGGATGGAACGGATTTCCGTCGATCTCGGGCAATTCGTACTGACCGGCGAACCCGTAGCGGTGATGGGCGGCGGAGCACAGGTATCCGCTGCGGCGACGAAGTCCAAGCAACCTGTGCTTTACGTGGAGTTCCGCAAAGACGGTACTCCCATAGACCCCAGCCCATGGTGGGCAACGAACGAAGGCGAAAAGGTCCGCGGATGATGCGCAAAACTTCCCTCATTTTTCTTGGTGCGGTTGCAGGTGCCGGTCTCGCGCTATTGGCCACACAACCTCACAGCATTTTCGTCGGCTCGAGCGCAAAAGCAGCTTCGTCAGATACGTACCGACAGCTCAATCTGTTCGGTGACGTGTTCGAACGCGTCCGCGCCGATTACGTCGAAAAGCCCGATGACGCCAAACTGGTCGAATCGGCCATCAATGGCATGCTCGCGGGGCTCGACCCGCATTCGAGCTACATGGATCCGAAAAGCTTCCGCGACATGCAGGTGCAGACGCGCGGCGAGTTCGGCGGCCTCGGCATCGAAGTCACCATGGAAGACGGCCTCGTGAAAGTGGTCGCGCCGATCGACGACACCCCTGCCGCCAAGGCCGGCGTCATGGCCAACGATATCATCACCAAGCTGGATGACGAGCAGGTCCAGGGCCTGACGCTCAATCAGGCGGTGGAGAAGATGCGCGGCCCGGTGAATACCAAGATAAAGCTCACCATCATGCGCAAGGGTCAGGACAAGCCGATCGAAGTCAGCATCGTACGCGACGTCATCCGGGTGAAATCGGTCCGCTCGCACACCGAGGGTGAGGACATCGGCTACATCCGCATCACGCAGTTCAACGAGCAGACGACCGACGGCCTGAAGAAGGCGATCAGTGATTTGACCAGCCAACTCGGCGCCGAGAAGATCAAAGGTTTCGTCATCGATCTTCGCAACAACCCGGGCGGCCTGCTCGATCAGGCGATCTCGGTTTCCGACGCTTTCTTAGAGAAGGGTGAGATCGTCTCGACGCGCGGGCGCAATGCCGAGGAAACGCAGCGCTTTAACGCTCGGCCGGGAGACCTGACCAAAGGCAAGCCGCTCATTGTGTTAATCAATGGCGGCTCGGCATCGGCCTCCGAAATCGTTGCCGGCGCGTTGCAGGATCACAAGCGCGCTACCCTCGTCGGAACCCGATCGTTTGGCAAGGGTTCGGTGCAGACCATCATTCCGCTCGGTGCCGGCAACGGCGCGCTGCGGTTGACCACGGCGCGTTACTTCACGCCCTCGGGGCGCTCGATTCAGGCCAAAGGCATCACTCCTGACATCGAGGTCCTGCAGGACGTACCGGACGACCTGAAGGCGCGTACCGACACCAAGGGCGAGGCGTCATTGCGGGGACACCTTAAAGCTGAGGGCAGCGAGGAATCCGGCTCGCAGTCTTACGTCCCGCAGGAAGAAAAGGACGACAAGGCGCTTAAGGAGGCCCTTGACCTCCTGCGCGGCGCCATCAGCGACGCCGCCTTCCCGCCGAATCCGAAGGCCGCCGTGCCGAATTAACGGGCCAAATTGCGTCTGAGACACGGGGCGGCTCGTCAGCCGCCCCGTTTATTTTTGGGCTACCTGTGTTGCCGCGGGCAAAAGAGGCCGTGGTAGACTCCTGTCGATGATTCGGCGGGCGACGAACTTGCCAGGCTTTGCACGCCACCCTCGGCCGGCAACGGGCCGGAGGCTCGCATGACCGTCGATGACTTGAGCACACCGTTGGGTCAGCGGCCGGCGAGGCGGCGGCGCGAACTTCCGGTCTCGGTGCCCAAGGTGATCGCCGCCGCGCTCGCCTTGTTTTTCGCCGCCTTTGTCGTCTGGGCCGTTGTCAGCGACGATCCTTTTGGCGGCGAGCCGAGGGTTGCGGTCCCCATTGATCAGCGGGGCTTAACCGCGAGCAAGCCCGAAGCGGCGGCGCCGCAAAGCGCATTTTCGGCGCCTGAGAGTGCGGCGCGGACGCCTGCGAATGCGAAGGAAGCGGCGCCCGCCGATCCTCAACAAGTCGACGCCGCTCCACCGCCGGGAACCAAAACAGTCACGATTATCGACGGCAAAACCGGAGCGCGCCGTGACATCGTGATTCCGGCGCCCGACAACGGAACTCCGTCGGCAAGCGCTAAAAGCCAAGGCACCAAGTAGCAAGTCCCGGCCGTAGTCCTGAAAGCGCGATCAAGCTGAGGAGATCACCTGCCGTGCAAGGTGCGGCCCAGCGTCGTAGGCGCTGTAATGCTTCAGTTTAGGTGCGGTCCCGGTCCGTATGCAGCTTCAAGCACGGCAGCTCGCCACTCGCGCTTGATAGGCAGTAGCGGAGGCATCGGCGCGGTGTCAGGCGCCTCTGTCGGCGCGGCGATCGCGTTGATACGTTCCGTCTTCGCGCCCCTGCGCATAAACAAGTTGTAGATCAGCCATTGGGTGCGACGGCGTCCGTCACCCATCGGGAAACGGCTCGCGATCGAAGGAAAGGAATAGAACCCCGCATAAGCTCGCGCCTGCCCAAGGCGGAGCTCGTCGCCGGACATCTGCTGCGGGCGAAACACGACGTGGCTCTGGTCGTACTTCTGCCAATCAAACGAGACGATGCGATTCTCCTTTCTCATCTCGTACCAAGTGAGGGTGCCCGGATATGGCGTGAGCACCGAGTAAGCGCAGGCGTCGTAATTGCTGTCGCGGTTGAAACGGACGGTCTCCTCGAACACGGAGCGATCGTCCCCGTCGAATCCGAACATGAATAGACCGAACACCATAATGCCGTAGGAGTGAACCTTCTCGACCAGCGCGGCGAAGGTTTCAGGCCGGTTTACATGTTTGTGCACGCTCTTCAGCGTCGAACGTGAAATCGACTCAAAACCGATGCTCAGAAGTGTACAGCCGCTCTCGGCCGCCAACTCAAGCATCCGGTCGTCCTGAGCAAGCTTGGAGGTGACGCCGGCCTGCCAATGAAAGCCGCGCCCCTTCAGCGCACGCATGACTTCCTTCGGCCGATCCGGCGTTCCGAAAAAATCGGCGTCGTTGATGGAAATGGTGCGTGAGCCACAATTCTCCATCTCTCGAATCACTTCGTCGACGGGCCGGTAGCGGAACTTCAGCCCGTTCATGAGCGGCTCGGCGCAGAACGTGCAGCCCTGATGGCAGCCCCGCGAGGTTTGGACGAAGGTGCAGTTGACATAGCGGTTCTTCTTCAAGAGATCGTAACGGGGCATGGGTACCCCCACCATCGGATGCAGCTTCTCCGATCGGTAAATTCCCCGCAGCGATCCTTGCTCAAGGTCATCGAGCAGCTTGTCCATCACCAGTTCGCCTTCGCCGACAACGACGGCGTCGCAATGTTTGAGCGCCTCCTGCGGCATGAAGCTCGCATGCACCCCGCCCATCACGACGGGTATGCCCTTGGCACGGAATTGGTCGGCGATCTCATAGCCGCGGTTGACGTAACTGGTCATTGCCGAGATGCCGACAAGATCCACCTCGAGGTCGAAATCGACAGTTTCGATGTTCTCGTCCGTGAGCACGACCTCGTACCGATCCCGTGGAATGCAAGCGGCGATGGCAAGTAGGCCCGCGAGCGGCGAATACAGCGCCCGGTTCATGTAGAGCGGGCGCGTGGTCAGTGAATCCGTCTTCGGGTTGATGAGATGAATGATACGGCTGCGCATGGCGCCCTCCGGGGGTCGGTGTCGCGCGATGTCCCGCGTCGCGAGGGAATTCTGGCGCCCAACCCTGAACCGAGTGGAAGGATAACGAGTTTGTACGCCAGCGAGAAGTCCCTGGTCGCAGCGCGAGCGAATAGGCAAGCCGGCCGCCATCAGCTATGTCGATATACCGTGGGCCAGCCACGCCTGTGACGAGACAGCTGCGCATGGTCGTCCGAACGCGAGAACAGCCTTGATTTCCCCTCACTCTGCCACGCGCTTTGAAAGCCTCCCCTATCGTCCGTGCGCCGGACTCATGGTGCTCAATCGCCAAGGCCTCGCCTTTATCGGCCGGCGCGTCGACGGGCCTGAGCATGTCGACAACACTCACGTGTGGCAGATGCCGCAAGGCGGCATCGATGCGGGTGAGGACCCGTGGCCGGCGGCTTTACGGGAGCTGCAGGAAGAGACCAACATTACGTCGGTGGAGCGGCTCGGTGAAATTGCCGAGTGGCTTACCTATGATATTCCGCCCGAGATCGCCGGGCATGCGTGGAACGGCAAATATCGCGGCCAGACGCAGAAGTGGTTTGCGCTGCGATTTACCGGCGAAGACAGCGAAATCGACATCGAACACCCGGCGGGCGGGCACGAGCGGGAATTCGTGGAGTGGCGCTGGGAGCCGCTGCAAAACCTTCCGGACCTGGTCGTGCCGTTCAAGCGCAAGACCTACGAGCGCGTGGTCGCGGAATTTGCCAAATTTGCCTGACCGCGCGTTCACGGAAGCCCAGGCTGTGGCCCAAAAGGCACAGAAACCGCCACACCGCCGTGCTAAGGTACTCTTAGGTTTATTCGAGCCTCCCTCGCATTTCGCCGACAAATCTGGGGACGATCATGAAATCAAAAGTACTCGCCGCTGTGACGCTGGCGACGATAGCAGTCTGTGGCCCCGCCATGGCAGCCGACTTGCCGACGCCACCTCCGGTGTACAAATCGCCCCAACCGGCTGGGTATAGCTGGACCGGCTGTTACGTTGGCGGCGGCGCCGGCTATGGCTGGTGGACGCAGGACAGCTTTGTGCAGGTCGCCGGAGCACCCATTACAGCGTCTACTACCAACGGCGGCAAAGGTTGGTTCGGGCAGGGCCAAGGGGGCTGCGATTATCAGTTTACGGCCCCGTTCTTCAACATCCCGCTCCTGGTCGGCGCATTTGGCGATTACGAGGGCGGCAGCATCCGCGGGACATCGAGTTTCCCCGGTTTTGTCGGAACCGAGACCGAATCTGCAGCGTGGGCGGCCGGTGCTCGCATCGGCGCGCTGATCGCGCCGCGCATCCTGACCTACTTCGACGGCGGCTGGACCCAGGCCCACTTCGATTCAGTCGGTTATAATCTCGCCATTGCGGGTGGAGGGCCAACGGGCCTCAGTCTGGCGGCGCAAACCTACAACGGCTGGTTCCTCGGCGGCGGTTTCGAATATGCGCTCGATTGGCTGCCGATTTCCGGCCTGTTCCTGAAGACCGAATATCGTTACTCGCAGTTTGGCGCGGCCAATGTTCCAATCACGGGTGCGATTGCCGGCTTCCCTGCTGTTGGTGTCACACTCAACTCACAGAAGGCCACTGAGATGATTTCGACCGAGTTGGTGTGGCGCTTCAATTGGTTCGCTCGCTGACGCGATCGAAAGAGCGGCCGAATTGGCCGCTCTCTTGCTGACACCGGAGGGGCCGTACAAGCAGTTGGGCCATAACACTCCTGGGTCGGCGTTCCTTACCGGCACTCTGCAGACATACGACGCTGTCTGCTGCTATTGCTCTTCGGCTATGTCGACATTCCGATCTTAAAAGCCAGTCTCTTAATGTTGCTCGCTGGGCGCTTGGCCGAGCACGTCCTGCAAGGCCTTCAATTGCGCAAGCTGGCGCGCGAGCTTGTCGCGTTCGGCTTGGTCGGCGGCGTCGGCGATGTCTTCCTCGGCGTCCTTGATTTCGGTGCTTAAGGTTGCAAGATCGAAGTCATTGCGCGCGCCCGCGCGATCTGCCAGCACGGTCAGACCCGCGGGCCCGACTTCAGCGAAGCCGCCGGTGACGACGATGGCCTCGCGCGCGCCGCCACGGAACACCGTGATAATGCCGGGCCGCAACGTGGTCACCAGGGGTGCATGGCCGGCGAGGATGCCCATGTCGCCTTCAGCGCCGGGCAGATCGACTTGGTCGACGTCGCCGGAAAACAGCACGCGTTCGGGAGAGACAAATTCGAAGTGAAGCTCGGCCATATTCGCTTACGCCGCCTCCGCGAGCTTTTTGCCCTTTTCCACCGCCTGCTCGATGGTCCCCACCATGTAGAAGGCGGCCTCGGGCAAGTGATCGTATTTGCCCTCGCACAAACCCTGGAAGCCGCGGATCGTATCGGCGAGATCAACGAATACGCCCGGCGAGCCGGTGAACACTTCGGCGACGTGGAAGGGCTGCGAGAGAAAGCGCTCGATCTTACGCGCGCGGGCGACCGTCAGCTTGTCTTCTTCGGACAGCTCGTCCATGCCGAGAATGGCGATGATGTCTTGGAGCGCCTTGTAGCGCTGCAGGATTTGCTGCACGCGCCGCGCCACCTGATAGTGTTCCTCGCCGACCACCGCCGAAGACAGCATGCGCGACGTCGAGTCGAGCGGATCGACCGCCGGATAAATACCCTTCTCCGCGATGGAGCGCGACAGCACCGTAGTGGCGTCGAGATGGGCAAACGAGGTCGCCGGCGCCGGGTCGGTAAGGTCATCGGCCGGCACGTAGATCGCTTGGACCGATGTGATCGAGCCTTTGGTGGTGGTGGTGATGCGCTCTTGCAGCGCGCCCATGTCGGTGGCGAGCGTCGGCTGATAGCCCACCGCCGAGGGAATGCGGCCGAGGAGCGCGGAAACTTCCGAACCGGCCTGGGTGAAACGGAAAATGTTGTCAACGAAGAACAGCACATCCTGGCCCTGATCGCGGAAATATTCCGCGACCGTCAATCCCGAGAGGCCGACTCGGGCCCGGGCGCCCGGCGGCTCGTTCATCTGCCCGTAGACCAGAGCGCATTTGGAGCCGGCGACGCTCCCTTTGTGCGGGTCCTTGTTGACGCCGGACTCGATCATCTCGTGATAGAGGTCATTGCCTTCGCGCGTCCGCTCACCGACGCCGGCAAACACCGAGTAGCCGCCGTGCGCCTTGGCAATGTTGTTGATCAGCTCCATGATAATCACGGTCTTGCCGACGCCGGCGCCGCCGAACAGGCCGATCTTACCGCCCTTGGCATACGGCGCGAGCAGATCGACGACCTTGATGCCGGTGACCAGGATCGCGGCTTCGGTAGACTGATCCGTGTAAGCCGGCGCATTCTGATGGATGGCACGTGTTTCCTTGTGCGGCACCGGGCCGGCCTCGTCGACCGGATCGCCGATCACGTTGATGATGCGTCCGAGAGTGCCGTCGCCGACCGGGACGGTAATCGGTCCGCCGGTGTCCCTAACCTCCTGTCCGCGGATCAGGCCTTCGCTCGTGTCCATTGCGACCGTGCGCACGGTATTCTCACCAAGCTGTTGGGCGACTTCCAGCACCAGGCGGTTGCCCTGGTTGGTGGTTTCGAGCGCGTTCAAAATCGGCGGCAGATTCTCATTGAAGTGCACGTCGACGACGGCGCCGATGACTTGGGTGATATGTCCAACGTTGTTTGCCATCAGTGGTCCTCTTTACAAATTCGCTATAGCGCCTCGGCGCCGGAGATGATCTCGATCAGTTCCTTTGTAATCATCGCCTGCCGGGTGCGGTTATATTGCAGTGTCTGTTGGCGGATCATGTCGCCAGCGTTGCGCGTGGCGTTGTCCATGGCCGACATCTGTGCGCCGTAGAAAGACGCTGCGTTTTCCAGGAGCGCGCGGAAAATCTGCACCGCCACGTTCCGCGGCAAGAGATCGTGCAGAATGTCCTCGGCTTCAGGCTCGAATTCGTAGGCGGCGCCGCCGAGAGCGTCTGTGGCCTTGGTATCGAATACCGGCGGAATGATTTGTTGCGCCGTTGGAATCTGTGCGATCACCGAGCGGAAACGTGAGAAGAACAGCGTGCAAACATCGAATTCGAAATTGTTGAAGCGGGCGATGATCTTTTCGGCGATCCCTTCGGCGTGCGCGAAATGCAGCGTGCGCGCCCCGCGCAAATCCACCAACTCGATGATCTGATTGCCGTAGAGCCGGCGCAACTGGTCATAGCCCTTGCGGCCGACGCAGAAGAATTTGACCTCTTTGCCCTCGCGCATCAATGCTGCCGCGCGCTCGCGCGCAAGGCGAACAATGGCAGTGTTGAACGGCCCGCACAGGCCGCGTTCTGCCGTGCACACCAGCAGAAGATGCGTGTTGTCGCTGCCGCTGCCGCGCAAGAGCCGCGGCGCCGTGTCCGACCCGCCGACCGAAGCGGCGATGTTGCCGAGCACCTTGTCCATTTGCGTCGCATAGGGCCGCGCCGCTTCCGCGGCCGCTTGCGCCCGGCGCAGCTTCGAGGCGGCGACCATTTGCATCGCCTTGGTGATCTTCTGCGTCGCCTTGGTGGCGGCGATGCGGTTGCGTAAGTCCTTAAGGCTCGGCATGGCTAAGTAGTGGACGACGGAGGACGGATGACGGAGAACAGATAGGCGGGACTCCGTTCAACCTTGCTGCA
>Ga0187784_10005582_pt1 | contig 10147 bp, 6 predicted proteins | sample 1015_SJ02_MP15_2_FD_132964 | JGI IMG/M metagenome (GOLD analysis project Ga0187784, IMG submission 132964) | Tropical peat soil microbial communities from peatlands in Department of Meta, Colombia - 1015_SJ02_MP15_20_MG | ecosystem: Environmental > Terrestrial > Soil > Wetlands > Peat | place... | reverse complement strand
GGCGTCGTGAACACGCGGCTCCCTGTGCCCCGTTTCCAGGATGACGAGCTCAGTTCCAGCTCGCTGATTCTGGCGGACGACATCCATCCGGTTTCTTCGAAGGATATTGGCCTCGGACAGTTCGTTCTCGGCGACGTCAAGGTGCGTCCCAAGCTCGATGGATCTTTCACGCCGAGCGATGCGATGGGTGTCTACCTCCAGGTCTACAACCTGAAGGTTGACGACAAAACGCACAAGGCCGACACGTCGGTGGAATACCGGGTGAAAAAGGAGAAGGATGCGGAGCCGATGTTAAAGTTCGATGTTCCTCAAGACAAGCTGCCGCAGCACGGCGAGGAACTCACGCTCGAGCAGCTGATCACGCTCGGCTCGCTCGCCCCGGGAAAATACCAGCTCGAAGTGGCGGTTACGGACAATCTCACGAAGCAAACGATTACGCCGACGGCCGACTTCACGGTAAAGCCGTCGCCTGCAAGCGCGCCGCAGGGGAGGTGAACGTTTGAATCTCCGAGCCATTCGGATCATGGGCCTCGGGTATTTCGTGTGTCTATTGGCGCTTCCGCTGGCGTCGGCCACCTATGCCGGCAAGATTTCCGGCGTTGTTCTCGATCCTGCAGGCACGCCACAGATGGGTGCTTCGGTCGTGATCTCGTCTGAGCAGTTGCTAGTGGCGAAGTCAATTCAGGTGATGACGAATGACCACGGCCGTTTCTCGGCCACTTCACTACCCGCCGGGCTTTACTCGATTCAAGTTACCTTGGCTGGATTCCTACCCGCAATTCAGCAACACGTTCTGATCGACGACCAGCACTCGACTCGCCTCGAAATCGTCTTGGCTTCAGTGTTTTCGTCGTTTGAAAAGCTCCGCCGACAGCCCGATCAGTCAGGCCCGGCAGACGATTGGACGTGGGTCGTTCGTTCCGCCGCGGCGAATCGTGCCGTGTTGCGCTGGCAGGACGACCCGGCCCTAGCTGGCTCCGGGCAGAGCGATGAATCTCAGGCGCGATCATCTCACGCGCTTCTCGAACTATCGTCCGGGGCCGATCACCCGGGCTCGATTTCCGACCTGGCGGATTCTCCGGCAACATCGTTCGTCTACGATTTCGACATGGGCGCCCAGAGTCGGCTCGTGATGGCCGGCCAATATAGTCATGATGACGACGCGGGCGCCGCCGGTCTCGTCGCTGCGTGGCTTCCCTCGGGCGAGGCGGGCGTGGGACCCGTCACGACTTTGCTGGTTCGCGAGTCACAGCTCGGTCCCGAAGGGCCCGTGTTCCGCGGGCTCCGCATGTCGCACGACGACCAATTCGCGATTGGCGACAGGGTCAGCGTCCGCTACGGCGCGGAGTATCTAATGGCGGGCCTCAACGGCACGACGTCCGCTTTACGGCCTCGGGGCGAAGTGGCACTTCAGATGTCTCCGAACTGGCAGGCTTCGGCGGCGGTGGTGACCCAGCCCTGGCAGAACGCTTCCATCTCGGGGGATGCGCTTCAGTCCACGCTCAACACGCTCGATGCGCTTCCGACGCTGCTGATTCGCCACGGTCGTCCGGTATTGGAAAATGGCTATCACGAAGAGCTGGCCGTCAAACGCACATTGAATAAGCGCGCGGATGTAACGGCTGCGGTGTTTCACGACCGCTCCACGCATACGGCCGTTATCGGCCGCGGCGGCCACATCGGAGCCGGCTTCCTGCAGGATTACTTCTCTGAAGCCTTCGCCTATGACGGAGGAGCCACGGCGTCAACCGGCGCGCGCGTGGTTTATCAGGAAGCCCTCACGAATGACCTAAAAGCAACCGTGATGTATGCCTACGCGGGCGCACTCGCCCCGGGCGGCGATTCTGTTGCCGAAGGCCCGCTGCGCGACGACCTGACGACCCGCTATCGCCAAAGTCTAGCTGCGGGCGTGACAGCCAAGCTGCCTCGCACGGGCACGAGGCTCACCACAAGCTACAAATGGCTCAGCGGCGCGACTGTATCGCAACTCGATCCCTACGGTGAATCGATCTACCACATGGACCCGTATTTGAGCATGGAGATTCGCCAGCCCCTCCCCAGTGTTTTCCCCGGGCACATGGAAGTTCAGGCCGATGTGGGGAATCTACTGGCCCAAGGCTATGTTCCCGTTGCCACGGGTGATGGGTATGTAGTCCTTGTCCCCTCCTACAGATATTTTCGGGGTGGTCTGAGCCTGCAGTTCTAGAAAACTCTCTACTACCGGAATTGGGAACATGACTTCCAAAAATGGGAGCGAACCCGAATCATCTACTGGCCACGCCTGTAACCTACTCACAAGGGGATAGTTAATAGAGCGCGTCATCAATGATTCGCTGGAAGTACACGTGCTGGCGTAGAATAGCAACGAGCGGCCACGGGTGGGTTTGGTATGAATGAGCAGTTGCGAACACGGCTGGGGGCGGTCACACTCGCCCTGCTTACGCTGACGGCGGTGATCTTTGCCGTCAAGAATTTCCAGCAGCGTTCGCGCTTCATTTCCCCGGATGACGGCGTCACCTGGATCGATAGCGATCAGGATGTCCTCGCTTTGCATGTCGTTCCCGGGGGGCCGGCTGACCGCGCCGGCATTCATCCGGGCGACCACGTCCAGTCTGTTTACGGGACACCGGTCCGCCGCGCCACAGACGTAACCCGTGTTCTCTGGCATGCAGGCCCGTGGGCGGAAGTGCGGTACCAAATCCTCCGTAATGGGGCGTCGCTGCAGGTTCCCCTGGTCACCGCGCCGCGTGATGATTCCTCGTCGCTCGAAGATTACCTGCGCGTCACCGCGTTGCTCTACCTTTTCATCGGGCTTTTTATCTTTGTGAAGCGCTGGAACGCGCCGCGGGCGGTCCACTTCTACGTTTTTTGCCTCGTCTCGTTCGTCCTCTATAGTTTTCATTACACCGGCAAACTGAATTCGTTTGATTGGATCGTTTATTGGAGCAATGCGATCGCGCTGCTGCTGCAGCCGGCATTGTTGGTGCACTTCGCGCTTGTCTTCCCCGAGCGCCGCGGCGTTCTCTGGCCGAAACTCGTGGCCGTCTACGGCGTTCCCACGGTGCTGCTCGCCCTGCACACCTTTGTGGCCACGGGCACTCTCGATTTCCTGCCGTCAGTCAGCGGCCAGCAGGTTCTGGACCAGATCGAACAACTGAACCTTGGCGTCTATTTCCTCTTGGCGGCCGGGATCTTCCTGGCAAGCTATTTCCGCGCGCCCAACGGCATCTTGCGCCAGCAATTGAAGTGGGTCGCAGGCGGAACGCTCGCGGGAATCGTTCCGTTCCTCGCCTTTTACGTCATACCGTATCTCTTTGCGCCGGTCGTTCCGGCATGGACGAAGTTTTCGGTCTTCTCGCTCGCGTTGATTCCCCTCTGCTTCGGCTACGCCATCATTCGCTACCGCCTGATGGATGTGGACATCATCTTCAAGCGCGGCCTTGCCTATACGTTCGCTACCGCAGGCGTCGTCATCATCTATTTCGGTTCGATCGCTCTGATCGGAGAGCTCTCGCACACGGCGTGGCCCACCGGCCCGGTCGGGGCAGTGATTGCCATCGTGGTCGCTGCATTTTTGTTCCAGCCCCTGCGTGACTGGGTGCAGGCGCGGCTGGATCACTTCTTCTACCGCGATCGTCTCGATTACCGGCGCACGCTGATCGAATTCGGCCGGACGCTGGCCAACGAAGTTCACGTCGATCCGCTGCTCGGTTCGGTCCTCGACCGCATTTCGCAGACTCTGCTCGTCGATCGCCTCGCCGTTTTCCTGGAGGACCCGGAACGCCCCGGCCAGTTCGCGCTCTCGCGGTCGATGGGCCTTGAACCGCACGGGCCGCTCGACCTGAGCTTTCTCGACCCCTCGCGCCCGGCGCTCGCGCGTGGTTGTTTCTTCATCGAGTCCGCACGGGCCGCAGACGAAAACGACTCCGTCCGCCGCACGCTCGAAGAACTCGATCTCAACTATTTCATCGCCTGCCGCTTCCACGACCACACGCCTGCCGTTTTGGGTCTCGGCAAGACTGTAGACGGCGATTACCTTTCGAGCGAGGACCTCGAACTCCTTTCGACCATCGCAGGATATGTGGCCATCGCGGTCGAAAACGCCCGCCTCTACCAGTCACTCGAACAGAAAGCGCTGCAAATCGAGCGCCTCAAGGATTTCAGCGAGAATATCGTCGCCTCGCTGCGGATTGGCGTTCTCACGATCGATCTCGAAGACCGCGTTGAATCCTGGAACCCGCAGCTCGAAGAGCTTTTGGGCATTCCGCGCAGCGAGGCCTTGCGCCGCAAGGTCGATGACGTGCTGCCGCGCGACCTGGCGGCCGAAATCGCGTCGCGTGCTCCGAGCGAGCACGTCTCGGGCATCTACCGCTTCCATCTGAACACGCGCAGCAACCGGCACCTCGTGCTGAACATCTCGATTGCGCCGCTACTCGGGAAGAACGGCGCTCGCCTAGGCCGGCTCGTACTGCTGGATGACATTACGCAACGTGTGCGCCTCGAGGACCAGATGGTGCAAACCGAGAAGCTGACGTCGCTCGGCCTGCTGGCGGCCGGCGTGGCGCACGAGGTGAATACGCCTCTCGCCGTGATCTCCAACTACATCCAGATGCTTGCGAAGCAGATTCCGGCCGACGATCCCCGGCAGAAGACGATCGAGCGCATCGTGAAACAGACCTTCCGCGCCAGCGAAATCGTCAACAACCTGCTGAATTTCTCTCGCACGGGCGGCGCCGAACCCGTTACCATCGACCTGAACGCCATCCTGGAAGAGACCCTCTCGCTCGTGCAGCATCCTTTCAAGACAGCGCAGGTCAGCGTCGTTCGCAACTATGCCGAAAAACTTCCTCCTGTACTCGGCTCCGCCACGCGCCTCCAGCAGGTTTTCCTGAATCTCTTCATGAACGCGCGCGACGCGATGCCGAACGGCGGAATGCTCGAAGTCCGTACCGGCGCGCACAATGGCTCAGTCGAAATCGAGGTAAGCGACACGGGCATCGGGATTCCCTCCGAGCACATCCATCGCATCTTTGATCCATTCTTCACAACCAAGGCCACCGGCCGGGGCACCGGGTTGGGCCTTTCGGTGAGCTACGGGATCATTAAGGAGCACGCGGGCAAGGTGGACGTGCGCTCCACGCCGGGCAAGGGCACTTCCTTCCGGCTGGAATTTCCGGTAGCCAGGAAAGCCGTCCATGCCTAAGGGATTGATCCTCGTCGTCGACGACGAACTGGAAATACGCGAAGGACTTCACGAGCTGCTCGCTTCCGAAGGCTTTGAGGTAACGCTCGCCGAGACGGGCGCAACGGGGCTGCAGAAGCTCGAAGAAAGGCCCTTCGATCTCGTGCTGCTCGACGTGAGTCTGCCCGACCGCAACGGCATCGACATGCTTCGCGAAATCCGCCAGCGCGATCCGAACCTCGCCATCATCTTGATCACCGCCTACGGCTCGATCGATATGGCCCGCGCGGCATTCAAAAGCGGCGCGCAGGACTACATCACCAAGCCCTGGAATAACGACGAGCTGATCGCTCAAGTTTCTCTCGCCGTCGAAGGCCGCCGCCTGCGCGAGGAAAACGTCCATCTCAAGCGCGCGCTCAAGCAGCGCTATAACTTTCCAAATATCGTCGGCAAGAGCGAAAAGATGCTGGCCGTGCTCGATCTCGTGGCGCAGGTTGCGCCCTCGCGCTCGACGGTGCTGATTTCCGGCGAAAGCGGCACCGGAAAAGAGCTGATCGCCAAAGCAATTCATTCCGCGTCTACACGCGTTGACAAGGCTTTCATCCCTGTCAATACCGGATCGATTCCGGTCGATTTGCTCGAATCGCAGCTCTTCGGTCACGTGAAGGGCGCGTTCACCAGCGCGATTGCGTCGAAGAAGGGTCTGTTCGAAGTCGCCGATCAGGGCACGATCTTTTTCGACGAAATCTCCACCGTCAGCCATGAAACGCAGGCTAAGCTTCTGCGCGTGATTCAGGAGCGAGAGTTCATGCGCCTCGGCGGCACGGAAACGATCAAAGTCGACGTTCGCATCCTCGCCGCCTCGAACGAAGACCTTCGCAAGCTCGTGCGCGAGGGCCGCTTCCGCGAAGATCTCTATCACCGCCTCAACGTGATCTCGATCCATCTGCCGCCGCTGCGCGATCGCAAGGAAGATATTCCGTTGCTCGTCGATCGCTTCCTCGAGCAGTTCTGCCGCGAAAACGCCAAGCCGCCGCGAGCCTTCACGAATTCGGCGATGAAGCTGTTGATGGATTACGACTGGCCGGGGAACATCCGCGAACTGGAAAACGCGGTCGAGCGCGCCGTCGTGCTCTCCACGCACGAAACGATGGACGCCGACCTCCTGCCTGAAGGCGTCCGCACGCGCGAAATCGTCAAGGGTGTGCGCTTGCAGCTCGCCGAGTTTCTGCCGCCGTTGCCGGGAGAAATTGGGGGCCGTAGCGCTACGCCGCCGCCTTCGCTCTTCGAAATTCTCGAGGAAGTCGAGCGCAGAATCATCGTGGACATGCTGGAGCGCACAAACTGGAACCAGACGGAAGCGGCCGAGCGCTTTCAGGTCCCGCTCTCGACTCTCAATCAAAAGATCAAGCGTCTCGGAATCGAAACGCGCCGCCGTCCTACGCCTCCGCGCGGCGCCTTTGGCTACGGCGAGGGTCCGGCGGAATTTTCAGCTGGAAAGTAATGCCCGCATCGGGCTGCACTCTGGCCTTTCAGAATTCCCGACGCCGGTCTACGTGTGATCCTTTGTTTCCCGACTGACGGAATGGGCTCCCGCGTGAATTTTTCTCTTCATCTCATATAGAGCCCGGTCGGCCGCTTCGAGCAGCGCGTCCCGTGTTTCTCCGTCGCGTGGATAGACGGCCGCCCCGATGCTCACCGAGAGCACGGGCTCCTCGCCATCTTCGCTGACGCGCCGCCGGACCCTGAGCGCGACTTGCTGGGCTTGTTTCCGCCCTGCTTCCGGAATGACGAGCACAAATTCGTCACCGCCATACCGCGCGGCCGTATCGATATCGCGGCAATGAACTCGCAGCACATCGCCCAGGCGTCGCAATGCGCGGCTTCCCACCAAATGTCCGTGGCGATCGTTAATTGCTTTCAGCCCGTCCATGTCGAGCAGCAAAATGGAAAACGGGCGGCCGGTTCGCCCAAAGCGCTTGATCTCCAAATCGAGTACGTCCACGAGCCTGCGGTAGTTTGCGAGGCCCGTCAGCGGATCGGTTCCCGCAAGATTCCGTATCTGTTCTTCCGCACGGGCTCGCTCCTCCGTGATCACAGCCAGCGCCAGCGTCATCACGCCGACGATGCTCATGAACGTCTGAAGGAGCAGCAGCGACTCGTTCTTCGTTCCGACCACGAAGGGCCCGAATCCGTGCAGCGTCCCGCGAATCGCGATGCCGGATAGCACCAGCGTCACTGTCGCCGCCTCACGCGGCCCGAATCGAAATGCGGCCCACACCAGAAACGGGATGCACAGGTACTCCAGCGGATAGCTCCGAAGCCTCGCAAATGGCCCAAACACGGTCTGGCCCACGACCATCATTGACATCAGCAAGATTGCGAATTCGCTCAGCTGGCTCCAGCTCCATCGCAATCGAAAATCGGCCCGCCAGAGCAGCAGCAACGGCGTGACGATTACGGCGCCCGCCGCGTCGCCGAGCCACCACGTGAACCAGATCGGCTCGTAGTCTGCCCACCGGGCAAATCCTCCGAGCGCCAGCACCGTCGCGCCGAAACTTGCGCTGATTGTGGTGCATAGAAGCCCCGCCAGAAACGCAAACTTGAAAGTGTCCTGCACTCGCTCGAGGAATCCCGCCCCATTCGCAAAGCGGGAGATCAGATAGGCTCCTGCAATCGCTTCGAGGGTGTTCCCTGCCGTGATCCCGAGAGATGTCCAAATCGATCCCGCGGTCGTCACACTGACGAGGAACGCGCCCAGCCCCACTCCCGGCCACACGCGGTATCCAAGCACGAGCAGCGCCGCCAGGGCGATTCCCACCGGCGGCCACACGGCGGTCGAGCTGGGATGCACGAACGCCATGCTGAGGCCCAGCTTGCCGGCAAGAAAGTACGCCGCCGCGGTAGCGCCGATCGCGATCAGTTCCTTCTGCCGCTGCTCCAGCAGGACTCGGTTCTTGGGCTCGTTCGACATCGTGTCACATCCAGTTCCTGCATGTTGGACGCGACGATCCTGTGGATTTGCCGTGCCGCACAAGAAGGCGAAACACGTAAGAGTAATCAGATGATCGATCTGGCAGGCGAAACAGGCGAATACCAGGAGACAGACCGGCGAAGCCGCGTGCAACAAGTGATCAGGTGATCAGCGATTGGCCTGCAATCTTCTCGAGGATTCGGTAGGGCGCCTCTTCCGGCGCAACGAGGGCTTTCGGCGGCACCAAGAACGTCTGTTCCAGCGCGTATTGGCCCGACATCACGGCATGAGCCACGCCATCGGTGAACACAAGCCACGTCGCCAGCGGAGGAAACTCCAGCCGCGCCTTCGGGCAGCCCTTCTGGAAGTCGGTATTTTCCTTCAGGTAATCGTGAAAATCGAGCATGAACATGTCGTACGGCGTCCGTCCCATTCCGCGAAACCCGAGCTTTGCTCCCAGATCGTGCGCCGTCTTGCTCATCCACGATTCCTCAGCGAAGCGCCGCAGTCCTGCGTCCTCGGCGTGGCGGCGCGCGAGCGTCTCGAAATCTTCCGTCGTGTTCCAGACGCGCGGCTTTGTCGGATTGAGATTCGTGAACACACGCAGGATGCGCCCGCCGCGAGTGGGCCGGCTCGGAAAGGCATCCACGTGCAGCAAGTCGTTGCGCTTGTGCAGCGGCAGCCCCCGCCGTTCCTCTTCGAACGGCCGAAAGCTCGAAAAATCGATCGTGCACTTGTTCGCGTACGGCGAGAGAAACTTTGCGACGAAATCGATCACGGCCGCCGAATAGTTTCGAAAAATCGTCCGCAGCCGCTCGATTGTCTCCGCGTTTTCTGAAACGCCCTTCAAAACATCCTCGGTCGGCCGGTACGACACGTTCTTATGCAGACGCAACTCGGCCCATTCCTGGCCGAGCAAAAACTTCTGGTCCCCGGCCGGCAGCTCGAACGGCGGCTCGCGAAACATCAAAATCTGTCCGCTCTCGAGCATCTCGCAGTAACTTCGCGCCCGCGCCTCTTGCTGGTCGGACTTCCCCCAGCCGGCGCCCTTCTTATAGTCTTCCACCAGAATCCAAGGCAGGTTCACTTCGCTCCTCGCCTCCGCTCGCGTCTAGCCCTAGCTCATTTGACCCGTGGTTCCATAGCCGCGCGGCAGCAGCGCCGTCGAAATATCGGCCCGCGAAAGGTCGACGCCGTCGAGCTTCGTCTCGCGCAGAATGGCCGTCTTGAGGCTGGCTCCCTCGAAATCGGCGCCGGCCACTTGCGCGTCCCGGAAATTTGTCGCGCCGAAATCGGCGCGCCGCAAAACCGCATCCCGCAAATCCGCGCGGAAGAGTTCCGCGCCGCCTGCCTGTGCCTCCGTCAGGTCGGCGCCCGCAAGATTCGCTTCGGTCAGGTCGGCTTTTCGCAGGTCCGCGCTCCGTAAGCGCGCCTTGTTCAGATCTGCTGAACTCAGTTTCGCCTCTCGCAAATCCGCGCACTCCAGGTTGGCATGGCGCAGGTCGGCGTACGCCAGGTTGGCCCGCTCCAGATTTGCCCGCGAAAGATTGGCGCCGGCCAAGTCGGCGCGCACGCCCTTCGAATTGCCGCGCACGAACTCCGCGTGATCCGCCAGAATGGCCGAAAGCCGCTTGCCGTTGTGGCGGATGCCATGTAGCGAACGCAGTCCGCCGCCCTTCAATGCTCTCAGAATGCCCATTTCCTGCCGTTCCCTAGCACGATTTCAAGAGACACACCTGAATTCTACTAGAAATTCGGGTGAGACCGCACGCCAGGGGAAGAAGAACGATTTCGAAACCGGCTATCCAAGCGGAGCGTTCGCCAACGCCCAGAGTACAGTCCGCCACTGAATTCCGCGATGGTAGACTTACTAAACGGTAATGGCGAGGTCGACTCTCTGTCTTAGCCTGCGCCAAGGCCCCGCGCCGCCATCTGTGGTAACGTAAATAGATCGGCGATGCGCCGACGCGCGCAGTCTTCGTTGCGGCGCT
>Ga0187784_10005580_pt1 | contig 10147 bp, 4 predicted proteins | sample 1015_SJ02_MP15_2_FD_132964 | JGI IMG/M metagenome (GOLD analysis project Ga0187784, IMG submission 132964) | Tropical peat soil microbial communities from peatlands in Department of Meta, Colombia - 1015_SJ02_MP15_20_MG | ecosystem: Environmental > Terrestrial > Soil > Wetlands > Peat | place... | reverse complement strand
CTCGCCGAGTGCGTCGATTGTAATAAACTCATTCACTCGCCAATAAGATTATTTATTACCGCGACAAACGTGCGAACTGGGCGCGGCCGCATCTTTCGCAACGCCGAGATTACGGCCGATGTCCTGCTTGCTTCGGCGTGTCTTCCGACCATGTTCCGCGCCGTTGAGATCGACGGAGAGGCGTATTGGGATGGTGGTTTCACGGGCAATCCCACGATTACACCGCTGGTCCGCGAAACCGATGCCCACGATTCTATTCTGGTTCAGATCAATCCGCGCGAACGGACCGAAACGCCACGTAGCGCCGCGGACATTCTCAATCGGCTCAACGAAATTTCCTTCAATTCGCCGCTGATGAAGGAGCTGCGTATGATTGCGCTGCTCCGCCAGGTGGCGGATCCCGGAACCGGAGAAGGAGCGCGCTGGGCGCATATGCGTACGCATCGGATCATGACCGATATGTTGGCCCGATTCGGAGCCTCGTCGAAGCTCAACGCCGAGTGGCCATTCCTGGAGATGTTGCGAACAGAGGGACGCCGAGCCGCGAGCGAATTTTTGGATGCAAACGGCAAAGATCTTGGCAAGCGTTCCACCGCCGATTTGGACGCGCTTCTGACGGAGTGCTGAATGGGCTTGCTCGGAATCCTGGTTGGGCTCGGTCTGTTGATCTGGCTCGCCTTCCGCGGCTGGAGCGTGTTGCTGCTCGCTCCTGCCGCCGCCCTGGTCGCCGCGGCGTTTGGCGGAGACCCGTTGCTCGCCAATTGGACGCAAACTTTCATGGGCAGCGCGGCGCGCTTCCTGGCGCAATTCTTTCCGATTTTTCTGCTCGGTGCGATTTTCGGTAAGCTCATGGAGGATAGCCACTCGGTGTTGGCGGTCGCCGACTTCATGACGAAGCGCCTGGGCGAGCGCCGCGCAATGCTCGCGGTAGTGCTCGCCGGCGCCTTCGTGACCTACGGCGGCGTCAGTTTATTCGTCGCCTTCTTCGTGCTCGCGCCCATGGCGCAAGCGCTGTTTCGCGCGGCCGCCATTCCGCGCCGGCTGATGCCGGCAGCGATCATACTCGGCACCTCGACCTTCACGATGTCGGCTTTGCCGGGCACGCCGTCGATTCAGAACGCCATCCCAATGCCGTTCTTCGGTACGACGCCGTTCGCTGCGCCGGGACTCGGCATCATTGCATCGGTCGTCATGCTCGGCTCCGGCCTGTGGTGGCTGATGCGCGCCGAGGCCGCCGCGCGCCGCGCCGGCGAAGGTTACGGGGCGGAAGCATCCGACACGGCAGATGAGGCGGCGGAGGACGAGATTGTTCGCGAACGCGCGACCACGGCGCGCGAATTCGATCCGGCGGAAATCCATCACGGACATCAAAGCGATTCCGCGCCGCCGGCGTCACTGGCCGCACTGCCGCTGATCGTCGTCGTCGCGGTCAATCTTTTGATGTCGCTCATCGTGCTGCCGCGGCTCGACTTTTCGTTCCTGGCCGAAGAACGCTGGGGCGCGACCTCGATTTCCGCCGTCGCCGGCGTCTGGTCCGTGGTGGTCGCACTCGCCGCCGCGATCGTAACCGTCATTCTTTGCAACCGCAGCCGTTTGACCGCGCTGCGCCAAAGCATGGATGCGGGCGCCAACGCGTCCGTTCTGCCAGCTGTGAGCGTCGCGAGTCTCGTCGGGTTCGGTGCGGTTATCGCCGCGTTACCTGCTTTCGCAGTCGTGCGTGATTGGGTGCTGGGAATAGAAGGCGGCCCGCTCGTTTCGCTCGCCGTTGCGACAAATGTGCTCGCCGCGCTCACCGGTTCGGCGTCGGGTGGATTGACGATCGCGCTCGATGCGCTCGGCCAAACCTACATGACGATCGCGGCGCAGACGGGACTGAGCCCGGCGCTGATGCACCGCGTCGCCGTGATCGGCTCGGGAACGCTTGATATTCTGCCGCATAACGGCGCGGTCGTCACACTGCTCGCGGTCTGCGGATCTACACACCGCGAAAGCTATTTCGATATCGTCATGGTCGGGATTGTCAGCGCCATTCTCGCTCTCGTCACCGTCATCGCGCTCGGTACCGCGTTTGGATCGTTCTGAAGGCGTCGTGGAGATCGTATGCGCGGCGACGACGGCAGGGTTACGGAAGAAACCTTGCGGTTCATGAGACCTGGAAGCTATTGTCTTCGACGGGGTTGGTAGAAAGGTGGGCCACGCTATGGTTGCACGCGTCTCGAACGCTCTCTGCCACTTGCTGCTAGAGGGTTTTGTCTTGTCAGCGCTCGCGGCGGTTCTTGCCACCTGCAATCAGAACACGGAAGCAGCCGCACCGGAACCTCGTCCAGTTCGAACCGTAACGGTCGAGAAACGCGAGGCCGGCACGCCGGTCACGCTCACGGGCCGCATCGAAGCCGAAGACGAAGTGGACCTCGGTTTTCGAATCTCGGGGCGCCTTCTGGAAAACAACGGCAGGCTCGGCGACCGGGTTGAGGCCGGACAATTGGTGGCGCGACTCGAACCGCAGAACGAGATGAACCAGCTGCGCTCCGCGCAGGCCAATCTCGCGGCGGCGCAGGCGGCGCTGACGCAAGCGCAAAATCACTTTGAACGTCAGGACACGCTTCTCGAACAGGGCTGGACGACGCGCGCCAATCACGATCAGGCGACGAAGGCGATGCAGACGGCTCAAGCGCAAGTCGACTCGGCCGAAGCGCAATTGAAGGCGGCGAAAGACCTAGTCAGCTTCACCGAACTCGATGCGGATGCGCCCGGCGTCATCACCGAAGTCGGGCCGCGGGCCGGCGCGGTCGTGCAGGCCGGGCAGATGATCGTCAAGCTCGCCCGCAAAGACGGACGCGACGCGGTCTTCGACGTGCCGGCCCAGCTCATAAGGTCGGCGCCTCCCGAGCCGCAGATCATCGTCAGTTTGGCGGACGATCCGTCGGTCACCGCTAAAGGGCGCGTGCGCGAAGTTTCGCCTCAGGCGAACCCGGTGACCAGAACATTCGACGTGAAGGTCGGGTTGACCGATCCGCCGTCGGCGATGCAGCTCGGTACGACGGTGAACGGCCTCATGCAGATGGAGGCTTTTCCGGTCATCGATATTCCGGCGTCGGCGCTGACGCGATTTAATCAGCAGCCCGCGGTTTGGATCGTCGATCCATCGAGCCTTACGGTTTCGCTGCGGAATGTCCAGGTGCTGCGTTACGATCCGGCGACGGTCGCCGTTTCGCAGGGTCTCGACACTGGAGAAATCATCGTCACGGCGGGCGCTCAGGCGCTGCACCCCGGGCAAAAGGTCCGCTTGCTCGGATCGCCGGCGTCATGACCGGGATCAATCTGTCGGAGTGGGCGCTCAAGCACCGCTCGCTCGCGATTTATTTGATGATCGTCGCCGTGGCCGCCGGGATAATCTCCTACCTCCGGCTCGGCCGCAGCGAAGATCCCTCGTTCATCATCAAGACCATGGTGGTTCAGGCCGCGTGGCCGGGCGCGAGCGTCGAAGAGACGCTCAAGCAGGTGACAGAGCGCCTCGAGCGCACGCTGCAGGAAACACCGCGCCTCGATTTCCTGCGCAGCTTCACGCGCGCCGGTGTTACGACGATCTTCGTCAATCTCAAGGGCGAGACGCCGGCAAGGGAGGTTCCCGACATCTGGTATCACGTCCGCAAGAGCATCGGCGACATGCGCTCGACCCTTCCCGCCGGCGTGATCGGACCGGGCTTCAACGACGAATTCGGCGATACGTTCGGGATCATCTACGGATTTACGGCCGACGGCTTTACCCATCGCGAGCTACGCGATTACGTGGAGGATATCCGCTCGAAGCTTCTGCACGTGCCCGACGTATCGAAGATCGAAATCCTCGGCGCGCAGGACGAGAAGATCTACGTGGAATTCTCGATGCAGCAGCTCGCCACATTAGGTCTCGACCGCTCCGCGCTGATCGCGGCGCTGCAAGCGCAGAACATCGTACAGCCGGCGGGCACGATCGAAACCGGCGACGAGGTGCTGTCGCTGCGGGTCTCCGGCGCATTCCATTCGGAAGAGGACGTGTTGGCGACGAACTTCTTCGTCAACGGGCGGCTGCTCCGCCTCAGCGATATCGCACGCGTCCGCCGCGGCTATTCCGACCCGCCGCAACCGCTGTTCCGGGTGAACGGCGAACCGGCCATCGGCCTTGCCATAGCCATGCGCGAGGGCGGCGACATTCTCGCCCTGGGCAACAATATAAAGAAGGCGATGGCCGGCATCACGGCCAACCTCCCGCTCGGCATCAATCCGGTGCTGGTCGCGGATCAGCCGGTCACGGTCAAGTACGCCATTGCCGAGTTCATGACGTCGCTGTGGCAGGCGGTGGCGATCATCTTGTTCGTGAGCTTCATCAGCCTCGGCGTGCGGCCCGGCTTGATCGTCGCGCTTGCCATCCCGCTTACTCTCGCCGTCGTCTTTTCCGTGATGCAGCTTACGGGCATCGACATGCAGCGCATTTCGCTCGGCGCGCTCATCATCGCTCTCGCTTTGCTCGTCGACGACGCAATGACCACCGTCGACGCCACCCTCACCCGGCTCGCGCAGGGCGACAGCAAGGTAGAGGCGGCCTCGTACGCGTTCCGCGCCTACGCCTTCGCCATGCTTGCGGGCACGCTGGTGACGATCGCGGGGTTCATCCCCGTCGGCTTTGCGGCAAGTTCGGCGGGCGAATACACGTTTTCGCTGTTCGCGGTCGTCGCCATTGCGCTCATCGCATCGTGGTTCGTCGCGGTGATCTTCGCACCGATTCTCGGCGCGGCTATCCTCAAACCACCGCAAACAACACAAAGCACCGCGCCCGCCAAGCCGGGCTGGGTGTTCCGGACCTACCGGCGTTTCCTCACAGGGGCGATGCGGGCAAGATGGTTGACGATTGCGCTGACGGTTGCGCTTTTTGTCGCGTCGTTTCTGGCACTGCCGCTCATTCCCCGCCAGTTCTTTCCTTCGTCGGATCGCCCGGAGCTCCTGGTCGACCTCGATCTGCCGCAGAATGCCTCAATTTATGCCAGCGAATCGCTCGCGGAACGTTTTGACGCTGCGCTAAAGAACGACACTGATGTCGCGCGCTGGAGCACATATGTCGGTCGCGGCGCAATCCGGTTTTATCTTCCGCTCAACGTGCAACTGCCGAACAGCTTCTTTTCGCAAGCCGTCATCGTCGCAAAGGATGTCGCGGCGCGCAAGCGGCTCCAGACCAAACTGGAGAAACTCCTGGCGAACGATTTTCCGAACGTGGTGGCTCGCGTCTACCCCTTGGAACTCGGTCCGCCAGTTGGATGGCCGGTGCAATATCGCGTAAGCGGTCCCGACATTTCCGGGGTTCGCGAGATCGCGGCGAAGCTCGCACAAGTGGTGGCGAAGAATCCGCAAGCTGCAAACGTCAATTTCGACTGGATGGAGCCAGCGCGGCAGGTGCGCATCCGCATCGACCAGGACGAAGCACGCTTGTTGGGCTTAAGCTCGCAGGCGCTCGCCGGCGTCCTCAATACGGTGATGACCGGCGCTTCGGTCACCCAAGTGCGCGACGATATCTATCTCGTCGACGTCGTCGTGCGCGCGACCGACGAGCAGCGCCTGTCTCTTGAGACCCTGTCTACTCTGCAGGTTCCACTGCCCAGCGGGCGCACGGTTCCGTTGAGCCAGTTCGCCACGTTTGAATACGAGCAGGATTATCCGCTAATCTGGCGACGCGACCGGGATCCGACACTAACTGTGCAGGCCGATGTAACGCCCGGAACGCTGCCGGAGACGGTGGTCGATGCGCTCTCGCCCGAAATCGAGGCGTTAGCCAAAACCCTGCCGCCGCCCTACCGCATCGCCGCGGGCGGCACGGCGGAGGAAAGTGCAAAGTCGCAAGCCTCGGTCATCGCCATGGTGCCGCTCATGCTGCTCATCATGCTCACGGTCCTGATGTTCGAGTTGCGAAGTTTCCAGCGCTTGTTTCTCGTCCTTACCGTCGGACCTCTGGGTCTTATCGGGGTTGTCGCCGCGCTCCTTATTTCAGGAAGGCCGCTAGGGTTCGTCGCCATACTCGGCATTTTAGCGCTGCTCGGCATGATCACCAAAAACGCCGTTATCCTGATCGGTCAGATCGAGACTGAAAGAACGCAGGGCAAAGATGTCTACCAGGCCGTCATCGATGCTAGCAGCACCCGCTTCCGGCCCATTATGCTCACTGCGGTCTCTACAGTGCTCGGTTTGATTCCGATTGCGCCAACTGTATTCTGGGGACCGATGGCTTTCGCCATTATGGGCGGCTTGCTGGTGGCCACCAGTTTGACGTTGGTTTTTCTACCAACGCTGTATGTGACCTGGTTTCGAGGGAAAGAAAGTCGATCAGATGCTCGGCCCTTGGGGTCGACGTGAGGACAAATCTCTTATTCGCCCGGCGATCCGTTAAGGCATCAGACTGGAATCAGACCGGAATCGCCGAATACCTTATACGCTTCGAAAGTTTGCGCGCGCCGGCGGCGATATTATCGTGACAATGCACAGTTGAAGGGCGTCACTCGATCGGCTGGCAAACCGTATAAAAATAAAGGGAGGATCGCAACGTTCTTTTTTCAACGTCTTCCGTTTCTCTCTCTCTCTCGATCGGCCGTAGTACTCGGTGCGCCGACTTTGCAAAGCGCCTGGGGTGCATTCCTATACAAAAGGCTTAGGTTGCTCTGATTAATTCAACTAACGTCACATCAGCAGTGATCCAGTGAGTAATCAACTCGCGTGTACGATACCAGTTGATGCATTGGCCTAGAGTTCTGACGTGCTTGCCTCGAGAGCGCTGGGGTGCAGCAGATGACCGAGGCGCGTAATCAGAAACTAACCTAACGGAGCGCATGCATGAGCCGAGCAACAAACGCGAATACGGATACCAATACCACGGCTTGGCACGCGATATCCGCCGACGAAGTTGTGAAGCGGCTCGCTACCGACGGCGAGAAGGGGCTCGAAGCGGCCGAGACCGCCGCCCGGCTGCAAAAGTATGGTCCCAATCGCCTGCCGGAGGGCAGAAAGCGAGGACCGCTCATGCGGTTTCTCGCTCAGTTCAACAATATCCTGGTCTATGTTCTTCTCGGCGCCGGCTTCATTAAGCTGATGCTGAACCTCTGGGTCGATGCCGGCATCATCTTCGCCGTGGTTGTTCTCAACGCGCTGCTTGGCTTCATCCAGGAGGGCAAGGCAGAAAAGGCGCTGGATTCGATCCGCAACATGTTATCCGCCGAGGCCCGGACGGTGCGCGGCGGCGAGGCGCGCATGATTCCCGCCGAAGCGCTCGTTCCGGGAGACGTTGTGATCCTGGAATCAGGCGACAAGATTCCGGCAGACCTGCGGCTCGTCGACGCCAAGAACCTGCGCACCGAAGAGGCTGCGCTCACCGGGGAATCAGTGCCGGCCGACAAGACGACCGAAGTGGTGCCTGCGAATGCCACCGTCGGCGACCGCGAAAACATGGCGTTCTCCGGCACGATGGTCGTATCGGGTCGCGCGACCGGCATCGTTGTCGCGACCGGCAGCGAGACCGAGCTCGGCCGCATCAATCAGCTGCTCGCCAGCGTCAGCCCGCTTGAGACTCCGCTTTTGCGCCAGATCAAAAAATTCGGCTACTCCATCACCGCCGCCATCGGCGTGATCAGCGTCTTGATCTTCGCCTACGGCAAATGGGTCGAGGGCATGCCTTTCGTCGAGTTGTTTCAGGCGGTCGTCGGCATCGCCGTATCGCTCATCCCGGAAGGACTGCCTGCGCTTATTACGATAACACTCGCCATCGGCGTCCAACGCATGGCGCGGCGCAACGCGATCATTCGGCGTTTGCCCGCGGTTGAGACGCTCGGCTCGGTATCGCGGATCTGCTCGGACAAGACGGGCACACTCACCTTGATGGAGATGATGGTGGTGTCTGCCGTCACCGCGGAGTCTGCCTATGAGGTCAGCGGCGACGGCTACGCGCCCGAGGGCGAAGTCCAGAAAGATGGCAAGCCAGTGGGCAAGGACCCGGTGCTCGCGCTCATGGGCCGCGTCTCGATGCTTTGCAATGACGCCGAGCTCTTCCAGGAGGAAGGGGCGTGGAAAGTGGAAGGCGATCCAACCGAAGGAGCACTCTACCCGTTCGCGAGCAAGCTTGGCATGGATCGCGCTACCGAGCAGGCCGCGTCGCCGCGGATCGACGCCATTCCATTCGAGTCGGAGCACAAATTCATGGCGACGCTCCACAAGTCCGCCGCGAGTGAGGTACTGTTCGTCAAGGGCGCCCCGGAAGTCATTCTCGAACACTGCGATCGCCAGCAGACCGCGAGTGGCCAAGCGGCACCGCTCGACCGCGCGCATTTCATGCAGGCATCGGACCGGCTCGCCGCCCAGGGCGAGCGCGTGCTGGCGCTGGCGTGGCTGGAGAGTCCGGCCGTCAAGGCCGGTAGCCTCGGTCCGGCGGACCTGCCGAAGACCCTCGTTCTGCTCGGCTTGATAGGCCTTCTCGATCCGCCGCGCAAAGAAGCGATAGAAGCCGTCAAGGAATGCCACGGCGGTGGCATTCGCGTCACGATGATCACGGGCGATCACAAGATCACCGCCGCGGCCATCGCCAAAATGCTTGGTATCGGCGACGGCACGACCGCGATCACCGGCGCCGAGATCGAGGACATGGATACCGCCACGCTGCAGGAGCGCGTTCGCGATATCGACGTGTTCGCGCGCGCGAGCCCCGAGCACAAGCTCCGTTTGGTCAAGGCAATTCAAGCCAACAAGCAGATCGTGGCGATGACAGGCGACGGCGTGAATGACGCGCCATCACTCAAGAAAGCCGACATCGGCGTGGCCATGGGCATCAAGGGTACCGAGGTCACCAAAGAGGCGGCCGGAATGATACTGGCCGACGATAACTTCGCCTCGATCACGGCGGCAGTGAAAGAAGGACGCACGGTTTACAACAACATCGAAAAGGCCATGCTTTTTCTATTGCCCACCAATGTCGCGCAGGCGCTGGTCATTGCGGTGGCAATCTTCTTGGGCTTCACGATGCCGATCACCGCGCCACAGGTCCTTTGGGTCAATATGGTCACCTCAGTCGCGCTTGGACTTGTAATTTCCTTCGAGCCGCACGAGATCGATGTGATGAGCCGGCCCCCGCGCGCGGTCGGCCGCCCGATCGTGACCAGCTTCGGCATCTGGCGCATCGTCTTTGTCGGCTTGGCGCTTCTCGCCTATACGCTGTGGGCGTTCTTCTGGATGAAGTCTCACGGCGCGTCGGACGCTCTCGCCCGGACGACGGCGGTCAACGCCATCACGATCGGCCAGGTATTCTATCTCCTGAACAGCCGCTATCTCTTGGACTCGTCTTTTTCCCCGACGGCACACATGGGAAATAAATACCTGCCGCTCGGCATCGGTGCGGTCGTGATCCTGCAGCTGCTGTTCACCTATGCGCCGCCGTTCCAGGCGATGTTCGGCAACGAAGCCATTCAGCTTTGGGTCTGGCCTCGGTTGTTTGCGGGCGGCCTATTGTTCTTTGCCGTCGTGGAGGCGGAAAAGTTCGTCATTCGCTCGTCCGCTACACTGCGCAAAGCCGTGACCACAGTAGAAGCAGGAGCGTGAGGCTATTCGCCACGACCGACAAGATGCGTGGCGGATCGCCAGGCGTGATACGCCAACGCTTGTAGGCTTCTTACTGTGTCGACGCGAACCATTGCCGCATCGGCGGTCAATGCGCCGCTCGCGACCGCGCCAAGGGTCGCGCTGCGTTGACTGCGCTGCAGTTTCTCAAGCTCAGCGGCACAGCGCTGGAGCCGAACGAGAGCCTCATCGGTCGACAGCGAATTTGCCCCTGAGGTGGCCTCGGCGCCGGACGAGGCAGGCGCGGCCCTCGGCGGTTGGCCGATATAAGGCAACGCCGCGACTTCGCCTGCAACCGAGGCAGCGCTTCGCATCGCATCCGCGCATAACTCTCCGGCGCGCGCGTCGTCCGGGCCGCCGCGCACGGTTCCGAAGTCGATTTCCCCACTTGCTGTTTCCGCAAGCCGCGAAGCATGGTCGAGTGCGTGCAATGTGCTTGTGAGTTGCTGCTGCTCGTCGTCGGAGTCGGGCGGCCCGGCCACATCCGATAGGAAGACTTGGGCCTGTCGCAATGCATCGGCAGCTT
>Ga0187784_10005579_pt1 | contig 10148 bp, 5 predicted proteins | sample 1015_SJ02_MP15_2_FD_132964 | JGI IMG/M metagenome (GOLD analysis project Ga0187784, IMG submission 132964) | Tropical peat soil microbial communities from peatlands in Department of Meta, Colombia - 1015_SJ02_MP15_20_MG | ecosystem: Environmental > Terrestrial > Soil > Wetlands > Peat | place... | reverse complement strand
GTCTTTGCCACTACACCCTTTACGCGCGCGTGAGGGCGTCAACTCGGCGTAGGTCGCGAAGGCATTCTGAACGCGTGACCCGGCAGCGGTACGCGCGCGAAGGCGCTGCCGCTCGACGGGCGCAGAAACTCGAACGAGATCCCCAAAGAGCCCACGATCCACTCGGCGTCACCCACGACGCTTTGGCATGAGGCCACTGGAGTTCGAGCAGCCTACTTCGGCGGGTAGCTCCTCATACCTGCCTTTTGCTGAGCTTGCGGGCCTGCGGAGCTACGCGTTTCCGGGTTCGATCGCGCTATTACTGGCGCGGATCCCCCATGTAATGCCGCAAGAAGGTGAGCTGCTTCTGCCATGCGTCCAGGCGGTGCTCCCGCTGCGTGAAGCCGTGGCCCTCGCCTGGGTAGGTGAAATACGCTGGCTGGCGGCTGTGGCCAGTCGTCGCCTCCGATTTTGGAAACGTTCCTGAATTCCCCGGCTCAACGGCTTCCGCTGCGCACTCTTGACGTATCGGCCTCCTGGACTCAGCAACTCTGCCGCTCATCCGCCCATTTCAAGGCCGACTACAGGACCATATGCCAGCCGTGCGAAGTTCCTGTCTCGCCTTCTCTCGCCGTTGACACCTGGCCGTGAAGTCCTTAGACTAATGGCGGGATACGATATTCTATGTTTCATAATATGAATCCCGAGAGTTGTGTGGTGCGATCCACCCACACGCTCAAAGGCCGCCGGAACTGGCTGGCCCCCGATAAAGCCGCGGTCCGCAACCTGCACTACGGCCGCATCATTCTCGATCCGGGCGCGACCCTGGAGTTTTCCACGGGGACGCACGAAACTGGCCTGATCTGCCTGCGCGGCCAGGCGAAGGTTGGCGTGGAAGGCGAATCCTTCCCGCTCACTCGCTATGACTCGTTGTATGTGCCCAGCGACAGCGCGGTCACGGTGACTCCCGGTGCCGAGGGCTGCGATCTGGCAGAAGTTTCGGCGCCGGTTTCTGAGCGCTATCCGGTGCAGTTCGTCTCCTTCGCCGACGTCCGCCGCGACCCCACGTTGCACTTCCAAACGGGCGGCCCTTCTTCGCGGCGCGATCTGAATATTTTGATCGGTAAGAACATTCAGGCCGGCCGCATCCTGGCAGGCGTCACGTTCAGCGAGCCGGGCAACTGGACCTCCTGGCCGCCCCACGAACACGCCGCCATGCTCGAAGAAGCGTACCTCTACATCGATATGCCCGAGCCTGCGTGGGGCTTGCAACTCGTGTACACGAATCCCAAATCGCCGGAGCTGGTGGTCACGGTGCGCGAGGGCGATTGCGTGGTGATGCCTGAAGGCTACCACCCTAATGTCGCGGCTCCGGGCGGCTCCATCAACTTCTTATGGATGATGGCCGCACATCGCGAAGTGGAAGACCGCCAGTTCGGCGTAGTCAACGTGCAACCCGAGTACGCCACCGCCGGAAGCGGCCTGGAAGCCTCACGATAGTAGGTTGCCATGCGCCTGGCCACCTCGTTGTGCGCGAACTTAGAACCAGTCAGTTGACGTCATATACTGGGAGGGTCAGGTGTCAGAACAGGAATGTAGGCAGATGGGGGATGCAAACAGTTGAGTCCGCCAGACGGGAGGAGCGGATGGCGAATATTGGTGCTTTGTACCGCAGTTGCACTTTTGTCCTTAGCGGCGGATCGACCTTCGCAGGTCACCATCGATTATCCGGAGAACGGGTCGATCTTCGCGCCTGATATGGTAGCGCCTACCTTCTTGTGGCGCGACGCCTCCGCGAGCGCGAGATGGTGGCAGATCGAAATCACGTTCGAGGACGGCTCGCCCGGACTTCACGCGATTTCGAGAGGCGAGCGGTTGCACGTCGGGGAGATCGACCCGCGTTGTGTAGCCCCAAACAACGAACTGCCGAAGCTGACCCCGCAGGAAGCAGCCTCCTGGATCTGGAAGCCGGACGCCCAGAGTTGGGCGGCGTTCAAGAGGCGATCGTTGAACCGTCCGGCAACCGTGACCATCACCGGCTTCGAGAGCGAAGCGCGGAAACAGCGGGTTTCGAGCGGTTTGGTTACCATCTGGACGTCGAAAGACCCCGTGGGCGCTCCGATCTTCTACCGAGACGTGCCGTTGATGCCGGCGGAAACGGAAAAAGGGATCATCAAGCCCCTTGACCAGACCAAACTTCCCCTCATTAACTGGCGGCTGCGAAATGTGGGTGAATCGACGAGCCGGCTGCTCCTGACAGGCATGTACACGTGCGCTAACTGTCACTCCTTCTCCCTCGATGGCAAGACACTGGGGATGGATCTCGATGGCCCGAAGAACGACAAGGGCATGTACACGCTGGTTCCCATCAGGCGACTAATGTCGATTGGCACTAAGGATGTCGTAGAATGGAGTACCTCCGGGGGGAAACTGACAGGCGATATCCGAGTAGGTTTCATGTCGCAGGTCTCTCCTGACGGGCAGTACGTGGTGACGATGATCTACGGGCCGGGCGCTCAGCAGAAGGGATCGCTGAACAATTTCTATACTGCGAATTTCAAGGACTATCGCTTCTTGCAGGTGTTTTTTCCAACCCGCGGGATCCTGGCCTGGTATAGCCGGGCAACAGGAAAGCTCCAGCCCTTGGCCGGCGCTGATGACCCGCGTTATGTTCACACAAATGCCGTTTGGACTCCCGATGGCAAGTACCTGGTGTTCGCCCGAGCGGAGGCACGAGACGCTTATCCGGCGGGCGCCAAGGTAGCCGAGCGCGCTAACGATCCGGCCGAAACCCAGATTCAGTACGATCTTTATCGGATCCCCTTCAACCAAGGAAGAGGCGGGCAGCCGGAAAGGATCATGGGGGCTTCGGAAAACGGAATGAGTAACAGTTTTCCCAAGGTTTCGCCGGACGGCCGATGGATCATCTACGTCGAATCTCGCAACGGGGAGTTGATGCGCCCCGATGGTAAACTTTACATCGTGCCAGTGACTGGCGGTCAGGCGAGATTGCTGCGGGCGAACACCTCGTTGATGAATTCCTGGCACAGCTTTTCGCCGAATGGGCGTTGGCTGGTATTCTCATCCAAGAGCCGGGGACCTTACACCAAGATGTTCCTGACGCACTTGGACGAAGAAGGTAACTCTAGCCCGGCGATCCTGATCGAAGACGCCACTGCGTCGAACCGGGCGGTGAACATCCCCGAATTCGTGAATGTCCCACCGGATGGAATGCTGAAAATAGATGTTCCGGCCGTGGAGTTCTACCACCGTTACAATGTCGCGTGGGGAATGGCGCAGAAGGGCCAGTATGAGGAGGCGATCGTCGAGTGGAGAAAAGCACTGGAACTCAATCCCACAGAATCCAACATCCATGTGAACCTCGGGGTTGCCTTGGCCAGATTGGGGAAGCCAGAGGAAGCGATCGCAGAGTACAGAAAATCTTTGGAGATCACGCCTAATGCGGCCGAGGTTCATCTCCGCCTGGCGAGTGCGCTCGCTGACACAGGCAACTTAGATGAGGCTATCACGCATTACCGGAAGGTCCTCGAGATCAGAACGCAGAACGAAAGCGCCACCTACGATGCGACTACTTACAACCTGCTCGGTAGAGCTCTGTCTGAGAAAGGCGAGATGGCGGAAGCACTCCAGGATCTCGAGAAAGCCACTCAACTCCGGCCAGGTTTCGGACCCCATCTCTACGACTATGCGCTGGCGCTAGTCCGAGTGAACCGATTCGAGGAGGCGCAGCAGTCTGTAGAGGCCTCGTTGCGCGCCGATGCTGATGTGGGAGAGGCACACGTGTTACTAGGTGAGCTGTTAGCCAGAAAGCATCAACTGCCCGAGGCATCCCGCGAGTATCAGCGTGCGCTGCAGTTACGGCCAGACCTCAGCCGGGCCCATTTGGATCTGGCCATGCTTCTGGTGGCGGAGGGGGACATATCGGGCGCAGTGCAGCATCTTCGTGAAGCTGCCAAGGGCAGCGATGGGGCAACTGCCCAAGCCGCGACTCGGATTCTTCAGCAGCTTGGGCAACAGTAGGCAGAAAAGTCGCAGAGGGCTGGCCGCCTGAAGCGCACTCGACCGGCCTCGTCGATCGAAAACGCATGTGTCAGCGGCGCTCGGGATTGTCGGCAGGTTGCGTAGCGGCCTTGATCTCAGCCATGCGCGATTTAAGATCGGCGACGAATCCGCGAATTTCCTGTGCCGACGCTGGAGGATCAGTCCCTATTCGGGCATCCTGCTCACTGACGCGTGCCTCACTCTCCAAAGCGCGCAGATCTCTTTCGACCCGCGCCGCCAGCCCGGGCACGCGGTGGCCCGCCGCCAGAACTTTGTAGCCGAAGAGCGCCTCGGCATGCAGCTTCCAGATAATGGCTGTGCGTTCGGCCAAGCTGAGTCTCCAGTCGAGGTCGTCGCCTATTTCCAGGGAAATGTGGGCCCTGGCATTTCTCAGGTGCCGCAGGGCGCTGTGTGCCTTTGCAATGGCGGCATCCTTCTCCGCCAAAATCGCCTCCAACGTCTCGGGATCGGGGCGCGCCAGGCGGTCCTCCAGTTCTTTATATTTGGCCTCGCCGGGATACCACTTGGCCATTGTTCGAGAATGGAGGTGTTCGTCGGCGTAAGAGAATGAAGGCAGGCGCGAGTGGTCGGTGATCCAGAAGTGCAAGGCAAAGAACGATTCGTTCACTATGTCGAACGTCGGCCGCAAGGCCTGTTCAATCTCGCCCGCAGCCGCCGGCCCGTAGCGCTTCGTAGTCCACTCCTTCCAGATATCGGCTCCCGTAACCCGGGGATCCTGGGTGAACCGCCACATGGCGTAGATATTGATCTCATTGGGTGTATGCAATGCATCGTAACCACCGTGATCCACGCGGATGTTATAGCCGATCACGCCCGATTTACTCAAATCGTAACGCCACCGCCTCTCGAAGTATTCCGGCTGCGTGTAGGGGATACGGTTCTTGCCGGTGTACTCCGAAGAGCCATCGAATTCGATGATCTGTTTGCGGCTGGGGAAAGCGCCGATGAGAGGGTCGTTAGGATAGAAGGGATCCCAATCGTGCGTTTCGCATTTAGTCTGCAGCATCACGTGGGGGTCGGTTTTGGCGTAGCCCTCCTTGAACCACTGCATCTGCTCGGGCTCGTAGAAAAACGAACGCACGACAAAGTCTTTCCGATACCGCCGGCAAACCTCGTCGATGGTGTCGATCAGTTTGGTAAAGCGGCCGGGCATCGGGAGGGACGAAATGAACTTGCCCTGGTCGACGATGGGGTAGGGCGACTCCTCGAATGTGAGCATCAGGCCATCAAAGTCGGGGTATGCGACAAACAGGTCATCGTAGCGCCGCGCGACCCATTCCCAAAACCCCGGCCGATCCATGCGGACCACCCCGTTGGATGTGAAGCGGTCGGGCACCTGCTCGAACTCCCGGACCCAAATCCAGACTTTGAGTCTTTCCGCGTGCGCGGCGGCTGTCAACTGGTTCAGTTTCCGGCCGCGATCCGTGCCACTTAACAGTTCGGATGCATAGCCGATCATCTCGTGTGAGAAAACAACCGTGTTCACGTCGTAGTTCGGAGCCAACTTCAGGGCATTGAGAACATACGGCACATTCATCGTATGAAACTGCCAGGCGCGCACGGATACCAACGGTTCCGCCCCCAGCGAAAAGCTAAAGATCAAGGAGACGAGTACGCCCGCCTTTCGAATTTTAATTCTCATGATGTCTCCAGGGGAAGTTCGACCTCCCCGAAGAAATCGATTCGAGCCGGTCTCATGATAGGGGGTCGCCAGTACTGAATCAAGTTGAAACTGCGGTATGAAACGGTTATTGACGCATGAATAACAGGATCTTAGAAGGCTGCAGTTGAGTCCGGGCTTTGCAAGCCGAATCCACCGGTGTCTGGCCCGGCAGCATGCCCGGCCTTTCGGTTGGCCGGGACGCCGGAAGCCTGGCTCTAGCGCCAGGATCCCACCCCGCTGCCAGTCAGGCGTGGGCAACGCCGAGTCTGCGGCGCGGGGGGCGGGCACGGCCGTATTCGGAGATTGGAGCCTTGAAAGCGCTTTCTTCATAGCCGGATAATGCTTGCCGCTTGCGCAGTTTGGGTTTTTCACAGGGCGTTAATAACGGTTTTCAACACAAGCTTCAACTTGACAATGGATGCGGGGTGATCCCAGTCTAATGTAGACCCGCGGGTGGGTACCGGTGGGATCGATGCGGTAGCAATGTCGGGTTTCCGAAGGCTAGACGCACGAAAGGAGTTCGTATGAACACTCATCTCAACTTGCAACCGGGTGTAACCCCTATTCCTTGCAGAGGCCGGCTCGCAATGCTGTGGATATTCCCGCTTGCTTGCCTACTGGCATTGTCCAGCCAGCCAGCGGTAGCGCAGACCCTTTTTGGTTCGATTGTCGGCAGTGTTACCGACGCGAGTGGCGCAATTGTTCCTGCTGCGGACGTGAAAATCACTTTGACTGCAACCAATGACAGTCGTACCGTCCAAACCGACGCGAACGGCGCATACACGATTTCTACGGTGACACCAGGTACTTACCGGGTCGAAATCACCAAAGAGGGATTCCGCAGCTTCGTCGCATCCGAGATCCTGGTCAATCAAAACAACGTGGTTCGAGTCGATGCGCAACTCCAGGTCGGCTCTTTTACAGAAAAGGTGGAGGTGAATACTACACCCGCCGCCGAGCTCCAGACCGATCGCGCCGACGTTCATGCCGAGATCAGCACCAGTGCTCTGGTGGAATTGCCGCAGCCGAATCGCACCTATGAGGGGTTATTGGAGTTGATTCCCGGCACCGCGCCCCCTGGTGGGCAACTCCAAGGCGGTACGAATAACCCTTCGAAATCGATGACGTTTGCATTCAATGGCACCACGGCTGCTGGAGGGACGGTTCGTATCGAGGGCATTAACGCCTTAAATCTCTGGAATCCGGGCGCACAGAACTATGTGCCCTCAATTGAGGCGATCCAGGACGTCAATGTGGCCACCAGCGCAGCAGATGCCGAACAGGGGTTGGCAGGCGGCGCTTCGGTGAACGTCATTTTAAAGAGCGGCTCCAACGCCACCCACGGAGGTTTTTACCTGTACAACACGAACTCGGCCTTGGAAGCCAACGACTTCTTCTCTACCACATCAAAACCTCCTCACTTGGTCGATAACGATACGGGCGTTTTTGGGGGCGGCCACATCATCAGAAACAAGTTGTTCTACTTCGGCAGTTATGAAGCAGACATCAACCGCGCCGCCAACTCAGGGATCCTGCCCATCCCTAACGCCGTACAACTGTCCGGCAATATGACCGGCTCCAACAATCCCATTTACGACCCTCTGACCGGGAACCCAGACGGAACTGGCCGGACGCCATTCCCCGGGAACCTCATTCCACAATCCCGGATTTCCCCGGTAGTGGAGAAGATCATACCTAACATTCCGGCAACCAACTACGGCGCTCCGGGAGCGGTCGTCAACAACTATTTCATGAACCAGGCGAACGTGTACAACCTACACAAGATTGATACGAAGTTCGATTACCTTGCTACCAACAAGCTTCGGGTGTCTGCCCGCTGGGCTACCCAGCCCTATTATGGATCCGTGCAGCCGCCGTATGGGCCAATTTTGGGTGGAGGTTGGTCCTTCACGAGCGAGGGTGCCGGAAATTACCTGTCGCACGGCGCCGGCCAGGCGATTTCGGCCTCCGGGAGCTACGTGATAAGCCCAACATTCGTAATTGATGCGACTTGGGGCAAAACGAGTTCTCACCAGCAGCAATTCCCGAACCTGTACGACCAAAGGTATGGGCTGGATGTGCTCGGCATTCCCGGCACGAATCAAGGCTCTCTCCCGTGGGCTGGCGGCGTCCCGCAGTTTGTAATCAGCTCTTTCGCTCAAATGGGCGAGTCGTACCCATCGGTGGAGTATTTCCAACCGGAATACGAGTACACGGCGAACGCTACCAAAATCAAGGGGTCGCACACGATTCGTTTTGGCGCTGACCTGGAGTTCCAGCACCCGCGACACATTGAAGTCAACGAGAATGCGTTCTATTTTACAGGCGGTGCGACTTCGTTGAATGGCGGTCCCGGGCCAAATCCCTACAACTCACTAAGCGACTTCCTGTTGGGTGATTTCCACGAAGGGACCAACACGGTCCAGTTTTTACAGCCCTACGAAACCATGCGGACATATGAGTTCGCTGCTTATGTGCGAGATCAGTGGCATGTGAATTCGAAATTGACCGTGAATTATGGCGTTCGCTGGGAGAAATACCCTGTCCCCACAAGGGATGGCTCGGATAACGGTGAATTGGGCAACGTCGGCACTGGGACCTATTGGGAGAACATCCAAAATGCGACGATCACGATCTGCGGCACACCGGGAACCGGCTTTCCGACCAATTGTGGCATCCACACTTCAAACAAGTTGTTTGCTCCCAGTATTGGAATCGCCTACCGCCCAACCACGAAATATGTCGTCCGCGCAGGGTATTCACTGTCTCCGTCACAGGAAAATACCTGGGTCGCATGGGGCAATTCTCAGTTGCACACTTTCCCAGGCGTTGTTACGGAAGACTTGATCGGCGTCAACCCGTTTGCCTCAGCAGGCAACCTGATTACAGGCATTCCCATTATTAACTCTCCCACCTCCACTTCCCCTGGCGTATTCCCGATCCCTCCGAATACGGGCGATCTCTCAGGCCTGAACACCAACAAGAACTACGTCCGCGGCTACTACCAGTCTTACAACATTACGGTGCAAAGGGAACTCCCCGGCGGAATGCTTGCCTCGGTGGGGTACGTGGGGATGCATGCGGTCCACCTGGACCTGAATATGGACATTAATTACGGCACGCTTGGCGGCGGTACTGCCAGCCAGCTATACGCTTGGCTGCCGCTTTATAGTAGCAGAGTGACAACCCCCGTTCCCTTGGGACAAGACCACTACAATTCGCTACAGGCGACGCTCAACAAAAGACTGTCTCACGGTTTAACGATGCAGGCTGCATATACTTACTCAAAGGACATTGGGAACATGCCCACCTTCTGGTATATCGCGCTTCCGGTCCAGATCCCCCAGTATTATTGGATGGATAACTACGAAACGCCGCTTGACCACACCCACCACCTGGTTTGGTCCTGGACGTATGAATTGCCGTTTGGCAAGTCCAAGCAGTGGGCGACTCACGGAGTAGGATCTGCTCTCCTGAGTGGCTGGAGTGTGAATGGAATGTTCAATCACTACTCCGGCACACCTTACAGTGTGACTGCCGACGCCACTTCGTGCAACTGCCCTGGCAGTTCGCAGACTGCCAACCAGATCCTTCCGAATGTCTCCAAAGTAGGCAGCGGCGTGGGCGGTCAGGCGTACTTCAATCCGCTCGCGTATGCGCCAGTCACGGGCCCCGTGTTCGGGACGTCGGGGTACGATTCCCTGCGCGGCCCGGGCGTCACCAACCTGGATATGGCTATCTTCCGGACATTCACCCTGACAGAACGTTTCAAGATCCAACTTCGCGGCGAGGCCATGAATGTCAGCAATACGCCGCACTTCAACAATCCTGGCGCCGACGTTTCGAACCTGCAGTTGAACCCGAATGGCACTGTGCAGAGTCTGAACGGTTTCAGCCAGATCACCTCCACGAACCCAACGGGCCGCCTGATCGATGCGAGGTACTTCCGGCTCGGCGCGCGAATCACTTTCTAATGGATTGGTTTTGAAAACGTGTCGGGCGGACCGCGGGGCGTCGTTGTTGCGGCGCCCCGAAACGCGACACCTCGGCCGAAAGTCACTCCCGGCGACTCACCGAGGTTTAAAATCAGGTTCTGGAAAGGCCCAATGGCGCATACAAACCAATTGCCGTGTAGATCCCCAGGCCGCGTGCTTGCGGCGTTAGCAGGCATCGCGCTTGGAGCCGTCATCGCCGTTGGCGGTTCGCTCAACGCCCAGGCGGATACCGGTTCCGCGGGCCCGCTCGCCGAGTCATGCGGTAAGCCCGCCTCGGCTGATTCGCAGTTTCCACCAATCGGGTTTGCGGTCCACTTGCCGGGAGTCTCTCTGCTCGGCGCTCACAATGACTTACCCAATCCCTACGGTCCGGGCGTGAGTTGGGGTCAGTTGCCGGCTGGCCGCAAATGGGGATCGACGGCCAGCGT
>Ga0187784_10005578_pt1 | contig 10149 bp, 11 predicted proteins | sample 1015_SJ02_MP15_2_FD_132964 | JGI IMG/M metagenome (GOLD analysis project Ga0187784, IMG submission 132964) | Tropical peat soil microbial communities from peatlands in Department of Meta, Colombia - 1015_SJ02_MP15_20_MG | ecosystem: Environmental > Terrestrial > Soil > Wetlands > Peat | place... | reverse complement strand
TAAAACCAAGTACAGCTAAACGGGTCTCAATAATGGCGATGGTGGCAGCAATTTATGCAATATTATTTTATGGCTCATCAGTAAGTATGTTACCAGGATTTACGCTCCTTTACCTCCCAGTTATCATGCTGGGCACTCTTCCTCTATGGTTCGGATGGAGCGGACTTGCCGGCTCTATGATTGGCGCTTTTATCGGAGGAGTATACGTTGAGCTTGTGCCACCCTATGCCGCATGGGTTGAATCTGTTACAGCGTTAATTATTTTCGCCTTAAACTGGCTGCTCATACCTCGGAACGCCTCAGAAGGAAAGTCAAAAAAAACTCTCGTTACTCTCCTGATTGTCTATGCGATTACTCTTTTCATAGGAACCGCCTATATCTTGTGGCAATATACATACCTCTTTAGCCTCGGGGTTCTAACAACAAATGTTCTTGGTGGCGCGTCTTTCGGAGTTGTTCTTCTTGCAACCTATGGTCTGAATTTGGTTATCCAATTTGCCGTCTGTCCAGCTTTGCTTCGCACGGTTACACCGAGACTGAAGAGCTGGGGAGTTTACTCCGGTAACTTTGCAGACTGGAGAAGCCGAAGAACAAAACCCGCATAAAGCCTTCCTGGGTTATATTTTTAAGCATTAGCCGCGAATCCAATTATGGTTTGCCCTGCTGATAGATTTAACCCTGAGTGATAGAAAATATTTTTAAGTTATTTGTGACTTAAAGGCAGTTCTGCGTGCTCAAACATGAAAATGAGAATAATAAAATTAACCCCTGAATTACTCATCGAATTATTGCAGAGTAAATCGTCTTCATCTTTCTCTTCCAGTTTGCCTAGCGATGCTGAACTGTTAGACTTAAAGCTTGATTTGTTTTCTAAGCAGGTGTTCGCAATAGTTAGAAGCGACAGTTTTGAGGACATTGCCGAATCCTATCCAATCCCAGAATTCAACCTAACACGCATTGGAGAATCTAAACCTGCAGCAAAACCGACTGGGACCATTAAACTAGGATACAAGCCTGAAGTTAAACCTGCAAACGTAAAGTTAATTCAACCAAGCAAAACCGCAACCAAAATGGAAAATGAATTCAGCCCAGAGCAGCGCAAACTGCTAAGTTTCACGGTTAAGGGGGATTGCGTTGTGGTGAAGCCAGTTCAATATTTGAAAGCTGAATGGGAAGACATCAATGAGGTTGTCCGAAGTTTAGGCGGTAAATGGGTGAAAGGCGACATCATTAGCTGCTGGGAAATCCCAGTTCAACAGGGTTGATAGTGTGCTTTGAGTAAGAAACGAAAATCCTTTAAACAAGATGCACATATTCAAAATAAGAATGGTGTTAAGATGGAGAAAACCGATAAGCCTCTAACTAGAGATGCACTAGTCTCTATGCAAGTCATAGACTCAAAAGGACGATTGGTAGGAAAAGTTAAAGATATCGCTTTCGCCGTTGGAAAGACAGGCATTTCCTTGTCAGTGGAAAATGAGGCTGGAGAAACCCAACACATCTCATGGGAAGATGTTCAAGCCGCATCAGACTTCATAATCATAAAGCCAGTTCCACAAGGCACCAGTCAAAAGCAGCAACAACAACCCGTTCAGACTAGTTCTCTCAGTGAGGAAGAAAAGGTTTTTGGGCCTTATGAACAGCAGCAGCAACCCGTTCAAACTGATGTTCAGAAGCAGTCACCTCAGCCGCTTTGTCCAACGTGCAATCAACCTCTCACATGGATTCCGCAATACAAAAGATGGTACTGTTACAACGACAAGAAATACGTTTCAGTGGGTAAGGAACAATCAAATCAGCCGCTTTGTCCAACGTGCAATCAACCTCTCACATGGATTCCGCAATACAAAAGATGGTACTGTTACACCGACAAAAAATACGTTTAAACGCGGCATCAATCGTTTTATTTTTTAATTTTGTGTCGTTTCATTTTGCAGAGGGTTTTCCAGTATTTTTATTTTTCCGTTTTTTCCAAGGCGCAGTTGCCTTTCACCTTTAAACATAGCCACGTGCGCGTTTTTCACTTCGATAAAGTCGCCTAGTGAAACGGCTTTAACCTGTTGATCCCAGAGGCAAAGCATAATTTTTCCTGTTTCATCCCCTATCCATGCATTAGAAACAAGAGCGTTGTCTCGAAATTGAGTATGAACCTTGGATGGCTCAGAAGTTTCCAACACTTTGGCGATTACACTGATCTTTTTCATGCCTACTCGTAGATCCTCTATCTTCATGTGCATAGGGGCTGGGTTTTGTTTTGCAATCTCTTTTTGGACTCTGCTTGTATCCATCCAATTTTCGAATAAAATATCCTTTTGCGAGAGAGTTTCTTCGGGAACTCGGAATTGCGCAATTACTTTACTATCTTTAGTTATTAGGAAAATAGCTTCGTTGTTAACACTTCCACGGTATTCAACCGTTAAGTCTTCACATGTCGATTTCCCGTGTTCTTTTGCTTGAATTAAAGCCTGAAACAGTTCGGTGGGATAAATTTTATGCTGTGCTGAAATGAATGCAAGCTGATCCTCTAATGTTGGCTTTTTTGATTTCATACTATTTTTTTTCCTCGTTACAGCGAATTATCTTGAAAAAAGCAAATGGTAGGTCAAAATTTACTTTTTCTTGATTAATTCTGACAATTTATTACTATTATCGTGTTAACTATATTAGTTTAGCTATAAAAAGTCGGAATTTTTCAGGGATAACATGTATGATTTGCCTGATGCGATAGGGTTTGCGCGGGTGTTTCTAAATTCCTGAGGCAGGATGAAATCAAGGAATTAGCTCGAAGATTTTCGGTTGACTCCAAAAATCAAAGCTGGAAAAATGGCAACCAGTCTCATGCACGCGCGCTAGCTGGCAATTGAGAAATACAAATAGCCATTTCGTTAGTTTTGACTATTTTTGGGCGAGTTCCAACAAGTTTAATACCTAAAACGTTGTGCTTAAAAATACATATCGCCGATTAATTTGAGGGATACAAATGATATACATAGGAATAGACGACACAGACACTACAGAATCCAGAGGCACAGGTAGACTGGCCAGAAACATCGCAGCAGAACTCACGAGCATATCTGAAATATTTGGTATCACACGACATCAACTCTTCGTCCACCCTGATATACCATTTACCTCACACAACAGCTGCGCTGTAATTCACACCGAAGCATCACCAACCATAATTGATGAGCTATTTTCCATCACAAAAAAACTGATGCTGGAGGATTTCATAGAGGGAAGCGACCCAGGATTAGCCATAGCCACAACCAACCAGATAACGCCGGCAGTAGTAGCCTTCGGTCTAGATGCGAAAAATATCGTTGTAACGCAACAACGTGCCCGTGAAGTGGCAAAAAACAGCAAAATCCACTTGGAAGGACTTGGCGGAACCGAAGCCGGCATCATAGGTGCCATCGCAGGCATCGGATTAGCTTCACTAAAAAACGACGGCAGATTCCTGTTAAAAGGCCGAAATAGAGAAATATCAAAAGGCATCCGATCAATTCGAGAAATTATCGAAGCAGGAATAGACCAAGTCCTAACACTAAAAGGAGAAACTATTGAGGAAGGCAAAGTGCAGATTCCAAAACAAGCTACGCCCTCTTACATTCAAGGCAAGGCTGTACTTTTCGTAGAACCATATGAAGATTATTGGATTGCACTTAAGAGGTCTTAATTTGCAGTTCAAATACAAGCTGGCAGTATCTTTTGCAATTTTTGGCTTGTTAATTTTGGCTGTGTTTGCAGTCCAATGGGTTTACACGATTCAAACGGCAAATACGACAGTAGGGAATTATAATTTAAATGAAACATTTTCCGCCGCAAGCTTTCTTTACGGTCCGCAAGCTTGGGTACCTGATGTCTCTAAATTGCCAATTATGCCAGGCGTCGAGGCTAACGGCAACGGAAACTTTTATGTTATGCTTGTTGATTTAAATGCTACATCCAATTTAGGCGCTACATACCCCTGTGTCAGAGTTGACTACTCTTTTATTGGCCTGCATGGCACTGCTGCTTTCCACGTTTACGCTTACATCAAGGAAAAAGGAGGAATTCAATGGACCAACCGTGTAGAAGGAGACGGAGCAAGCGGTTTCTACGTGACCGCTCAAGCTGGACCTTCCAACATTTTAGCAAATCCTAAGCCACTACCAAATTTTCATAACATATGCGTAAAGGTCTCAAACAAAGAAGGAGCAGCATTCAATGAGTACGGAAATAACACTTATTTAATGGAATTTGACAAGCCAGGCGGCGGTCTAAACGTGTTACATATTACAACTGACCCCAGAAATCCCGACGGTAACATTACTGCAACAAGCAATTTGACCGGCACATTTTATTTGGATTTTACAGGCCATAGTGTAATGGAAGATTTCCTTTTGTTTGTTGCTGTGAACGGAACCATAGGAAATAATTTCCAGCTAAATCTAAAATCGAGCGTACCAACATGAACTGGAGAAAATATTTTTCGGTATATGAATTAAGCTTCTTGTCTCTTATGGCTACACTTGTTTGCGTTATAACAATCTTTCTTAAAACGCCGATAAAAGTCCCCGGGCATATGGCAATTTTTTTTGTTATCCCTTTCATCATAGGCATTGGTGTAACAAGAAAGTTCGGTTCAGGGCTCTTCATGGGTGTCCTTGCGGGACTGCTCATAGGATTAATTGGAACAGGCGATAAAGGAATCTTGAACGTCTTTGAGTATATGGCTATGGGCATCACAATGGATTTTTTAGCCCTTGTGTTTAAAGGACATTTGGGCAACGTTTTAGTCGGTTGTATTATAGGCGCGTTTGGAAGCTTTGCAAAACTGCTCGTAAACTATTACGTAATTAGTGCAACGGGTCTCAGCGCTAACATACTGATAATCGGCATAGGCGTTACGGGAACCGCTTTTTTGGTTTTCGGGGGAATAGGAGGCGTAATCTCAAGCGCGGTTCTCAACCGTATCCAACACATTCATTTCCTAAATCAGAATTTATATAAAACACAGAAACCCAAAACATAATTAAGCTGCAAGCCTGTTTATTGCCAATTCTTTGGTTTTCTTGGACGAATCGCGCGCTTTTTAGGCGGGTTCCAACAGATTTAATAGCTAAAACGTTGTGCTTAAAAATACATAACGTTTAATTCACTTGGAAGGCTTTCAAATGATATACGTTGGAATAGACGACACGGACACATTGGAGTCTCGAGGAACTGGCAGACTAGCCAGAAACATCGCTGGCGAACTCGCAAAAAAACACAAAATATTCGGTGTTACTCGCCACCAACTTTTCATACACCCGCTCATACCTTTCACGTCACATAACAGCTGTGCCGTAATCCATGCGGAAGCGTCGCAAAACACCGTAGAAGAAATCTTTTGCACTACAAAAAAGCTGATGCTGGAAGATTATATTGAAGGAAGCGACCCTGGCGTAGCCATAGCTGAAACCAGCCAAATAACCTCAGCCACGGTAGCTTTCGGTCTTGACGCTAAGTCAATCGTAGTCACCCAAGAGCGAGCCAGAGAAGTTGCAAAAAACGGCAATATACGCTTTGAGGGTTTAGGTGGAAATGAGGGTGGCGTCATAGGGGCTATTGCAGGTATCGGTTTAGCTTCATTGAAAAATGATGGTAGGTTTCTTTTGAAGGGTAAAAACAGAGAACTTTCTGGCACTCGATCAATCTCAGAAATTGTCGATGCGGGAATAGACGAAGTGTTAACGCTTGAGGGAGAGAATGTTACTGACGGCAGGGTACATATTCCAAAAAACGCTACGCCATCTTTCATTCAGGGCAAGGCGGTGCTTTTTGTTGAGCCATATGAAGATTACTTTGCAGCACTCAAGAGGCCTTAACTTTGCAGTTCAAGTATAAGCTGGCTGCGTGTTTTGCAATTTTCGGTTTGCTCATATTAATCGTTTATGCGGTTCAATGGACTTATTTGAGTCAGCAGGCAAACACTGCAGCAGGTAGTTATCGATTAGATGAGACATTTACCGCAGATAGCTTCCTTTACGGTCCACAAGCTTGGGTTCCTTATGCCTCCAAGTTGACAGTTATGCCTGGAGTGAATGCTAACGGCAATGGCAATTTTTATGTCATGTTTGTCGATTTGAACGCTACATCTGACCTAAACGCAACTTTTCCATGTGTAAGGGTTGACTACTCGTTTAATGGTTTACAGGGTACTGCTGCCTTCCACGTTTACGGTTACATAAAAGATAATGGCGGAGTTTCATGGACAAATAGTGCAGATGGAAGTGGGGCAAGCGGCTTTTACGTAACAGCCCCTGCCGGTTCCTCGAACACTTTACCACAAGCTCAGCCAATGCCCAATTTTGACAACATATACGTTGAAGTTTCAAACAAAGAAGGCGCAGCATTCAACAATTACGGAAACAACACTTACTACATAAAGTTTGAGAAGTCAGGCGGCGGCTTAAACTCACTACATATAACCACCAATCCAAAAAATCTAGACGGCAATGTGACCATAACAAACAAACAGAGTGGCACTTTTTATGTAGATTTCACCGGCGGTCGGGTGCAAGATGACTTTTTACTTTTAGTCGCGGTTAACGGTACTATAGGCAGCGATTTCAGCTTAAATTTAAAGTCGAGCGAGCCAACTTGAGGTGTAAAATATAGCATGAAAAGGAAGAAATATCTTTTGACTTATGAAATTAGTTTTCTATCGCTTATGGCTGCGTTGGTTTACGTTTTCAAAACTTACTTCAAAACTCCAATTCAGTTACCCGCTCACACAGCAATCGTTTGGGTGATTCCGTATATCATAGGTATCGGTGTTACGAGGAAATTTGGTTCGGGAACCTACGTTGGAGTGCTTGCAGGTCTGCTTATGGGAACGATCGGAATGGCAGATAAAGGAATCTTAGAAGTCTTCGAGTGGACAGCAATGGGGATAACCATGGACTTCCTGGCTTTAATGTTTAAGGGACATTTAGGGAACCCTCTTGTTGGCGTAATCTTGGGAGCCTTTGGAAGTTTTAACAAAACACTCGTCAACTACTATATAACTGCTCAAATCGCACATAGCACCCCTCTGCTTGTAGCTGGAATAGGAGTTGCAGGAACATCGAGCCTAGTTTTCGGAGGTGCAGGTGGGGCAATTTCAGCTATAATTGTTAATCGTGTTCAGCACATGCTTTTGCCAAATCAAACACAAAAAATAAAGAAGCAAAAGACTGCAAACTCATCGGAAAACTCAGTTTTAACATCATAGGCTTCTTTTAAATAAAGAAAAAAAAAGAATCAGGATTACCGCTAAATATGCCATCTTCTTTTCCTTAGAAGAAAAACCCCGACAGCAACCACTACAATGATAACAAATATTGCAATTATTGTGGCATTTTCTGGGGACATTAGAAAACTGCGGGGTTGAGGCGACCCTGTTGCAACTGGCGTTGTCGAAGGCACCGGACTCGATGATGAACTGGGCGACGAAGAAACAGAGGGCGAAACCGTAGGCGAAGGCGACTGACTCGATGATGAACTGGGCGACGAAGAAACGGAAGGCGAAACCGTTGTCGAAGGCGACTGACTCGAAGTTGGAGAAGGCGATGTTGTAGCAGCTGGCTGAACGTTAGAAATTATTATTGTTGTGACTCCTGCAAGCCCCTGTCCCTGAAGGAGTAAACCTTGTGGACCAACTATCAGTAGTCTAGTCGATTGGGCTTCATTCAGTGATGACCCGTTTGCATATTGGTAAGCAACTATTAGAGTTACAGGTTCAGTGGGAGCTTGCAACGCACCTGTTACGTTATTATAAGTGCTGTATTGAGGATAAATACTGGTTCCCTCTGCTACTTGGGCGTAATTGAATGTTGTGTTGGTTCCACCGCCGCCAGTTGTCTCGACGGTGACATTTTGATTGCTCGTCAGTGATGCACCTATGGAGTTGCATAAGTTGAAAAGCGATACGCCTTCATATTCGGCAGAGTTGAGGGCTCCTTGGGTGCTTTCGTATCCTCCCCAGTCTATGGTTGGAGTTAGTGAAGTTATGTCATTAATCGTATGAGAATTGCCACTAGAGTCTACGACTGTAACCGATATTGGGTCAACAGCATGTACGGACAAAAACGTAGAGGAAAACAGAATCGCTATGGCTAAAAGGGATAAAACGCAAAGGCCAATTATTGGTCTGTTTCCCGAAAGAACTTTTTGCCATGTCTCGTTTGTCATATTTCGCACTGTTTTCTCTGTTGGTCATGAGGCAGGTTTTTTCTTCTTGTGATTACTGCTAATAGTGTGCCGGATGCGATAGAGACAAGTAATGTAACTCCAAGCATTGGCTCCGAATACTCTGGAATGGTCGTGGGAGTAGGAGAGAGAGTCGGGGTTGGCGTTGGCGATGGTGTAGGTGTGGGGGCAACTGTTGGGGTAGGTGTTGCTAAGAGCGCATCAACAGTTACCTCTATGGCAGAAGAGCTTGCTGTTGCTGTTGTATTGTCGGTCACTTGGAGCGTGAAGTTCCAAGTGCCTGTGGCTGTAGAAGTAGAAGTTGAAAAGTCGTAGCTTGATGAAGTCGCGCCACTAATAGGTGAGTAAACTCCTGCACCTGGAGCTTCATTTAACCACTGGTATGTGTAGGGTGAAGTGCCTGTTGTTACCGTCGATGATGATAAAACTGAGGTCTGACCCTGATTCACCGTGTTGGCGGAAGAAGTGAGCGATGGAGCAACCAAGGCAGAATTTACCGTGATAGTTGCTGCCGTAGAGTTTATAGATGCGCCCGTGCTGTCATTGACCTGAAGGATAAAGTTCCAAGCCCCGTTAGCTGTGGAACTTGACGTTGCGAAGGTATAATTTGCCTGAGTGGCACCGCTAATCTTTGAGTAAGCCATACTAGGAGCTTCATTAAACCATTGATAAGTGTACGGCGAATCGCCCGTTGTCACTGATGAGGTTAAATTTGAAGTTTGACCTTGATCAAGTGAGCTGAGCGTCTCAGAAATTGCAGGGGCAGTCAAAGCTGGTCCAACATATGTTATTGTTACGTTGGATACTCCGGCTAATCCAGTTCCTTGGAAGAGTAGACCTTCTGGACCAACTATCAGGAGTCGGGTCGTTGCGGATCCAGGAAGCGCTGTGCCGTTTGCATATTGGTAAGCTACTATTAGAGTTACAGGTTCAGTGGGAGCTTGCAACGCACCTGTTACGTTATTATACGTGCTGTATTGAGGATAAATACTGGTTCCATCTGCTACTTGGACATAATTGAATGTGACAGAGGTCCCACTGCCGCCTGTTGTTTGTACTGTGACGTTTTCGTTGCTTGTGAGTGGAGTGCCAATTGAGTTACACAGTGAAAGTAGTGAGACACCTGTAAAGTTGCCCGGGAAAAGCTTACTTGCCGAGCTATAGTAGCCTCCCCACCCGCTGGTAGAAGTCATAGAGGTTATGTCGCTTATGGGGTAAGATGTACCATTTGGACCTATGATTGTAAGCGGTATTGGTCCAGATACCGCATGTGCAGGTGGCAGTGCCACAAAAAGAAATGTGACGGTTATTATGACCAAGATTGAGAGGACGGATTGGATTATGAGTCTAACATGGTTATGGTGTTTAGACTTCATTAAAGTAGCATTCTCCTTTACACTTTGCCAATATTGAACGATGTGTACATAAAAGCATTTCGGATTTGTTAAGTCAAGTTGCTGACGTTACACTCTTATCTTAGTGAGGGCACAGCTGGTTGAATAAAAATTATGTTAACTCGGGAGTGCACTTTTTTGTTTAATATTGTCCTTCAGGTCTAAGCGTGAGCGCCCCTCGCGTAAATCACTTCCCATATCAATGCGCTAACAGAACAAACTCGCATAAAATTTATAAATTAAAAAAAAAGAAAGAGGTTTAGGGCTCTCTCAAAAGCGCGCGTTAACTTTAAAAATGGATTGGGAAATCGGCAAAATGATTCTGGACAAGGAAATGCTTCTCAAATTGCACCAAAATGAGGAAGAGAAATATCAAAAAATCTTTAGTTAAGAAAAAGATTATGCTATTCGCAATCTTGACGTTATTTTTAATGACGTTCTTTTTTGCACTTTATAAGGACCCAACTATTCGTGCAGAAACTCAAGAGGCTATTATGGCATCTGCTTCCTTAGGCGGAACAATAAATCCGTCTGGGCTAAC
>Ga0187784_10005577_pt1 | contig 10152 bp, 6 predicted proteins | sample 1015_SJ02_MP15_2_FD_132964 | JGI IMG/M metagenome (GOLD analysis project Ga0187784, IMG submission 132964) | Tropical peat soil microbial communities from peatlands in Department of Meta, Colombia - 1015_SJ02_MP15_20_MG | ecosystem: Environmental > Terrestrial > Soil > Wetlands > Peat | place... | reverse complement strand
GATCGGGCGCTGTTTGGCGACGATCGTCTGGCGCAGCTCGTAGACAAAAAACTCCATGCGGTCGAGTTCGAGGAGGAGGTCGTTGGGGAATTCGATATCCGCCTTGTCGACCTCGTCGATCAACAGCACCGGCGCCTCGTCCGCCTCGAAGGCTTCCCACAACTTGCCGGGCTTGATGTAGTTGGCGATGTCGTGCACCCGCTCATCGCCGAGCTGGCCGTCGCGCAGGCGCGACACCGCGTCGTATTCGTAAAGCCCCTGCTGCGCCTTGGTGGTCGACTTGATATGCCATTCGATCAGCGGCGCCGACAGCGCGTTGGCGATCTCGATCGCGAGCACGGTCTTGCCGGTGCCGGGCTCGCCCTTGACCAGAAGCGGCCGCTCCAAGGCGATCGCCGCGTTGACCGCGATCTTGAGGTCGTCGGTGGCGACATAGCTTCTGGTGCCGTCAAATCGCATTCGCCTGTCTCCGCATCAAGCCGCTCTGCGCCGACCGGTGCGCGAAAATCGCCCGCCGGGCCCGGCAAAATTTGCCTGCAGGGCGGCATATCCGCACCGGGTCGCCTTACCTTCTATTCCATAACGCTTTGAAACAATTACGCAACTCAATGGCACGTGGCTTGCTGCATGCGGACGCAGCACACGGCCGCGGGTCATCGCCAGCTGCGCCGACGTAAAATATCGAGTTGGAGATCAGGTGATGGGTATCTTTGATGCTTTGACCACCGCGGTGGCTGGTCTGCAGGCGCAGTCATTCGCGCTCCAGAATATCTCCGGCAACATCGCCAATTCGCAGACCACCGGATACAAGGAAACCGACACGAGCTTCCAGGATCTGGTTTCGCAGGCTGTGCAAAATCAGCAGACCGCGGACGGCGTCATTGCCAGTTCGGTCGCGACCAACACCGTCCAGGGCGGAATTCAGAGCACGTCGGTCTCGACCGACATGGCCATCAACGGAGAGGGCTTCTTCGTGGTCGCGCAGCCATCGGGCTTCAGCGACAACCAGCCGACCTTCTCCGGAATCAATGACTATACCCGCGCCGGCGATTTCCAGATGGACTCCAACGGCTATCTGGTCAACAGCGCCGGCTATTACCTGATGGGCATTCCGGTCAATTCGGTCACCGGCAATCCGGAAGGCAGCGTTCCCCAGGTGCTGCAGTTCAACAACAATTTTGTCCCGGCGGCCGAGACGACGGAAATCAACTACCAGGCTAATCTTCCGAGTTCGCCGACCTCGGGCGTGCTTAGCCCCGGCAGTTTCGAAGCCAATCCGGTGGCCGGCGCGCCGGTGGCGGCGCAAATCGTCGGCACCGGTGCCGATCTGCAACCGGACGCGGCAGCGGCCGGGACCGGCACGGTCACTGGCCTGTCGTCTGCGACAACGCTCGCCTCGCTCGGGATTGCGACGAACGCCACGATCACCGTCAGCGATGGAACCCACACCACGACCTACACGTCGACCGGAACCGATACGGTCGGGGATCTGATGACGGCGCTCAATACCGGCGCGCCGACCAGCGCCACGATCCAGGCCGCGATCAGCGGGGGGAAACTGGTTCTCACCGGCCAGAATGACGTCGATGCCATCACCGTCGGCGGCTCCGCGGCGTCCGACATCGGATTCGGTGCAGGCCAGAACTCCTTCCAGCCGACCAACCTACTGACCCAGAGCGCCGTGGCGCAGGGTCAGACCTTGACCGTCAGTGTCGGCGGCGGAGCGCCCCAGACGATCACGTTCGGGACTGGGGCCAATCAGGTCGCGACGCTCGCCGAACTGCAAACCGCGGTGCAGGGCCTGACCGGCGTCACCGGCACCGTCGACACCGGCGATGGCGATATCAGCCTGACAGCGACGAGTCCAACCGCAAGTATTGTCGTCGGCGGCACCGCCTCGCCGGCGAAATTCGGCATCGAAAATCTCACCGCGCTGCCGGCAAACGGCACCGTGGTTGCCAACGACGTTGCAACCTTCAATGAGCAATCGGTCAATGGCGGCTCGATCACCGCCTACGATGCCGACGGCAATCCGGTCGACGTCCAGTTCCGCTGGGCCCAGGTGAGCAATTCGGCAAGCGGCAATGGCTGGCAGCTGTTCTACCAGACCAACACCGCTGCGACCGGTACCCAGGCGGCCTGGCAGAATGTCGGGACCACCTTCAATTTCGGCCCCAATGGCCAGATGACCCCGCCGATCACCAGCCTGACAATCCCGAACCTCAGTGTGAACGGCGACTCGCTCGGCAATGTCCAGCTTCAGATCGGCAATAACGGGCTGACCCAGTTCGCCAATACCAGCGGCGCGGTGCAGGTCAACGACCTGCAGCAGAACGGTTATGCCGCGGGCTCGCTGCAATCGGTCTCGGTCGACAGCCAGAACCGCGTGGTCGGGACCTTCTCCAACGGCCAGACCGTTCCGCTCGCCGAGATCACGCTCGCGTCATTCAGCGGCGCCAATCAGCTCTTGGCGCTCAACGGCGGCGCCTATGCGGCGACGCCGGAGTCCGGACAGCCGAATTACTCGGCGACCGGCAAGATCGAAGGCTCATCGCTCGAAAATTCCAACGTCGACATCGCCACCCAGTTCAGCAATCTGATCGTGGCGCAGCAGGCCTATTCAGCGAATGCGCGGGTGATGTCGACCGCCGACCAGATGATTCAAAGCCTGCTTCAGGTCATCCAGTGACGGGGGCTTCCGGTCGCCCGCAATGCGTAACAGGCGTGGACCGCCACAGCCATGAGCGTTAATCAGGCGCTTGCCGCAGCACTCGCCGGGGTCAACGTCACCCAGCAGAACCTCGCGGTCATCGCCGGCAATGTCGCCAACGCGAATACGCCGGGCTATGTCGATGAGAACTTCAATCAGGCCGAACTCGGCCTTGCCGGCGGCGCTGGCACCGTCGTAACGACGGGCATCGATCGCAATCTCGACTCGCTGGTGCAGGGTCAGTTGTGGACGGAAACGTCGGGCGGTTCCTACGCCGACACCGTCGCCAATCTGTATCAGCAGCTGCAGCAGATCTATGGCACGCCCGGCACGGCGACCTCGTTTGACGGTGTCTTCAACAGTTTCACGACCGCGTTGCAGTCGCTCTCGACGTCGCCAAGTTCCTATTCGGCGCAGGCCGCCGTGGTGAGCTCCGCCCAGGCGCTCACGCAAAATCTCAATTCGATGACCGCCACGGTGCAGCAGCTTCGCACCCAGGCGGAGCAGGGCATTTCGACCGACGTCACGAGTGCCAACACCGCGCTGCAACAGATCGCCCAGATCAATCAGCAGCTCGAGGGAGCGGCCGCGGACTCCAGTTCCGCGGCGCTCGAAGACCAGCGCGATCAGGACGTGACGCAGCTTGCCAATCTGATGAACGTGCGGGTGGTGCAGAACGGCAATAACCAGATCTCCGTGTTCACCGGCACCGGCCAGCAACTCGTCGCCGGCACCCAGGCGTCGCAGATCTCCTTCAACAATGCGGGTACGCTCAACGCGACGGCGCAGTGGAGCGCCAATCCGAGCCAGGACGGCGTCGGAACGGTGACGTTGACCTCTCCCGGTGGAACCACCACGGATCTGATCGCGACCGGCGCGCTGCAATCCGGCCAGATCGGCGCCTATGTGCAGATGCGCGACACCATCCTGCCGCAGGCGCAAAACCAGCTCGACGAATTCGCCAACCAGATGTCGCAGGCGCTGTCGAACCAGACCACGAGCGGAACGGCGGTCGGGTCGGGCTCGCAGACCGGCTATAGCGTCGGTATCGCGGGCGTGGTGCCGGGCAATTCGCTGCAGGTCACCTATACGGATTCGAGCAACAACCCGCATACGGTCACGATCGTCGCACTCGGCCCGGGCGGCACACTGCCGGCGCAGCCTGCCAATACCGCAAATCCGACGATCGGGATCGACTTTTCCGGCGGCATCAATTCGGTGGTGTCGCAGCTCAACGCCGCGCTCGGCTCGAATCTGCAGTTCTCCAATGCCGCGGGCGCGCTGCAGGTCGTCAACGCCAATGGCAGCGGCAATGTCATCAATTCGCTCACCGCTACGACGACCGCCACCACGGTGACGAATGGCACTCCGCAGCTTCCGCTGTTTGTCGACGGCACCCAGCCGATCACCGGCGCGGTCTCCGCGGGCGGCGCGCAAACGACCGGACTCGCGGGGCGGATCAGCGTCAACAGCGCGCTTGTGACGTCGCCGGGAGGGCTCGTCGCCTATGCGGCAAATACCACTGCCGGCGACGCGACGCGGCCCAATTTCATCCTTAGTCAAATGACCACTGCGACGCTGACCTATCCGCCGAGCACGGGCATCGGCAGCGCGCAGGCGCCGTATTCGGGAACGCTGGCGAGCTATCTGAGCACGGTGGCGAGCCAGCAGAGCCAGGCGGCGACCGCCGCGACCAATCTGCAGCAAGGGCAGGACGCGGTGGTGACGGCATTGCAACAGCGCTTTAACGACCAATCCGGCGTCAATATCGACACCGAACTGTCGAATCTCATCACGTTGCAAAACGCCTATTCCGCGAACGCCCGCGTCATGTCGACGATTCAGCAGATGATGGCGGCCTTGCTGGCGGCGGTGCAATAATGAGTATTACCGGACCGGGGTCTGTCACCGCCGCCAATGTGCTGGCGCAGACCAATATGACGAACCAGCTCAGCACGCTGAGTGAGGAGCTCGGTAGCGGCCAGGCGTCGCAGACCTATTCTGGATTGGGATCGCAGGCCGGCGTCGCGCTGTCGCTCAGCGCCCAGCTTTCTGCGATCGCCGGCTATACCTCGACCGCCACCACGGTTGGAACAACGCTGACGCTTGCGCAATCGGTGTTGACCCAGCTCGGCAATACCGAGAGTTCGGTGGTGCAGGGAATCAACCAGAGCGCTGCGTTTGCGCTCGACGGCAATGGCAAGACGACGACGCAAGAATCTGCGGTGTCGCAGCTCGATGAAATCCTGTCGTTGCTGAACACCCAGAACGGCAGCAATTACATGTTTTCGGGGAGCGCGCCGAACCAGCCGTCGGTCGCCAGCACCAGCGAAATCCTCAACGGCACCGGATCGCAGGCGGGCCTGACCCAGATCATCGCCGAGCGCCTCCAGGCCGATCAGGGCGCGAACGGGCTCGGCCGCCTGGTGATTCCGGCCCCCACCGCAACGACCGTCTCGATCAGCGAGGACGTTGCCGGCTCGCCGTTCGGCTTCAAGCTCGCCGGCGTCAATTCAAGCCTCACCGGCGCGACCGTCACCGGCCCGGCGCCGTCGCCGCCGAACGGGCAGTCGATCTCGGTCGATCTCGGCACCAATCCCAATCCCGGCGACACCATCGCGTTTGATCTCACGCTGCCTGACGGATCGAGCCAGAGCATCACGCTGACCGCGACAGCCGCGTCGCCGCCCGGCACCAACCAGTTCACCATCGGCACGACGCCGGCAGCGACCGCCACCAATCTGCAAGGCGCGCTCGCAAGCGCCGTTGGCAGTCTGGATCAGACTGCATTGCCGGCGGCCTCGGCGATGGCGGCTGCGAACAATTTCTTCAATTCCGATCCGCCGCAGATCGTCGATCCCGGCACGCCGCCGGATTATGCGACGGCGACCTCGCTCGAAAACGGCACGCAGGCCAATACCGTGTTCTGGTATACCGGGGAAAACGGCGCGACGCCCGCGCGGCAAACCGCGACCGCCCAGGTCGGCCCGTCAATGACCATCGCCTACGGCATGCGCGCCACCGAGCCCGCGATCAGCACGCTGGTGGCGAATGTCGCAATGCTTGCGGCAACGACCTATTCGGCCAGCGATCCCAATGCGCAAGCGAGCTATCAGGCGCTGACCGAGAAAGTGACGGCAAATCTCGACAGCCCGTCCGGGACGCAGTCGATCGACGACATCGAAGCCGACCTTGCCAATGCGCAGACCACGGTCAGCGACGCCCAGAAGCTCAACACGTCGACCCAGACGACGCTCACCGACATGCTGCAGGGCATCGAAGGCGTCAATCAGAACCAGATCGGCGAGCAGATCCTGACGCTGCAGAACACGCTGTCGGCGTCGATGTCGGTCACTGCGCGGCTTGCGCAGATGAGTCTGACCAATTATCTCGCGCCGAGCACCGGATAAGCGGATCGCGAATAATGAGACGGCAAGGCGCGCAGTGAATTTTGCGCGCCATCCGCGATCGGGCGGTGATGCCGCCTATGCCCGCCCGCGTAGGCCGGCAGCGATGCTGCGGTTGATATTGACGATCGACTGCAGATGCTCGAGCTTCGGCGCGGTCATCAATGAGTAGGTCTCGCCCATTACGAATATGCCGAGCTGGGTGAGATTGCGCCGCAGCGGGAACGGGAGTTCACTATTGTCATCAAGCACAGAGTCGATGAACAGCGTCCACAGCCGGCGGTTATAAAGCAGCGCCTCGTTGAAGGCCTGCGGCTTGCGTTCGTCCCACTGCTCACCGATGGCCTGCAATTTGGCGGCCGCCTTCAACAGCAGGTTCGCTTCGAGTTGACGCGGGCTCGCGGTTTCTTTGGCGATTTTTGCGTAAGCCTTGCTCGCGTGGTTCATGTCCGGGTCTTCCTCTTCTTTGCGCTTTCGGCGTGCGGGCTGCTCTTAAGGCTTTGTACAGATCGCCTGTTAAGATTCGATTATTGATGCGCGCGAAGGCCGGTCCGTCCGCGGCGCGACGCCCGGGCGATCCGGTCCGCTCTTCGCCTCTAAGCGAGAATCATTCTCTCGATATCTCCAAATACAAAAGCGGCGGGGCTTTCGCCCCGCCGCCTTCGCCGTAGACCTGTGCCGAAGGGTATTACGGGAACAATTTGAGCACCGACTGGTTCGCCTGGTTGGCGATCGACAGTGCCGAGATTTCCAGCTGCTGCTGGGTCTGTTCGGTGAGCAGGTTGGCGCTCGCCTCGTTCTGGTCGGCCAGCACGAGATTGCTCGCGCCGGTCTGCAGCGTGTTGATCAGGTTCTGCTCGAACGTCTGGCGGGTCTGAATGGTCGACGAGTTGGTGCCGAAGGTTTCAGTCTGCGCCCGCACCGACGTAATCGCCGCGTTGATCGAGGTGATCACGGTATTGATCGAGTTGTTGTCCTGGAACTGGTTGTTGTTGAGCGCCGACAGGCCGAGACCGCCGGAGTTGTCGTTGACGCCCTGGATCGTCAGCGAGCTGGTGTTGTTCTCGTTGAAGACGACGATCAGGTTGTTGCTGTTGAGCAGGTTGACGCCGTTGTAGGACGAGTCACCGGCGAGCTGGTTGATCTGCGTCAAGAGCGCGTTGAAGTTGGTCTGCAGCGTCGAGCGGGTGGAGCTCGGCGTCACCACGGTCGCGGTCGGATTGAAGATGCCGAGCGTGAGCCCGAGCCCCGCCGCCGCCGCCGGCGTACCGCCGACGGTGATCGGGCTGGTGCTGGTCGGGGTCAGCTGCAGATCGTTCGACCCGTTGAACGCCGCGGTCACGTCGCCGAAGCCGGCAAGCGCCGCGGTGAGCTGGGTCTTGGTCGCGATGTCGCCGCTCGCCGTGCCGAAGGTCAGCGTATGGGTGGCGTCCGCGCCGACCTGGATGGTCAGCGAGTTCCCGGAGAGTGCCGCGATCTGCGAGTTATAGTTGTTCTCGTAGGCCGTCCCGGAGAAGCCCAGCGCCGAACCGATGGCGCCGCCGACGGTCAGTGCGGTGCCGTTTGCGGCAGCGAGCGTCAGATAGCCGTTGCCGCCGACATTGGTCGGCGTGATGGTGGCGTTCACGCTTGATGCGGCGTTGTGGATCGCGGCCAACAGCGATCCGGCCGTGCCGGTGGTGGCGCCGATGGCGTTGAAGGTGCCGTCGGCGGCCTGAGCATTCTGCGCGACGTAGTAGAAGCTGGCATTGTTGGTGCCGTCGGAGAGCGTCAAGGCGCTGCCGAGCGAGAGATTGGTCGCCGCGAAGTTTGCGGTGCCGTTGATGGTCGCGTTGGTCGAGGACACGGCAAAGTTGGTGGCGAGGTCGTTGCTGTAGACCACGACGCCGCCGCTGCCGTCCGAGGTCGCCGTGGCCACGGCGCTGAGGTTGCCGCTGCCGCCGGTGCCGGTGTTGAGGACCGAGATCAGGCCGGCGACGTCGTCGAAGGTGTTGGTCGCGGTCGTGTCGGCCGTGCCGAAGGTCGCGGTGACGGTGTGGGCGCCCAGCGTGTAGACGAGCTTGTCGCCGGCAGCGAGATCGCCCAGGCCGGTGGACGTGAGATCGGCGTGCGACTGCACGGATGCGGTGACGCCGGAGCTGCCGACCGCGCTTGCGACCGTGGCCGTGCTGGTTGCCTGCGTGACGTCATTGGCGATGGCGGTGGTGCCGGTGATGGTCGAGTAGTTGACCGTGCCGGTGGCCGCCTGCTGCGCCTGCTGGGCCGTCGACAGCGCCTGTTCGAGCAGGCTGGTCAGGCCGGTCAGACCGTCATTGGCGGCGTTGAGCGTCTGCTGCGCCTGTCCGATCTGATCGAGCAGGGCGCTGAGGTCGTTGGCGCGGTTGGTCAACGACTGCGAGGTGAAATAGGAGGTCGGGTTGTCGAAGGCCGTGTTGACCTTCTTGCCGGTCGCGAGCTGTTCCTGGGTGGTCTGCAGATCGCGCGACGTGTTTTGGAGTGCCAGCAAGTTCTGCCGAATGCCGTTACTCAATGTAATATCAGACATCGAAGTTACCCTTCTGGTTACAGGCCGTACGCATGCACAGGCTGTACGTGCTGTACCGGCGAGTGCAGGTTCCCGATCGGCACGATCGGCTGTCGAAGGTTTGCCTTATTCCGTTTAAAGACGCGTAAAAGGCGGGCTTAATCTGGCTTAAGCATCGGCCCGTTAATCTTGTTAATAGTTGGCAGATTTGCGGGAAATCAGCGGCTGCAGCGCGGCCGGCGCGGCGAAATCGCCTCAAATCGCTGTCCGCGCCGACAATGGCGTTATCCGGTTGTTAACCATAATCTTTTCATTTGTTTCTTCGCTATTGCAAACAGACGGCGTCCCGCATGTCCGCGACTGCGACTTCTGACCGCGTCAATCTCGTCGTCGCGACGCCGTGCTTCGGCGGCCAGATTTCGGTCCTCTATGCCGGCTCGCTGTTTCGGCTGCAGGCGCTGGTGCGGTCCTACGCCAATTTCAATCTCAAGGTGCTGTTCAAGGACGGCGACGCGCTGATCACGCGGGCGAGGGCGAGCCTCGTCTCGCAGTTCCTGGACGATCCTGACGCCACGCATCTCTTGTTCATCGACGCCGATATCGGCTTCGAGCCCGAGCAGGTCCGCCGGCTGATCGCGTGCGGCGCGGATGTCTGCGCAGCGATTTATCCGATCAAGCGCATCGATTGGGACAAGGTCAAAACGGCGGTCGAAGCCGGCCGTCCCGATCCGGGAGCCGCGGCGCTGAACTATGTGTTCGAGGTCGACGACCCGAACGCCGTGGTCGCGAGGGCCGGTTTCGTTCGCGTCCGCTACGCCGGAACCGGCTTTCTGTTGATCCGGCGTCAGGCGCTGCAACGGATGTGCGCCCACTATCCGCAACTGCAGTACCGGCGCGATCATTCCCTCGACGCGGCCACGACCAGCGAAAATCGCTTCGCGCTGTTCGAATGCATGATCGCCGAGGACGGCACCTATCTGAGCGAGGATTTCGCCTTCTGCAAGCGCTGGACCGATATCGGCGGCGAGATCTGGGCCGATCTGGAGAGCCGGCTCAGCCATGTCGGGCCGATGACGTTTGCCGGCGACCTGTCGTCGAAATTCGCCGGCGGTTGATTCCGCCCGCGTCGTCTGGCCCGCGAAAATCCCGCCGATCGATCAGGCGGAGCGGGCGCAGTAATCGATCCACATTTTGCGATAGGCGGCTTCGACGGCGCGGGTATATTTCACGCCATTGCCGACTTCGGATTGAGGGAACGATGCCGGAAGCGTGCGCCGCAGCGCCGTGAGATGATCGGGCATGGACGCAAATTTCACTGCAAGCGCCAGATAGTCGTCGGTGCTCTCCGCCACCCAGTCGCGCAGTCCCGCCGCGGCGAGGATCGCGCCTGCCGCACGGCTTGCGGGCGCCTTGCCGAGCAGTGCGACCACCGGGATGCCCATTTGGACGGATTCAAAGGTACTGATGCCGCCATTCTCGGGAAAAGGATCGAGTGAAATATCTATCTCACT
>Ga0187784_10005576_pt1 | contig 10152 bp, 11 predicted proteins | sample 1015_SJ02_MP15_2_FD_132964 | JGI IMG/M metagenome (GOLD analysis project Ga0187784, IMG submission 132964) | Tropical peat soil microbial communities from peatlands in Department of Meta, Colombia - 1015_SJ02_MP15_20_MG | ecosystem: Environmental > Terrestrial > Soil > Wetlands > Peat | place... | reverse complement strand
TGTTGCCCCACGTATCATCTCTCCAGAGGGGCACCACCACTTAACGCCATTTTCCCGCATCAGCTGCGACAGTGCCGCAACTTCGTGAGTGTCATCGGGAACAAGCCGGAAGACGTTATTATTAGGAATCGCTAGCGACGGTGCAGTACTGGCATAGCCAACAAGAACCATGTTGTTCTCAAACGCGTAGTGCCATGTCGCGTTTAAATTCTCGGAGGTTGCGGGCCCGATTACAACCTGGATGCCTTGCGCGTGCAACGCTTTCAGGTCGTCGAACGCTGTCGCAGGGTTGGTACGCGTGTCGAGGGGCACGAAGCATATGCGCGTATCGGAGTTGATGGTTGCAAGGTAGGTATTGATGTCATCGTTTGCTACCGCAAGTGCGGCTTGCGCGCTGCGGCCGATTCCGCTAGCGTCTCCTGAGAGTGGCATGAGCGCACCAATGCGGAATTCATTTGTCGCCTGCGTGTTTGTGCTCGAGGGTGCGGTGGTTGCGTTCGTGGTCGTAGTGCATCCAGTGAACACCGTCGCCAACAAAATAGTAGCCATCAATATGATTAACAATTGTTTTTTCATAGCCATCCCTTCTTTGGGAGGAATTTTTTCCCCAGTTAGAGGTTATTCTCAAAAATAAAGCTTTGCACGACTTAAAGCGTTTTTTATACGAGCACGCGGTGAGGGGAAGCACATCGACCGACCCTTCCGGGAGATCAACTGGCGAAATGTTGACGAGTATCAGCAGAGGGGGTATCGTGGTCGGCCGTTTCGTTTCAAGTGTGATTGAATGGATATTCCCTACAACACGCTGCGTGCGGCAAAGGGGCGGAGAGCTGAGAGAAGACTGAAAAGTGTAAGACAAGTTAGGACGATCTATCCATTCGACACATTTTCATGCCTCGCTTATTTTGATTGTCTTGTGTGCGATTACCTGTCAGTTACACTTTCAATGGACATTACGCGGTGTAAATCTATTCCGACATCGCTGTTGTTGTTGGGTTTATTCTAATTAGAGTAGTAGGTCTACTCCTAACGTTTTATTTCGTCAAGGAGGACGTGAACTATATACATATATATCGGGTAAGGGGCATCAATGGGACTATGACTGCAATGAAGGACTATGATAATTTCTTCATTCCGGCGACTGACCTAAAAAAAGCCAAAAAATTTTATCACGATGTGCTCGAACTTCCAGTGAAATTCGACTTCTCGGAAAAAGGCATGATCGCATTTCAAGTAGGAAATCAAGAACCTGCGATTATTGTGAAGGATACAGGCAAATTTCCCGCTGCACTGCACGCGATCTGGTTTGTAGTCGACGATGTGGAGAGAGTATACCAAGAGCTGCGGGGGAAAGGGGTAGTATTCTTGTCCGAACCGTTTCAAATCCAAACAGGGCGGGCAGTTGAACTGGAAGATCCGTTTGGCAACAGATTGGGCCTGACTGATTATTCAAATTCAAGAGATATGGTGTAACATTTAATATGACGGTCAATATGCTCCTGTTATTGTAACACGGTTGCGTTGACTGTAACTAACGTAGCCAGTTCACAAGACGCAGTTTTCGTAAGATGGATATCGGGCAAAGGAAGCATAGTGGCCAGCGGTTTCACGGTGATGGAATGGACATCCCATATAACACGCTGCGTGCGGCGAAGGCTCGGAGTGCGGGAGAAGAGTTCTGTAAGTTCATCTAGATGTATCATCCATCCCACATTTTTACCCCTTCTCTGCGTGGAACAATATATACGGCCCGTAAGTATCATACGTAAACCCTTTGAACCCTGTCTGTGAGAGGTAATTGTCAAGTTCCTCTACATCAAAAAAATGTAGTGCCCCCTCACCGACGCGTAATGCCTCCAGTGCTTCTTCACCGAAAGGGCTACTGTTTCCCACACGCCACTCGAAAATCGTCTTCATAGTAGACAGGCCTTGCTTCAAAATCGTATTCACTGCCAACCGAGCACCCCTCTTCATGACTCTCGCCATCTCACTCAATGCCTCTACGGTGTCCGGAAACAGGTGTAGAGCCCCGATGCAGGTAACTTCGTCAAATGTGGCATCTCGGAAAGGAAGTCGCTCCACATTCGCGCGGGCAAAACAGATGTTTCGTATCCCCTTCGCCCCTGCGTATTCGGTCGCCTTCTCCAGCATATCTATAGAGATGTCGATGCCATAAACGGAGCGCATCTTCTGTGCTAATGGTCTGGTGACGAATCCCGTTCCGCAGGCCACATCCAATCCTGCGCCGTTCTCAGCATCCACGATCTCCGTCATCATCGTTGCCATCTCTTCAATCGATGGGAGGCCTAACTCAGCGTGTATCATATCCAACGCACCGTACCACGATGGTCCCTCATAGATTCTAGCCACGTCACCAAATTTATCGACCGATCTCAAAAAGGGACTTGTGCCCTCCGTGAGATCCTCTGTGACAAAGTCCACAATTCCGTTTTTAACAGGGTATTCGACCCCGTCTCGCTGGCAGCATAACTCATTTGTTGCAGGAGTTAGCGGCTGCTTACAAATTGGACAGACATAGAAACTGTCCTGTGATTCTTCTTTGCCTTTGCTCATTGTAATGACCTTCACTCATTATTTGTTTAATTTCAAGTTACTCCTGTTCTCGACTGTCGTTATTTCAGTCTCAACACATACATTCTATCGAGCAAGAGGGGGATTAAGATTGTGGCGACAACCGTCGCTGTTTATTAGAAACACACTTATAGATACCCGTGCAATGTCCCCCTATGCGCAGACTTATCGTGGAGGTTTCCAGCAAAGCCTTCTGGAAATTATTTCCAGAACGGCCGATACAAAAGATACGATCAATGGAAGTCCTGCACTTTCTCAGGCTCGATTACAAGGAAGCTGCCATGATACTAAGAGTAGAGTTCAGCGAGCCGAATGTCAGCATCGAAGAAGTATTTCCTGGTGACTTGGCTGAAGTACAGCTTCTCGAGCGCGAAAAAGGAAAAGAGAGAGGAAAAGAGAGCGAATTTTACACCTATTTCATAAAGACTCTCCGTCCAAGACCTGATATCACAGCAGTGGGAGGGTACGTCTCTTTACCATATGAGATACGAGGTGGTAAGGTAAGGGTTACGTTCCTCGGAAGTGCCAAGCAGGTGAGAGATTTTATTAAACTGTTTGAGGATGCAGGTGTCCGCACCCGGATAATCTCACACACGGATGCACAATTCTCGGCTTATTCGCCGCTGAACCGTCTGACGGAAAAGCAGCGGCGAGTCTTCATCACGGCCCATAAACTCGGCTACTACGATGTACCGAGGAAGATACGCCTTGAGCAGCTTGCCGAACGGCTTGACCTTGCGCATTCCACTTTGGGTGTGCAGCTGAGGAGAGCAGAGCGACGGTTGCTGAATCATATAATGACTGAGTCATGACGTCTTCAGAAAAACTATATTTTTGGGGGATATCAGGCTCAATTAATTCATATGTACAGTAAATTCTCATCGGGTATCTGCTCTTCTTCTTTCTACTCCATCAAGATGTTGTTGCTCAAGGGATCCCCAACAGGCAGAAAGTTGTATCCGGCCTCTCTCTGGAAGAACGTGGTCGCCATCTAGTGCGTGGCATAGTAGTCAGCGACTGCCATAAACGACTCTTTTGGTTCCCACGGCATGTCCGGATAGGTGGTGCCGTGCTTGTCATCCTGCTTTGTCGGGGTCTTAAACGAGGTTATCATATCATGCAGCTTATCTTTCTGGTCTTGTGGGGCTTTATCCCACCAGCCCTTTAAGGCTTCAGCCCACGCCCCGTAGTCGTAGCTTTTTACTAGGCTAAAGCTGGCCATGTCGAAGTCATAGCGAGGATCCTCATTATATGCGAGGATAGGAGAGACGAAGGTGAACACAAAAGCGCCGTCGACACCTGCACCGTCGAGTACCCCGAGCTGATCAGTAAGCTCACGCGCCTGCAAGCCCTCATCACGCATATAGGTGCCGTTAAATAGTGGCGGATTTGCATCGGGGGTGATAATATTCCATCCCCAGCCTCCCGCATCCTCGGCACCTTGATAGGTGCAACAGCCGAACTCGCCTATGATGACTGGCTTGTTGTGGGCGAAGTACGGTTTAAGCAGTTCGACGTACTGTTCTTTAATGCGTGTTTCTCTAAAAAAATCAACACATACGAAGTCAAAGGGGCTCCAGTTCACCGTTTCAAGCGGGGCTGAAGCATACGTCACTTTACCATGAAAGACTTGCCTGACAGATTCGTTCGCCTTGGCCAAAAACGCATTGAGAGGTTTAATGTGCTTCCCGGTTTTGATGTTCTCCCAGAATGAAGGGTTGCCCATCCGTTCGAGGAGAGTATTGCCCTCAACTATGCCCTGCATGAAGATTGTCAACTCGCACCCGAGGTAAACACCAGCTGTGGCCACTGCCGGCGCAACGTTTCGGCTGCTTCGGCGCATTCCACCGTATAATCAAATGTCTCTTGCTCGCTTTTTTCGAACATCCGCGGGACAAGCCAGACCTCCAACCCTTGTTGAAGGGCGTCCTCGGCCGCAACCGTCAGCCGGTCGATATCAACGCCGCAGATCCTGACGGCGTTGCAGTGCAGATCATTCTTGATGATCTCAAGTTCACGGTGCACAACGTCCGCATCAAATGTGGGATGCATGAGCGAACCTTCAAGCACATCTCCCACGTCGTAGTTAATCCCTTTACGTTTCATCGGTTTACTCCTTCCTTTTATTATTCCCATTCTGATACTGATCTTGACATGGCTTGAGCATCCGAAGGATGATTTTGGCATCAGGAAAATATCTTTGAAACCGCTCTGGCTTGATAGCCGCCAACCTGATCAGCCCATCAAGAGATGTCTGGATTGCTGTCACCAGTTGGTCTGGATCCCCTGCTGCGATCTCTCCAGCGGCCTGCCCTTCGACAATCAGGCGCCTCAACAGGTCTTGAGAAGCTTGGTCGTGCCTGACCGCGAGTTCGTGGAGATCGGGCGGCGTCGCCTCATCGCTCAGCACCTGATAGAACAGTTGAAAAAGCTCAGGACGTTCTCGTCGGGCTTCGATCAATCGTGAGAGGAGCGACTCAAGGCGCTCCCATGGAGCCTCCTGTACCTCCTCGAAGCGCCGAAAAGCCGCATCACTTGATTGCAAGATCTGTTCTATCAGTGCACGAAAAAGTGCCTCTTTGCTCGTAAAGTAATGGTAGGCAAGCCCGTAACTGACATTGGCAGCCATAGCAACGTCAGCCATGGTAACTGCACGGCCCTTCTGAGCAAAGACTTTCCAAGCAGCTTCTAAAATCCTCTCACGCTGCGCTTCACGAATTCGTTGGTTAGCTTCTTCCGTTCGGGGCATTTCTAGTCCTTTGGTTTTTAATTGATGTAATCAGTCGTTTATGTCTCTAGATTATATATCAGTTTTGATTGATCTAATCAGTCATTAATAAAGTCAGTAGCTGATCGGTTCATTGTTGTGAAGCTACAACACGCTGCGTGCGGCAAAGGCGCGAAGAGAAGGAAAGGAGGATTAAAAGTTTAAGACGGTTTAGTAAGATCTACGTTGCTCCATCACATTATAACAAAATCCGCAATCTTCTCATGCACAGCTGCCAGTGCCTCACAGATACCGTGCATATGCATGCGTAACTTGGTGTGTGTAATTTGGTTACGGCAGCTCTCTGATTGCAACTGTAATTGTACCGATTCAAGCGCGTCGAGCAAGTCGTCATATTCGGCATATAGTTCAACTATCTGGGCTGTCGGTGTTATCATGAATTGTGTTGCATTTGTTTCAGGCATTTTTTTCACTTCCAATTTCACTTTTGCGAAATTTGTTATTTGGGTTGTTACATGAGCTTCATTATGTCCCATAAAAAAGACTCTGGGACATAGGTTTCTGAGTACATTTAATCGAGGTAATATCGATACTATAAATCGAACGTACGCACAGCTGAATTATTACTCGACCCTAAAGCGCTTTCCATCGGATTTACAGATGCGTTTGATCAAGTTCCTGCCGCTTACGGCGGCGTTCGCAAGGCCGAAATCGCCCGCCCACTGTCCGATCATATAGAAGTTTTTAAGCCCTGGCAACGTTCTACACCACCCCTTTCCCCGTAAGAAGTTCAAAAAATCGCTAAATCCCTCAATAGGAGCCTGTGCTTGGAACCCCTGCCACGCTCCCGTATACCGCTCAAACGTCATCGGAGTCGCGACGTCCACCACTTCAACCTGCTCCTTGAACCTTGGAAACCGCTTCTCCAATGCATCAGCGAGTGTCTCCGCCACGCGCTGCTTCTCTGCCTCATATGCCTCATAGGTCGGATAGAGGCTCTTCCAATACGCGTAGCTAGAATTCAATACCACCTTGATAACTCCTTTTCCCGGCGGTGCCATACTGGGATCATGGCTCGTCAGCTCCACATCGAGCCGGTCAACGTCTCCATCCATTATGGTAACGGGCTTCTCCAGGAACAGGACGAGTGCGTGCGGCTCACCTGATATATTGCGGTTGACCCCAAATGATACCTGAACCGTAAAAGGTTGCCGTTCTGGTGGTTTTGCATAATACGCTCGAATGCGCTCATCGGTGTACTTCCCTCCGAGCATGTCAAAAATGGTGATCCGCCCATCGGCGTTGGAGACCACTATGTCAGCCCGGTGCTCTGTCCCATCAGCTAAGATAACGCCTACGACCTTATCGCTCTCCACGAGAATAGTAGTGACGTGGGACTTGTAGTGAAGCGTTCCGCCAAGCTGTTGGTACCGCGCTGCGATCGCCTTTGAGAATTCCAGTGAGCCGCCGACAGGCCAGCCGAGGTCGCACTTGTGCATCTCTGCGAGAAAGTTCAATAGAATTATCATGGGAATGCCGTCAGAGTCATACATCACCGTCGGGAAGGCCTTTCGCAGGAAGGGATCTGTGAAACGGGTGGCATATTGCTGCATGTTGATCCTCGCCCACTTCATGAGAGAAGGGGAACTCATAAGCGCCTTTATAAAGCCCCACGTCCCTGCAATTGCGGCAGAAAAAAGTTTGAAATTGGTAAAGCGTCGAGCAGTGTTGGCAAATTCTTCAATGGCTTTGACATCAGCAGGGGAGAGCGTCTTCATATGCGCTTCAAGCTTATCGATATCCGCGAATACCGTGAAGATGTGAGTGCCGTCTTCGACTTGTACGAGCTCATCATAGGCGATCATCGGTCGCGCGGGGATTGCCCCGAGCTCACGCCAAACGCGATGGAATTCGCTTGCTTCACCCGACCCTCCGAGGTTGTGGATGCAGCAGTCGAAGGTATATCCCTTTCGTTTCCACGAGGTGCACACACCGCCGGGCAAATTGTGCTGCTCGAAAATCTGGGGGGTATACCCATTCATCTGGGCATAACATCCGGCGGATAAACCAGCTATTCCGGCTCCAATTATGATAATTGATTTATTCATTTTTTTCACTTCCAATCCAATCCTACTTTCCAGTTCATTTCACCGGAAGCAGCGAACGAACCCACTCGCGTTCTGTCCAGAGCGCACATCCCCCCGCTGTTTCGTTAAGTTGGCTGTGATGTCGACGAATGGCCCGCAAGAAGTGGGATTGCAATCCCTCTTTGAGCGATACATCTCGAAGGTTAGCATCAGAATACGGCGAAAATGGACATGGCTCAAGATTCCCCTCCGGACTAATGTGCACAAAGCCGCGCCCAGCAGCGAGGCAGCCGCCAAATTGCTCTTCGTCACCGGGGAAGGCAATGAACAGGCCCGGAAGCTTCGCGCGAAATGCATTCGTAGCCGCCAACAGATCGGCCCGTTGCTCCTCAGTGAGCACCCAGTCCTCAGTTCCCTCGTTGACTGAAACATATTCAACGAAGAAAAAGATTTTACCACCCGCTTTGACGAGTTCTTGCATAAAATGCTCGTCTGTTATCGTCGAAACGTTTGACCGCGTTATCGTCAATGAACATCCAAAGAAGATCCCGTTATCCTTTAGCCTTTTCATCGCTGTTTGAACGCGCTGATGGACACCGTTGCCCCTACGCCTATCGGTATCATTTTCCAGTCCTTCAATGCTGAGAACCGGCCACACGTTCCTCTGGTCTTTCAATCTCTGAATTAACGCGTCATCGAGCAGTGTCCCATTAGTGACTACGGGGAAAATTATTTCAGGGAAATCTCCGGTGATGAACGTCAGCTCCTTGCGCACGAATGGTTCGCCCCCAGCTAAGAGTATCGCCGAGATCCCCAGTTCCCGTGCCTCTGCGATGACGCTCCGCAATTTGTCTTCACTCATTTCCACTAGTAGTGGCCTGTGTTGTGCGTGAACTCGCGCATAACACCCTTTGCACTGGAGATTGCACCTGTTCGTTACGCTGACGATGAGGAACGGGGGGACGTGGAGGCCTTCTTTCTCCCACTTCTGGCGCGTGTGCACTGCATCTCTCTGTGATCGCAGCATACGGAGGAAAAATCGGGCTTGTGATGGATTCTTGAGTGTGATCCGCACCGCATCCTTGAGATAGGTTCTGATCGCTGCGTTAAGGGGTTTGATGTACTCCTCATGCTCTTTCATGCCTGTACCTCCTACAGAGCATGCCTAGCGTTGGGGGTTCAAACAGGTCCTCCTCGTGAAAGCACACCTCCTCGCAACGTATCCCCTCGATAAATGCTTGAAATCTTTCGATGAGCTGCGTGATCTCCTTCCCTTTCACGAGCACATCGCGGTGTTCACCGATGAGATGGTCGTAATATCGGTCAGAACTTCTCTGGGTGCCCCGCAGTGAATACGTGATAACCTCCACCTTCTTCACCCCTTACGCCCTCACCGCTTCGATGAAAAACTTAATATGATCATCTAATTCCTTTAGGGCCGCATCGTCGAACGAGCGGGAGTTTTCGTCATATTTGAGGAAGAACTGCACGAAATAGAGGTAGATGCCAAACGAAAAGAATTCCCTCGCAAGCATTCGTGGATCATACGACTTGACGAGCTTTTTGTCTATCATCTTGCCAAAGATCTGTTCCCAAGCATCGAGGGGGGCATTCAGCATAGTCTGAATAAAGAAATCCTTTATCTTCTTATTGTGATACAGCTCAATAGATAGGACACGCCATATCTTTGACACTCGGGGATCCATTATGCGCTCCATGAAGGCGTTACTGCCTATCTCCATGTATTTCTCGATCCCCACCTCTTCGAGGCGTCCTTCAATGCCCGCGGGGAGAGCACTGGCTCTGGCCAGTTCCACCGTAAAGTAATCGATAATTGTATCCAATATCTCGTCCTTGCTCTTAAAGTGGTTGTAAATCGAACTCTCCCTGATGCCGACCGTTTTGGCAATATCCCTGATGGAGACGGCATCGAACCCCTCTTGTGCTATGAGGTCGATGGCCGCGTCCAGTATCTTCTCGCTGGTCGTCAACTCGCTCTCATTCTGAAATAACGTTTCTACATCATTTTTCGCCATTCATCTCACATCTTGAATATAAACGAACGTTAGTTCGTTAACTACTCATTACGCTTGTGATATATAAAGCTAACGTTCGTTCGTACTGGGAGTTCTGAGCGCGTGACAAGGTTGACGAATACCGGGCAAAGGGGGTATCGTGGTCGGCGGTTTCAATTTCAAGGGTGATGGATTAAAAAATCCCCACAGCACGCTGCGTGCGGTAAGGGCGCAAAGAGCGGAAAAAGAGAGTGGAAGGATCTAAGAAAATAAATTGCCACAAAACGATAAACAGTGTATAAGGCATTCATTTGATCGATTGCTGCTCACATAGCTCTCCTTTCATCTTCATATCGCTAGATGGATTCGCTGGCCACCACAGGCCTAATTGTCGGAAAAGGATAAACTGCGAAAGCGCGCCAGTTTCGAAAGCGTTATTGTTGATAAGTCCCCTTTCACCAATAATGAGCGATCAAACTAATGAAAGACTTCTCCGATTAGAATGTAAAATTGTAAAATAAGGCCGTTGGATTCCACCTCTTTAGCATGATCAGAGCCTTATGCATGGTTATTGAAATTTAGGCTTCGACGCATGCTTCTCTCACACAGTGAATAAAAGCGTATGGCAACTGCAAAAGTGTCAGTATCTGATGTGTTCTTTGGTAGAGCCGCACCTGCCGAGCATTCATTCCGAAATAAAATTGTCGGGCTCATTGCGGTGCAGGAGATA
>Ga0187784_10005575_pt1 | contig 10153 bp, 11 predicted proteins | sample 1015_SJ02_MP15_2_FD_132964 | JGI IMG/M metagenome (GOLD analysis project Ga0187784, IMG submission 132964) | Tropical peat soil microbial communities from peatlands in Department of Meta, Colombia - 1015_SJ02_MP15_20_MG | ecosystem: Environmental > Terrestrial > Soil > Wetlands > Peat | place... | reverse complement strand
TGCCACCGGATGCTTTGCGCTGGGTGTTCGAATTAAACATGTTGGGAACGATGTATCCCTGCCAGGTATTCGGCAAAATCATGGCGGACAAAGGCGAGGGAGTCATTCTCAACATTTCCTCGATGAGCGCCTTGCGCCCTCTGACCCGAGTCCTGGCCTACTCGGCCGCCAAGGCCGGGGTCAGCAACTTTACCCAGTGGCTTGCCGTTCACATGGCTCAAACTTACTCGCCGCAGATTCGTGTGAACGCCATTGCGCCGGGATTCTTCCTGACCCAACAGAACAAGTTTTTGTTGCTCGATGAAAAGAGCGGCGAAATGACGGCGCGCGGCAAGTCGATCATCGAACATACGCCCATGGCACGTTTCGGCCGGGCCGAGGATTTATTCGGGGCAATCCTGTGGCTCCTCTCACCGGCTTCGGCTTTTGTCACGGGCGTGGTTGTGCCTGTCGATGGCGGATTCTCAGCCTATGGCGGGGTGTAGGGCCGGGGCCCGCTCCGGGCCAGTTTTCAAGCCCGCGTCGATTGCGGGGATAGGGCTTGCCCTACCCCATTGATCAGGGGACGGCAGGCCGTCCCCCTATGAACGTTGGGAGGACTGAAGCCGATGGTCGTCGGAAAAGGATACGCAGACCGATACTTGACCCACGAGGAAGTCGGTCACATCATGCAGCAGGGTCTCGGCTCGTTGGCCGTGGATGGCAAGAGGGTTCTTATCATCATCCCTGACGGCACACGCACCATGCCCGTGCCCCTCATGTTCGACCTCTTCGAAGCACAACTTGCGCCGCGCGTGGCAGCCTTGGATTATCTGGTGGCGCTCGGCACTCATCCCTTGATGAACGACGAGCAATTGAGCAAGCTGGTGGGGCGTCCGGTGAGGAACGAGCAAACCGGCCGGAGCCACCTCTTCAATCACCACTGGGAAGACCCTGCGAATTTTGTGACGCTAGGTGTCATCCCGGCCTCGGAGATCGCTGAGATCACCAGCGGCTTGATGGCCCAGGAGGTGCCTGTCCGGCTCAACAAGCTGATTCTAGATTACGACCAACTCCTGGTCTGCGGGCCGGTCTTCCCTCACGAGGTTGTCGGCTTTTCCGGGGGGACCAAGTACTTTTTCCCCGGCATCGGCGGTCCGGAAATCATCAACCTCACCCACTGGCTGGGCGCCTTGATGACCAACTACAAGGTTATCGGCGCTGGCTATACGCCCGTGCGCGCCATCATCGACCGAGCCGCGGGTTTTATCGATCGGCCGGCGGCTTGCTTTGCCTTGGTAGTTACGCACGAAGGTGTGGCAGGGCTCTTTTTCGGCTCACCGCAAGAGGCATGGAAAGCAGCCTCGGCCCTGTCCGCCGAAAAGCACATCGTCTACGTGCACAAACCATTCCAGCGCGTCCTCTCCGTCATGCCCAAACTCTACGATGATCTCTGGACCGGCGGCAAAGGTATGTACAAGGTGGAACCGGTGGTCGCCGACGGGGGTGAGGTAGTGATTTTTGCGCCGCACATCCGCGAAGTCAGCTACACCCACGGCAAGCTCATCGACGAGATCGGCTATCACTGCCGCGATTACTTTCTGGCGCAGTGGGACAAGTTCAAAGACTATCCGGGTGGCGTGCTCGCGCACTCCACGCACGTCAAAGGCTTGGGTCGGTACGATCAGGCAAGCGGGAAGGAGACTCCGCGAATTCAAGTGACGCTGGCCACAGGCATCCCGCGAGAACACTGCCGACGTATCAATCTGGGTTACCTTGATCCGGCAAGCGTGCATTCCCGAGAATGGGAGAACCGCGAGGAGGAGGGCATCCTCATCGTGCCCCGGGCCGGCGAGATGCTATATCGCGTTCAAATCCATTCCAACGCGCCGCGCTTCCAGAGCCAGATATAACCCACCACCAAGATGCCCAGGAACACGAGCATCTCTACCAAGCCAAACAGTCCCAGCACCTGGAACTGCACGGCCCAGGGGTAGAGGAAGACCGTCTCAACATCAAAGACCACGAACAGGATGGCGACCACGTAAAAGCGCACGGTATAGCGACCACGGGCGTCGGATTCCGGCGTGATGCCGCACTCATAGGGCAGAACCTTCTCCGGAGTCGGTTTGAAGGAGGGCCGGAAGAATTTGGCGACCCAGAGCAAGACGGGGAAGGTGATGGCCGCGATGGCAAAGAAAACCAGAATGGCCCCGTATTGGAGGAGCATGATCGTTGCACCTCTTTCCCGTGCTGCCCATCATAGCACATACCTGCCCCGGATTTGGTGATATACTTACGCATGATGCCGTGACGCTTTTGAAGCGTCTCGCGAAGGGGGAGAGTGCCGCTCGGGGGTCGGATCTCCTGCGAGTGCCTCAAGGCGGTGGTCAACGCTTGCGAGCAATTCTTTTTTGATCACAAGTCTAGTGACCCGCTGGTGATGGATTGGTCGGAGATCGACTTTACTGACCGGAGCGAGCATTTGCACGAACTGCTGAGGTGGCCGAGTGGGCTGCCTGAGGGCACGCAGTATTTTCTGCCGCTTGGATCCGCGCCCGCGGACTGAGACGGTCGCGAGTGACTGGTGCCAATAATCCCGGGTGTGAAGAAAGCCGTGGGGTATCGCGCCGAAATCACTTTTGCGAAGGCGTTTGACCCTCTCTGTCCGGGCAAGTGGAGGCCCTTTCGGGTCCCCGGACGCTCTGGAACGAGCGCCGGAACTCCCGCCCCGCGACAGGGAGGGTCTTTTTTTGACTCGACTTCCGACTTCTGAACGAAGGAGCAACGCCATGGACCACAACCTTGCGGCCGTGAGCAAAGTCACCGTGCCTTGGATCCTCGAACGCAAGCTGCTGGCTGAAAGGATCTCCTGCTTAACGGCCTATGACTATCCCACCGCGCGTTTGGTGGATGAAGCTGGGATTGACCTGATTCTGGTGGGCGATTCCCTGGGGCAAGTGGTTCTGGGTTACGACTCCACCGTACCCGTGACCGTAGAGGAGATTCTGCACCATCTGCGCGCAGTTCGCCGCGCTACGCGCCGCGCCCTGCTGGTGGCCGACTTGCCCTATGGCGCGTATCACGTGAGCGATGAGAAGGCCCTGGAAGTTGCGATCCGCTATGTGAAAGAAGGGGGCGCCGAGGCCGTCAAATTAGAAGGCGGGCGCAAGCGCGCGGCGATCATCCGGCGGCTGGTAGATGCGGAAGTCCCTGTCATGGCTCACATCGGATTGACGCCTCAGTCCATCCATGCCATGGGAGGTTACAGGGTGCAAGGCAGGACCTTGGATTCGGCCAGCGAGCTCCTGGCGGACGCCGAGGCGGTCGAAGAGGCCGGCGCATTCGCCTTAGTTCTAGAAGGAATTCCCCGTGAACTGTCAGCCATCGTCACCCAACGATTGAGGATTCCCACCCTCGGCATCGGCGCCGGCCCGGACTGCGATGGACAGATTCTGGTCTTTCATGATTTGGTCGGATTAAGTTTTCTCCCGCCGGCGAAGTTTGTGCGCCCTTACACCGATATGGCGGCAAGCCTTCGCCAGGCTTTTGCGCGCTTCCGGGAAGATATCATCGGCGGCCGCTTCCCCGACGATAGCGAGTCTTATCACTGGCCTGTCGGCTTAAGGGAGGAGTTTGAGCGAAGCTCAGGATAACCCACCTGGGTTGCGCAGCCTCGCGAGCAAGGGGCTGTCATGACCACGCGTTGGATTACCACGGTCTCGGAGATGAAGGCGTTTACGGCCGAGATACGTCTAAAAGGAAAGTCACTGGCACTTGTTCCCACCATGGGAGCCCTCCATGATGGACACCTCAGCCTTGTCCGTCGAGCCAAAATACAATGCAATGTAACCGTGGTTTCTATTTTTGTAAACCCCACCCAATTCGGCCCAGCAGAAGATTTCGCGCGCTATCCTCGCAGCCCGGAAAAGGACCTCGAGCTCCTCAAGCCTCTGGGGGTGGATGCGGTCTTTGCCCCGAGTAGTAGAGAGATCTATCCGGCCGGCTTCGCTACCTTTGTCAACCCTGGCCCCATCGCCACGGTTTTCGAGGGGGCCGCTCGGCCGGAGCATTTTCGTGGCATGGCCACGATGGTTTTGAAACTCGTCAATATTGTGAGGCCCGATATAGCCTTTTTCGGCCAGAAGGACTTTCAGCAAATGGTCATCATACGCCGCCTCGTCGAAGACCTGAACTTGCCAGTCCGGATCGTCGTGTGCCCGATAGTCCGGGAAGCGGACGGCCTGGCGAAGAGTTCACGCAACCTTTATTTGAACGCGCAAGATCGCAAGGCCGTGCTGGCCCTCTCGCGCAGCCTGAAGCAAGCCGAGGAAATGGCTCAAGCAGGCGAAGTCGATGCACAGAAAATCCTGGAGGAAATACGCAAAACGCTTGCGGCTGAACCACGCCTCCAGGTGGAGTACGCCGCCATCGTGAACCCCGCCACGTTCGAGCCGGTCGTGTGCCTGAACCCCGGATCGGTGGCGCTGGTGGCCGCACGGCTCGGTGATTTACGCCTCATCGACAACCTCATCTTCGGCCCGCTGGGCTCATCTCCTGAATTGAGGCTTCAGCTTGCCTTGACCACCCAAGCACCGGATAAGGAAGGTAGCGCGGGCCCCAGACCTGAAATCGAAAGGCTGCGCCTGAGAATAGAACATTGCCGCGACTGCGCGGCTGTTTCTTCTGTCTCACTACCAGCCCGAGAATTCCTGGCCAAGTACCTTGAACGCGACTACCCGGACCTGGGGTCGGTACGTGTCCTGGTGATTGGGCGATGCGCTCCCATGAATCCGTCCCAGTTCGTCTATTGCCACCCGGAAGCGCCCAATCAGTTCACCACCAGGCTCTATGATTTGCTTGGCGTGAAGAGCTTTGCAGAATTCAAGGCGCGCTTCGCGCTCACCGACGGAGCCCGTTGCCATGCCGCAGGGCCCTTGGTGGATGAAAGAGCGCTCGCCCATTGCACCCAGTATCTTCACGAGGAATTAAAGCTTTTCCCAGGCTTGCAATCCGTTGTCATCCTCGGGGAAGATGCGTACCTCCAATTCCAGAAGCACATCCTGGGCCGCGGTAGAGCCAGTATCAGGCCCTTCGCGGAACTCTTGAAATCGGCAGGTTGGGCGCAGGAAACGGTCCGGCTGCCTTGGTTTGGAGAGCGCGACGTGCAAGTCTTCTATTGCTACCACCCCGCCGTCGAAACGAAGAAAAGCCCTTCCCTTGCACCGCATCTCGCATAGCCCAATTCCTCAGCAGCGGTCTCGCGGCAGGTGGAATGGACCTGTGCGGCCCGGATTGGTGCCGCCCGCATTCTTATCTCCTCAGCGCCCCCAAGACTTCTTGGATGTGGCCGTTCACTTTGACCTTGGGAAAGATACGCGTTATTCTGCCGTTGGCATCGATGATATAGGTTGTCCTTACAATACCCATCGACTTCTTTCCATAAAGGCTCTTTTCCTGCCACACGCCGTAAGCTTCCAAGGTCTTGTGAGTCGAGTCACCGGCCAATAGGAAATTCAGCTTGTACTTGGCCTTGAACTTCTGAAGCTCAGTGACGCTATCGCCGCTCACCCCTAAGACTCTTGCTCCTAGCTTGTCCAGTTCTTTCTTGGCATCACGGAACTGGTTCGCCTCGCTGGTTCAGCCCGGAGTGTCGGCTTTGGGAAAGAAATAGAGGACCAGAGGGTGCTCCTGGAAATCTCCCAGGCTCACCTCCATGCCCGAATCTGACGGCAGTGAAAAATCCGGCGCCATGTCACCAGTTTTGAGCATCACCTACTCCTCTCAACTTTGTACTCAGTCGTCAGTTTTCAGTACTCACGTGCTCTCTGAGTGCCCTTCCCCGCCTTCTGCGCACACCTGAACCCTGACACCCGGCACCTGAAACTTGTTTTTCCTAGCTCAACTCCTTCTTCAAAACTTCCTGCACCAACTGCGGGTTTGCCTGGCCGCGCGTGGCCTTCATCACCTGGCCGACGAACCAGCCAAACGTAGCGGTTTTCCCTTTGCGGTATTGCTCGACTTGTTTGGGGTTCGCGGCCATGATCTCACGCACGATGCCGGCGATTTTCTCCGGGTCGTTAATCTGTTCCAGACCTTTCTCGGCCATGACTTCTGCGGCGCTTTTTTCGCTTCGGACCATCTCGGCCAGAAGGTCCTTCGCTATCTTTCCGGAAATTGTTCCTTTTGTGATCAACGTGATCAACCCGGCGAGGTTCTTCGCAGGCACAGGGTACTCGGTGAATTCCTTCTTGTTCTCTTGCAAGAGGAAAATCAGATCATTCAGTACCCAGTTTGCTGAGAGCTTGGCCTCTCCCGAGAGGCCTGCCACTTCCTCGAAATAGTCCGCCATCGCCCGCGACATAGTCAGAAGCATTGCATCCTGTATCGGCAGCCCGTACTGACTCAGGAGCCGTTCTTCACGACACTGTGGAAGCTCCGGCAGCGAGCGCCGGACCTCTTCTTTCCATTCCCCGGTGATCACCACAGGCAGCAGGTCGGGCTCGGGAAAATATCGGTAATCGTGCGCAAACTCCTTCGAACGCATTCCATAGGTGCGTTGTTCACGGCTATCCCACAGGCGAGTTTCCTGCGGAATTGTTCCACCGCTTTCCACAATTTCGATCTGCCGCTCGATTTCGTACTCCAGCGCCTTCTGAAGAAAGCGGAAGGAATTCAGATTTTTCACTTCCGTCTTGGTTCCGAAAGCTGAGGCCCCGCGGGGCCGGACGCTGACGTTGGCATCGCAACGCAGGCTCCCTTCCTCCATGTTGCAATTTGAAACTTCCAGATAGAGCATCAAGGTCTTGAGCCGCGTGAGGTAGTCATAAGCCTCCTCGGGCGTGCGCAGGTCGGGCTCGCTCACAATCTCGACCAGGGGAACCCCGGAACGGTTCAGGTCGATATATGAATCCCGGTCCGAATCGGGGAACCCTTCGTGCAGCGATTTCCCGGCGTCCTCCTCCATGTGCACGCGAGTGATTCCGACGCGCTTTCGCGTTCCGGTCACTTCAATCTCAATCCAGCCATCCTGGGACAACGGCTCATCGTATTGCGATATTTGATAACCCTTGGGCAGATCAGGATAGAAATAGTTCTTGCGGGCAAAGCGTGAACGCGCATTGATGGCGCAGTTCAGCGCCATGGCCGCTTTCATAGCCATGGTCACCGCCTCGCGATTCAGCACGGGCAGAGCCCCAGGCAGGCCAAGGCAAACCGGACAGACGTTGCTATCGGGTGGGTCGCCGAAATGCGTCGAGCAGGAACAAAAGATCTTGGACTTGGTCAGGAGCTGGACGTGCACCTCCAGACCGATTACCGCCTCATATTGGGCGCGAACCTCAGTGGCCACGGACATTTTCCCTCTCGAAAGGCAGGTTTTCACCCACCGAACCGTTATTTAGGATTCCGACGCCGATAGCCTAAGTCCAATCACAACCAAGCCGGACTGATTTCCACCAAGATCTCGCCGGCTCGTACAAGATCGAGTGCTTTCTTGAGGGACTGAGCAAATATCTCTTTCAGACGCGCATTGCTGGTGTTGCCGAATGCAAGCCAGATAATGTGCGGCGGAGGGCCAAGATCTTGAAGCAATTTCACGAAGTCACTATCTTTAGTGATCAGGACGGCGAGTGCTCGTCTTGCCGCGAGGAAAATTTCACGATCCGCGGAGTCCCGCAGACCCAAGTCACGCACTGCGACTGCCGATACGGTGAACTGTTCGCTCACCCAGGGAGCCAGGGCAGGTGACAGTTGCGCGTCCAGCCAGATGTTCATGTCGCTAGTACAGGGTGGTCCAGCCGAAGCGCCGCATAACGAAGCGCTGCCTTCAAGTCCTCCGTTTCGAGGTCAGGCATCTCGGCCAAGATTTCTTCCGAGCTCAAGCCTGCTGCAAACAGGTCGAGCACATCGATGACGCGAATTCGCATGCCCCGAATACAAGGACGCCCGCCGCACTGCTCCGGGTTGACGGTAATTCTCTCCATCAAATTCGCCATGGGCTTCCCACCTATAAGCTTACAAAGTGAAGAATACCACTCTTTCGCCGACCAGGCCAGGGTCGCGGTTCAACCTGGGCTCTTAACCTCCTAATCCGGAGTGGCCATAAGTACGTGCCTCGCGGCCTGCCATGAATCAGTCCGCAAATAAAGAGAGGCTCACCATCACCTCATTAGGCCGGAGCGGCGACCCAGGTGAGGCGCGGACGGCCGCTGGAAGGGTTACGATCGACAAGGATGGGAGTGCGAAAGACGCGGCTGAGCAGATCCGGTTGGAGGACTTGCTCCGCCGTTCCTTTGGCAAGGCAGCGGCCGCGCTCTAAAAGAATCAGTTCATCGGCCAGCTCCGAGGCGAGGTTCAACTCGTGGGTGACCACTACGGCAATGAATCCTTCCGAGAGGGCGAGATTACGCAACAGTCGGAACATCTCAATCTGGTAGCCGATGTCGAGGTTGGCTGTAGGTTCGTCCAGGAGCACCAGTTGCGGCCTTTGGGCGAGGGTTCTGGCCAGGACCGCCCGCTGGAATTCCCCGCTGCTCATTTCCAGCACGCGTCGTCCTGCAAACTCTGCCAGACGCGTCTTATCTATCGCCCAATCAACCCATCGCTCGTCTTCGGGAGACTCGAAGAGGCTATGGCCGAGGTGAGGGTGGCGCCCTTGCCGGACGAATTCGCGCACCTCGAAGGAGAACAACAAAATGGTCTCTTGGCGCGCCAAGCCCACTCGGCGCGCCAGTGGCCGAGGCGGCAGGCGGTGAAGGTCTGCACCGTCCAGGGTTACCTTCCCCCCTTGGGGCTCCAGATGCCCGCTGACAATTTCCAGCAGCGTCGACTTGCCGGAACCGTTTGGCCCAATGATGGCCACAACTTCTCCCGAATGCGCTTCGAAGCTGATGGAAGCCAGTTCAAAGTGCGGGTAACAGAATGAAACCTCTTCCACCCGCAAATGATGTAGGGATTCAGTCATTCACAATTCGCTATTCGTAATTCTTATCCTGCTGTCTTTCGCAGCAGATAGATGAACACCGGCGCGCCCGCCATGGCCGTCACGGCGCCGACCGGCAATTCCGCCGTGGCCACCACGGTTCGCGCGAGCGTATCCGACAACACCAGGAGGATGGCACCTCCCAGGGCAGCCGTGGGCAGCAGCAGGCGGTGGTCATTTCCCAGCAGCATTCTGCCCAGGTGCGGCACGAGCAAGCCAAGGTAGCCGATGGCGCCGCTGGCCGAGACCGCTATCCCCGTCAGCAACGACGCCAGGAGATAGACACCCAGCTCGACGCGCACAACATTGACCCCCAAGTGGGCTGCCTCCTCCGCACCCAGGAGGAGGACATTCAAATCCTTGGCCAACACATACAGGCCGACAATCGCCAGCATGATGGCTGGCGCCAGGATGCGCAGCTCCGTGATGGATGTCACACTGAGGTCACCCATCAGCCAAAATGCGATGCCGCGCATATCCCGGGTGGAAAGTAGCGTGAGCATGAACAGGATTACGGCCGATAAGAAAGAGGCTGTAATGACCCCGGCCAGGATCAGGGTGTAACTCGCCAGACGTCCCCCGTGCCTTCCCAGCAAGTAAACCCAAACCATGGTGATTACGGCCCCGACAAAAGCCGCCAGCGGTGAGGCAGCGGCAATGCGCCCACCGATCCAAAGAGCAAAAATTGCTCCCACTGCCGCACCGCTGGAGATTCCCAGGACGTAAGGGTCGGCCAGAGGATTGCGCAGTAATGCCTGGAGGCCCGTGCCTGCGACCGAAAGCGCAGCGCCCACCAGAATGGCCAGAAGAATTCGTGGGAGTCGAATTTCCCGCACGATAACGGCCGCCTGGGAGTTCGTCCCCGGCGATGCCAACGCCGCCCAAACGTCCGACCACGGTAAATGGACCGCGCCCATCGTCAAAGAAACCAGCACCGTCAGGACAAGAAGCAAACACAACACCGTCACCACCACAATGACATTCCTGGGTGTCGCCGGAAGGGTCAATGATCTGGTCCCCCTTTTGCGTGACGTCATCAAGGCCTTTTCGGATGCAGGATGCCTGCGACCTCTTCCAAGGCATCCACGAGGCGCGGGCCGGGCCGCTCGATAGTTTCGGAGACGAGGAACATTCGCTGGTCCTTCACCGCCTGCAGATCCTTCCAACCCGGAAGGCTTTGAAACTCCTTCG
>Ga0187784_10005574_pt1 | contig 10154 bp, 12 predicted proteins | sample 1015_SJ02_MP15_2_FD_132964 | JGI IMG/M metagenome (GOLD analysis project Ga0187784, IMG submission 132964) | Tropical peat soil microbial communities from peatlands in Department of Meta, Colombia - 1015_SJ02_MP15_20_MG | ecosystem: Environmental > Terrestrial > Soil > Wetlands > Peat | place... | reverse complement strand
GATCGAGGGTTGTCATCGATATAGTGGAGCGTTGGATGATTCTAGATCATCCCACCCTGGCCGAAATCCGGCACCAAGCCGACGCAACCTGGAGCCGTCTGGTCGCAGCGCTCGAGCTAGACTATCGGAACGGGACCCCTGCAAAGCGCTCGTAGGCGATCACGGGTGTAATCGGTTTTGCAGCCAGTTCTCGCTCGAGAGAGGACTCTGGAACGCGCCGTATCTACATCGCGATCGCGTGGCGGGCCGGCAATACAATGACCGAGACCAGGAAGAAGACGGCGCCGACGGCGAAGAAGGTCGCCCCCTCGATGGCGAACAGAGTCTGGTACTGTGGGCTGTTGTAGGCCCAGTTGAAGAAGATCAAGCCCACGACGACCAGACCCATGCCAATCGACCCTCCCCCGACAACCGCTGCGGCGTGCACATCCTTCGGGCTCAGCGGCATATCGAAGTCACGACTTGTTTTCGACTGTAAGACATTGGCGATGCCGCTCGCTCAAACAGCGGGTGCATCGAGCATTGCCCCCGGTCGGTGTTTAGGGTCGATAGACCCGCGTCCGATGCTCGACTCGCTCCACGAAGATTTTCCGTTCCGGGAGTGCCAAGAGCGCGAGCAGCCGATAGTGCCCGATGCGGAGCTTGAATTCTTCCGAGCTGACCAGCTTGGTGAAGAAGTGGTGCGGTTCGACGGAAGCGTGCTCCAACCGGGAAACCACTCTCAGTGTCTCTTGACCTTCCAACTGATGAAGGTCGCGAACTGCGGTGTTGGTCCAGACCACCGTCCAGGGCTTCAGAGTCCCAACCGCTTCTTGACTCGGTCGTGAGAAGTCAGCCGACGGGCTTGAATGTCGAGCCTCGCGTTGAGGAGTCCGACCCGGAAGAGGTCGGTGTACGACCCTTCCTCGTCCCTATGAGGGACCAGCGAAAGAAGCTTGTTGAGAAGTTCGTCGTAGGTTTCCCGGGGAGAGCTCTTCAGCGCCGACAGCCGCTCCCGCGTCTCGGGGCTGATTTGGATCCGGGTAATCATCGGTCGGTAGGATGGGCACGGTCGGCATATAGCCTCCTCTGGGACCGATCGGTCGACCGATAGGGATGACGCGATAGATCGAGCACAAACTCGTCTGCGTGGCTCGAGCCGAGAGCGCATCATGACTCCAACAGTTCCCGCCGAGATTGGACCGGAGGTAGACCTCCGTTACCTCGAACGAGAAGGCTCCGGTCCCGGGTGAAGACTTAAGATTCGGTTCGCGATCGTTCGGGCGATGCGAACTCGTGGCTGGGTATGCATCGGATCAATCATCGCCCTGTTCGCCATCCCTTTGCTTTTCGATCCCTCCGACATTGCGGTCGACCTCGGGACCGGACTCCTTTTCACCGGTGTCGGCCTGGTCGGAGCCGCTGTGGGCGGCGAGCGCCTTCGTGCGGCGTTCCGTGACGACCGATCCTGAGTCCGATGGTCGGCGAACTGCGACCGAGGACCGAACCGGACGCGACCGGTGTCGCCTCGGCACTCGAAGCCGGACGCGGCAATCTGATACGCGGGGTCGCATTCTCGCGCCGGGATGCCTGACCCTTCCACTGAACCCCTTCCTTCGGCACCTCCCCTGTGCAAGGAATGCGGCAGGGCGATGATCAAGGGTCACGTTACCGGCGAAGGGGATGAGTCGTTCCGACCGACCGATCTTACCTGGACCGAGGAAACTTCGGGGGACATCTACTACCTAGCAAACGCTCGGGGATGGCTCTGGAGCAAGTCCGGGACACTTCCGGGGTTCATGTGCGGTCATTGTGGGATTTTGGAGCTCCGATTCGATCCCAGCGTGCTGAACGTCGAGTAGAGCCGACTGCCACCTATAGGTCGATCATCGGGATCGTCGCTCAGCGTACTTCTGGCAAACTTTTTTCGTTCACCCGCAGATGCGCGCTCGGCGGTTGACTATGCAACGGAAACTGAAGGTCTTGCTCTCAGCTGCGATTGCGGTGGTCATGTTCCTACCCGTCGTGGCACCCGTCACGAGTGCAACGACCCACGTGGGCGCGGCTATCGAAGGCATCTCGACCGGGACTTTTCTTGGGCTCGAGACTCAGTCAGTCACCCCTACATGGTACCCCAGTGAGGGAGACGCTTTCCCCCCCGCTCAGCTCTCCATGGCGGGGCCGGTTTCATCGACTCCTATCAATCTCTGCGTTCAGGACAAAATCCCATTCGAAGTCGACTCCTTCACCCCGTCGACCAATTTCGGCCTTCCCTCCTTGAAAGTGACTTTCACACTGACCACCATCTGCGGTACCACGCCCTATTCGGCCAGTTGGACCTTTGGCGATGGTTCGACAGCGACGCAGTCGGCCGCCAACTCGACTTCCGGGGCCCCGGACTTCGCCGCCGTGTTCACGTACGCCCACACCTACGCGAGCATTGGAGCGTTCAAAGCGAGCGTCTTCGCAATAGACGGATCAAAGGCCGGGGTCAGTGCTGCTACTTCGATCTACGCGTCGTTCGTTCCGAGTCTCTTTTACACCTTTTACGACGAGGCGGGGCTCATCTCCCAAGGCATCACCGGTTCGAAGTATGCTATCGGAATTGTCGACGGGTGCATCGCAGGCGTCAGTGGTTCGACTTACCAAGCCGAGCTCAATACCTTCGATTCCAAGTTCGGCCTTCCGAGCACGACCGTGAACACCTTCCTCTACCCCGGTAGCTCCTGCACCACGACGTATGGCCTCTCACCCGAGACTGCTTTGGACATCGAGTGGGCCCACGTGGCTGCGCCGGGGGCGACAATCTATCTCTGCCTCGCCACGGCCGCCCTGCCCGGAGGATGGGAAGATTGTGTACAGGACTTCGTCAACGATTACACGTCCACCAACACGATGAACACAGCGATTGTTTCCAATAGCTGGGCACTCTGCGCCGCTGGAGTCGCGGCCGGCTGCATCAATGGTCAGGACCCAGACCAAGCCATCTGGAGCAAGGGCGCGGCTGCGGGAATGAATCTCCTCGCGGGGTCGGGCGACAGGATGTCAAATCCGTGCATTACCGCAAACTATGGGGCGTCCAATCCCTACGCCATTGCGGTCGGTGGCACGAATGTTACCGGTGTCGGTTCGTCGGGATCGTACGGATCCGAGAAGGTCTGGGCCGATTGGGGGGCTTCGGAGGCAGTCTGCGATGGAGCTAACGGGAAGCCGATAGATGCGCAGGGGGGCGAGACATACGGCACTAACTCCTACTATCCCGCGTCAACCTACGTCCCTTGGCAGGTTCCGGTCTTGGGTAACTCTAACCGGTACTTCCCCGACGTTAGCATGGTCGGAGATCCCGACACAGGGGTTCCCATCTATGACACCCTCGGGGCAGGGTGGTCTATCGCCGGCGGGACATCCGTGGGAACACCTATCTGGGCGGGGATTCTGGACGTGCTGTTCTCCGCCGGCGCACCTGGACTCTCCGGGTTTGCCGCATCCTTCCTCTATGCTCATCCTTCCTGTTTCAACGAGATCACGGTAGGTTCAGCACGAGACGGACTGGGAACTCCGAACGTCGGTTGCCTCGCGACCGCGTAAAGCGTCAGCAGAAGCCGAGTGAGTCAACCTCGGGTTCAATGCCCTCGAAGGGCCGGGAAGCGTCACGGACTAGGAGCCACTTCTGGGTCGACGACCGGAACCAAGAGGTGGAGCTCGGTCATGCTGCGGTAGTACTCGATATCCGGTCGAGTGCGATCGACGTGGTAGCGCTCTACCATCTCCTCAAAGATTGCGCCGAGCTTTCCGGCAGCGATCACCTTCTCCCAATCGTGGACCTTCCTTCGGACATACGCTCCCCCCGGGATGGTTCCGACCTCTAACTGCATAGAGACCGGGTCGTCGCTCGGGACCCTCTCAACACAGGCGAAGTACTCTTCTCCCTCGGGGAGAAGTCGAAATGTCCCGTAGAACCTTCGCCCCTTCAATGACGGGAGTTTCGATTCCAGCCGGCCCATCGCCTCGGCAGGCCCCCCGCCCTTCATGTCGGCGGGCACTCGCAGGACCTCGATGTCTTGGCGCTCGACGTAGGTGTCCATTCCTCTCGGAGAAACTCAGATACCTAGCCGAGTTAAGGGGCAATGGCGAGGTCCTGAAACGGTTCCCGCCCGCGGTGCGCAGACTTGTTCGGGGGTGGGGGTGGCAATCCTTAGGGTCGGGTCGAATCTCTCGAGACTTCGCCCCGCATCTGGTGCCAAGCCTTGCGTGCCTCGTCGACCGAGCCCTCGTCTTCCACCGTGGAGAGGTCGCCCGCGTCGCGGTCGAGAAGGACCGACTTCAGGACCCTACGCATGATTTTCCCACTTCGGGTCTTGGGAAGGGCTGAGACGAAGTAGATGTCGCCGACCACTGCGACGGGTCCGAGCTCTTTGCGGACGGTCTGGACAAGCTGCGTCTTGAGGGACGGGGAGGGCGACTCGCCCCGCTTGAGGGCCACGAAGGCCGTGATCACTTCGCCCCGGAGCTCGTCCGGCCGGCCCACGACCGCGACCTCCCCCACGGAGGGGTGACGCAAGAACGCGCTCTCGACCTCGATCGTCCCGACTCGGTGTCCGGCGATCTTCAGGATCTCGTCGGCCCGGCCGCTGAAGAAAAAGTAGCCGTCGTCGTCCACGGATGCCGCATCACCGGTGTAGTAACACCCGGGTATCCGGCTCCAGTAGTCGACCTTGTACCGTTCGCGCTCCCCCCACAACGTCGGGGTGAGGCCCGGAAACGGCTGGGTCAGGACCACGATCCCCTTCTCTCCTCTTGCGACCGGCGCGCCCTCGAGAGTGCGAACCTCTGCATGAATTCCCGGGAGCGGTAGCCCGGCCGACCCCGGTTTGATGGGAAGGAGGGAGACCCCGTACGGGTTGGCGAAGACCGGGCCTCCGGTCTCGGTTTGCCACATGTGGTCGACCACCGGAACACGGTCGAGGAAGAGTCGCTTCTGCATCCACTCCCATGCCGCCGGATTGAGGACTTCCCCGGCGGAGAACACCCGGAGGAGCGTCCGCAGGTCGAATCGCTCGGCGGGGGCGGTCCCGTAGCCCATCAATAGGCGTATGGCCGTGGGGGCGGTGAAGAGTCCAGAGACGCCGTTCTCCTGGATGACCCTATAGAACGTCTCGGGTCCCGGATGGTCGATCGCCCCCTCGAAGGCCAGCGTCGTGCATCCGACCAGCAGGGGCGCATAGACGATGTAGCTGTGACCGACGATCCAGCCGATGTCCGAGGTGGACCACCAGATGTCGTCGGGGCGGAGTCCGAACACCCAATCCGCGGCGCTGCGGATCCAGACGGAGTACCCGCCGTGGGTGTGGACGACCAGCTTCGGCTTCGCGGTGGTACCCGAAGTAGCGAGAATAAAGGCGGGTTCGTTGGCTTCCATCGGTTCGTACGCGTCCGAACGACCGGCGCCGGCGGCGAGGAACTCGTTCCATAGGAGGTCACGCCCCGGGTGGAGTTGGGGGCTCTCCCCACCCCGACGGACGATGACCACTTTCTCGAGAGGAAGCCCGGGCTCCGAGAGGGCGCTCGCGACGAGCCCGAGGAGAGGCACCTCCTTGCCCCTACGGTAGGTCGTGTCCGCCGCCAGCAACACCTTCGCCCCGGAGAGCCGAATCCGCTCGGCGAGCGCCCCGCTGCCGAATCCCGCAAAGACGACCACATGGATCGCGCCGATTCGGGCGCAGGCCAACATGGCGATGATCGCCTCGGGCATCGGGGGCATGTAGATCGCGACTCGGTCCCCACGGGCGACGCCGAGGCTTCGGAGCGCGGCCGCGACCCGCTTCACCTGGCTCCAGAGCTGGAAGTAGGTCAAGACCTGTCGTTCGCCGCGCTCGTTCTCGTAGATGAGAGCAGCATGGCCCGAACTCCCACCCTCGACGTGCCGGTCGAGACAGTTGTAGCTCAGGTTCGTCCGGCCGCCCACGAACCACTCGAACTCCGGTGGCTTCGACTCGTAGACCTTCTCCCATGGGCGGAACCAATGCAGCTTGCCCGCCTCCCTCGCCCAAAAGAGATCCGGTTCCCGATCGGCTCGTTCTCTCAACGCGTTGACCAGTGGATTCGACATGGTCGTCATCTTCGACGTTATCATTGCGCCGGGAGGCGACGGCTCCGCCCCCTGCGGTTGGGGGTAGTGAAACGTCCCACCATCGGGCGAATATCTAGTGTACAACTCAAGGCAAATTCACCCAAGCGGCCATCGACCAGATTCGTGACGCGATACTGTGGCGAAGAAGGTCCCGAGCCGGCCCACGTTGGGTTGTGCGGTGAGGCCCCACGCGGCGTGTGACTCCACATTGCAGGAGCCCGGTGATGAGGTTCTCTCAGACGTCATAAGAGAGGTTGGGGTGGCCCAACCATGGTCCGCCTTGTTCCGATGAACGCTGCCGAGTTCCGGGAGTCCTTCGAACAGACGGTGAGTCGACGGGCGACCGACTCTGTTCGACGGGGAAGCTGGACGAAGGAGAAGGCGACGGAGGCGGCCCGGGCGGAACTTGCCGGGTTCCTTCCTCAGGGCCGAGAGACCCCGAGTCACCATTTCGTGAAAGTGGTAGACGAGAGCAACGGCAAGCAGGTCGGGGAAGCCTGGTACTCGGCCCGGGAGGAGGGGGGCCGGGTCCGCTTCTGGATCGACTGGCTCTGGACGGACCCTTCTCAGCGCCGCCGAGGCTACGCGACCGCGGTCCTCCAGAAGCTATCCCACGAGGCGGCGAAGCTCGGAGCGGATCGCATCGGACTCTACGTGTTCACGGACAACCCGCACGCGGTCGCCCTCTACTCGAAGCTTGGATTCTCCACCTCCGTGATGGGGCTGACCAAGTCCGTCTCGGGGACGCAGTAAACCCGGCAGTCGGCGTTGCCCCCCCGAGCGTCGCGCCCCGTCCCGAGCGGCTGTCGCCTTGCTTGCCCCGGCGGCAGTGACGAGTGTGCCGTTCCACGCTCATAGGACAAAAAAAGGGGTTTGTCGAGCCGAGCGCGTGGCACGGCCCGACGCAAAGGTTCGATTCGGTTACCAACCTACGTGTAGCTCTTCCACGTCATGGAGAACGTGTCCTTGGTGTAGTATGACGTGCTGAGACCGCTCGTCACTTGGAGGTCCCTCGTACAGGCCGTGTAGTTGCACTGGTCCACCTGGTCTACTGTCACGCCACTTCCCGGGTTTCCAATTCCGGAGAAGTGCGACCCGATGGTCGCCGCGCAACCGAGGAACTTGGCGGACTTGTAGTGGGCCAAGGGAGTGTAGAGCGGGTGGCCGAAGCCGCTGGGCGCCTCGGAGATGCACTCGGCGTTCGCGTCGGGTCCTCCTTCGCATACCCCCGAGCTGCAAACCCATGCGCCACCGGTGACGACGAAGTTGACGCCGTTGTCGACATCGTATAGTTCCAGGGTGTACACCCCGCACTTTTGGTCCACGCACTCGTACGGATTGTAGAGAATGTAGGCCGACACAAACGCATTCGCCGAGGAGTCCGCGACGACCTGGATGTCGTTGTACGGGTAGAACTCCCACCAGTCGTAGTACGCCGGCGTGGCTCCCGGAGCGGAGCAATAGCTCATCGTACCCGCCTGCGAGACGTTGCCGTTGGTCCACCCGTCGATCCCGATCCACATGACCTCGACGGCCGTGCCAGACGCCTCGGCACATTTCACGATCGTCGGAACGCTCCATTCGGCCCGTACCTCGTAGATTTGCCCCGAGCTCGATGGGTCATCCACGTACCCGGCCCAGTTGTAACTATACTGCAAGGTGGCATCGACCTTGCCCGTCGGTTTCACCGCACCATGCACTGCTGCGGTCAGCGCGGCCTCCGTCGCGCTGGACAGTTGTGGCGCTTCTTTCTCTCCCGTCGACGCCGCCGTTGCAGCGTGAGGCGGGGCCAGGGACACGGCCATCGCCATGCCCGCGGCCAGGACCATCACTGCCGCTAACACCAGCGAAGCCACTACGCTCCGCTGACGCCGAGTCTGCATGACACCCTGACCGGTTTCCGGTATTTAGATACGAACGATTTGAGAATTTTTCGTCATTCGACTTAGCTTACCCGATAGGCAGATGCAACCCCAACCCACGGTGGAAGTGACTCACCGGGGAACAAGTCCGTCACCGTTCGGCCTCGCCGCTCCCACGCTACGTCGATACGAGGGTGTGCCCTAGTCCGGCCGACCCGTGATCGGGTCGCGAGGCTCGACGTCCGCGAGCTCTGGGCTGCCCTCCTCCTCCCAGCGGTAGTGCTCGACGCGTCGAGCGACGTAGTACGACAGAAACACCGCGAACGCCGCGAACAGGACCGTAAAGATGCCCAGCAGGAGGTTACCCCACATGAACACGCTGAGGATCGCGAGCAAGAGTCCGGACCCGGTGAATACGGGCAGCCAACGGACCGCGCGCGGCCGGATCGAACCCGTGGAGTAGTCGGCTTCGAAGGAGTCCGATGTACCGGTTCCGGCGATGCGCCGGATTGCCATCGCTCGCCCTATTGTCGACGCGGGTGAAAGAGGCTGTGTCTCGCGGGGGGGGATCGAACCATCCGCGTGGTCGGATCGGTATGGAATCCCCATCCCCGGTCTCACGGTCCGGCAGAGTCGAACCGCCGGGGGCTATGCTGACGGCGTCAGCCGACCCCGAAGAACCTCTCGACCCCGTGCACGAGTTCGTGGAACGATATTCCGAATGACACCAGCACGAAGGCCACGAGGACGACGAGACCGAGCCCGACGATGAAGTCGAGCAGCACTCCACCCCGAGTGCTCCGCAGAAGCGCGAAGCGCGTCATGGCCCTTCGAGTAGACACGAGCAAAGCGCCGGTAGATGTACTCTTGTCCTGCCGTATAACGCCGGACGCACCGGAATCGGTGGTCCGACCGCCACCCTAACCGGCCGGGGCGTCGTCCATCCGGAGAAGCTGTTTCCCGACGTTGGAGCCGGTATAGAGCCGCGCGAGAGCCGCCGGGGCGTTGCGGAGACCGACCAGCACATCCTCCTTCGATTTCAAGCGACCCGATCGGAGCAGGGGTAGCATCACGTCCGCCGCATCCGAGAGTCGCGGGAGGTAGTCCCTCGCCAGGAGGCCCTCCATGCGACCGTTGACCATCACGAGCTGCAGCAGGTTCGAAGGGCCGGGCGGGGGTGGGGCGAACGCGTAGCGGGACGTCCCTCCGCAAAGGACGACGCGCCCGCCTCCGCGCAGGCGTTCGAGGGCGAGGTCCAGGGTCGGCCCGCCGTCGTTGTCGAAGAAGATATCGATCCCGTCGGGGCAGAGTTCCGTCAGGCGTCGCCCGACGTCCTGGGACTTGTGGTCGATCGCCCCGTCCGCTCCGGCCTCCCGGAGTAGCCAGTCGCATTTGGCCGGTCCCCCGGCGATCCCCACGACCCGCAGTCCCCGAATCTTCGCCATTTGGACGGCGATGGAGCCGACTCCCCCGGCGGCCCCCGAAATCACGAACGTTTCCCCCGGCTTCGGACGCGCGACCTCGCACACCCCGAAGTACGCCGCGAGTCCTGTGATCCCAAGCGCTCCCAGCGCCCAGTTCGGCGGGACGCCGTCCGGCACACGGTAGGCCGGAGCGAAACCTTGGCCGTCCGAGACGGAGTAGTCCTCCCATCCCATGTGACAGTGAACGATGTCGCCCGGACGGAATCCCGGATGCTTCGACTCAAGAACCTCGGAGACCGAGAAGCCCCGCATCGGCTCTCCGATGGGGATGGCTCCCGACTCCGCTTCGGGACGGTCGGCGCGTCCCACGAGGAAACTCTGCGTGGGATCGAACGAGTACCAGAGGTTGCGGGCGAGGAACTGACCCTCGCCGGGGACAGGGGCATGGGTCTCCGCCCATCGGAAGGTTTCGGCGGTCGGCCTCCCCTCGGGACGCTTTGCGATGAGCCACTGTCGATTGATTCGTTCCGGCACGTAGATCTCCCGGGCCCGCACCCAGTTTCGTCCGCGTGCACCCCCAGACCGGCACTCGGGATATACCTAGATCGCCCCCGCGTTCGAATGATCTCCGGTTCCTCCGGGCCGGACCTCGTCGGCAAGAAATCGGCGTTGTATGATTGACTTTGATCGGCCGTGTCCCGACGCGCGTGTCTAGCCGATGGACGGAAGCCGGTGCGTTCGCGCCGCCCCGGTTCCGAT
>Ga0187784_10005573_pt1 | contig 10156 bp, 9 predicted proteins | sample 1015_SJ02_MP15_2_FD_132964 | JGI IMG/M metagenome (GOLD analysis project Ga0187784, IMG submission 132964) | Tropical peat soil microbial communities from peatlands in Department of Meta, Colombia - 1015_SJ02_MP15_20_MG | ecosystem: Environmental > Terrestrial > Soil > Wetlands > Peat | place... | reverse complement strand
TCAAGGAGCTCGGCGACGAGGCGCCGGTCTATGATCGTCCCTACAGCGCCTGGCCGCGCCTGCCGCTGATCGATCCGGCGAGCATCGAGCCGCCGATGGCGCACGCCGATGCCTTGGAGAAGCTCATGGCCTCGCCCGACCTCTGCTCCAAGCGCTGGGTGTGGGAGCAATATGACCACGTCATCCTCGGCAATACCGTGCAGCGGCCGGGCGGCGATGCCGCGGTGGTGCGCGTGCAGGAAGGGCCGAAGGGGCTCGCGCTGACGAGCGACGTGACGCCGCGCTATTGCGAGGCGGATCCGTTCGAAGGCGGCAAGCAGGCGGTCGCCGAGACCTGGCGCAATCTTTCCGCCGTCGGCGCGAAGCCGATGGCGCTGACCGACAACCTCAATTTCGGCAATCCCGAGCGGCCCGAGATCATGGGGCAGCTCGTCGGCTGCGTGCAGGGCATCGCGACCGCCTGCAAGGCACTCGAATTCCCGGTCGTGTCGGGCAATGTGTCGCTCTACAACGAGACCAACGGGCGCGCGATCCTGCCGACGCCGACCATCGGCGGGGTCGGGCTGATCGAGGATTTCACCAAGTCCGCGACCCTCGCGTTCAAGGCCGCCGACGAGATGATCGTGCTGCTCGGCGAGACCAAGGGCTGGCTCGGCCAGTCGCTCTATCTGCGCGAAATCTGCGGCCGCGAGGAGGGGGCGCCACCGGTGGTCGATCTCAGCGCCGAGCGGCGCGCCGGCGATTTCGTGCGCGGCCTGATCGCGGAAAGCTTCGTGACCGCCGTGCACGACATCTCCGACGGCGGGCTCCTGGTCGCGATCGCCGAGATGGCGCTTGCCGGCAATATCGGCGTGAAGCTCTACGGCCCGCCGGCGTTCCTGACCGAGCACGGCTTCTGGTTCGGCGAGGACCAGGCGCGCTACGTCGTGACCCTCAAGCCGGACCGCGCCGACGAGCTTGCGGCGCGCGCCAAGGCGGCCGGCGTCCCGATCCGCCGCATCGGCATGACCCACGGCCAGGCGTTGACGCTGCCCGGCGAACGGGGGATTCTGCTCACTGCACTGCGTGAGCGCCACGAGGGGTGGTTGCCGGCCTACATGGCCGGCGGCGCAAACTGAGCCGGTTCAGGGGGGGGCGGCCGCGAGGACCTTGTCTCACATGGCGATGGATGCAAGCGAAATCGAGAAGCTGATCAAGGCGGGGATTCCCGACGCCGAGGTGACGATCCGCGACCTCGCCGGCGATGGCGACCACTATGCGGCGACCGTGATCGCGGCCTCGTTCCGCGGCAAGTCGCGGGTGCAGCAGCACCAGATGGTCTACCAGGCGCTCAAGGGCGACATGGGCGGCAAGCTGCACGCGCTCGCGCTGCAGACCGGCACGCCGGAGGCGTAACTTCGCCGGCGGCCTTTCGGGGGTCGGAATTCTCCTGTTTTCGCAATAGGGAGAATACCGGTCATCTTTGACCTCACTGCCTTGTTTGCCCCCTTGGGGCACCCCGTCAGCTGCGCTACATATAAGCCAAGCGGCAAGACTCGCGGCAGGAGCCGCGCGGGGCCGGCAAGGATGCGATCGACAAGGATCGACAAGGACGAGACCGACACCATGGCAATCGAGCAGTTCATCGACAATGAAGTGAAGAGCAACGACGTGGTGCTGTTCATGAAGGGCACGCCGCAGTTTCCGATGTGCGGCTTTTCCGGCCAGGTCGTGCAGATCCTCGACTATATCGGCGTGCCGTACAAAGGCCTCAACGTTCTTGAATCCGACGAGCTGCGCAACGGCATCAAGAGCTATTCGAACTGGCCGACCATCCCGCAGCTCTACGTGAAGGGCGAATTCGTCGGCGGCTGCGACATCGTGCGCGAGATGTTCCAGGCGGGCGAGCTGCAGAGCCTCTTCAAGGAGAAGGGTTTTGCGGTGCGGGAAGGCGCGTCGGCCTGATCCGGTTTCGGCACAGCAAACAAGAAAGGCCGCCTGGTAGGCGGCCTTTTTGCTGTGCGGCTTCGCCGAAAAATCAGCGCGAATAGAACTCGACCACGAGGTGCGGTTCCATCTGCACCGGATAGGGCACTTCGCCCGGCGCCGGCACGCGCGTGAGCTTCGCGGTCATCTTGGAATGATCGACCTCGAGGTAGTCGGGCACGTCGCGCTCGGCGAGCGCCTTGGCCTCGAGCACCATCGCGAGCTCCTTCGAGGAGTCCTTCACCTCGATCAGGTCGCCGACCTTGAGGCGGTAGCTCGGAATGGTGACGCGCCGGCCGTTCACCTTGACGTGGCCGTGATTGATGAACTGGCGCGCGGCAAACATCGTCGGCACGAACTTCGCGCGATAGATCGTGGCGTCCAGGCGCCGCTCCAGGAGCCCGATCATGTGGGCGCCCGAGTCGCCCTTCATGCGGATCGCCTCGTCGTAGATCCCGCGGAACTGGCGCTCGGAAATGTTGGCGTAGTAGCCGCGCAGCTTCTGCTTCGCCTTGAGCTGCACGCCGAAGTCGGAAAGCTTGCCCTTGCGGCGCTGGCCGTGCTGGCCGGGGCCGTACTCGCGGCGGTTCACGGGGCTCTTCGGGCGGCCCCAGATGTTCTCGCCCATGCGGCGGTCGATCTTGTACTTGGCCTCAGCGCGCTTGGTCATTCGCGTCCTCAACTCGTTGATTTAATTAGGTTTCGAGGAAACGCGCCCTCCTGCTGTCTCGGGCTTCACCCGGAACCGACAGGTCCCCTGCCAAAGCGGCCGGCACGGGACCACGGGTCGCGAAACGTCGCGCGGGCCCAACGGCCCGCGTGACGGCGCGCTTTCTAGGGGCAAAGCCGAAGGCTGTCAAATCGCCGTCACGGCCGGCGCTTGCGCAGGCACGAGACCGAAGCGGTCGAGCGCGGCCGCAAGGCCGGCACTGAGCGGCCGGCCCGACGTGAAGATCGCCGGCGCCGGGGTTTGGGGCTCCCATCCGGCGGCTGGGCCGATGAGCTCGAGCACGCGGCGCGCGATCGCCGGCGCGGGATCGAGCCAGCGCACCGGCCAGGGCGCGAGCCGCTCGAAGCACGCGATCAGCAGCGGATAATGCGTGCAGGCGAGCACGATCGTGTCGGTGCGTGCCGCGCCATCGTCGATGAAGCACGGCTCGATCTCGGCGCGTACGGCCGCATCGTCGATCGGCGCACCCGACAGGGCGGCCTCGGCGAGCGCCGCAAGGCGCGCGGAGCCGACAAGGTTGAGGTCGCAACCCTGTCCGAAATTGCGGATCAGCGCATGGGTGTATTCGCGCGCGACGGTCGCCTCGGTGCCGAGCACGGAGACGCGCTTGCTCTGCGAGGCCGCGCAGGCCGGCTTGATCGCCGGCACCGTGCCGACGAACGGGACAGCGAACCGTTCGCGCAACGCCGGCAGGACCAGGGTCGACGCCGTGTTGCAGGCGATCACCACCAGGTCCGGCCGGTGTTGCGTGATGAGGTCGTGCATCACCTTGACGACCCGCTCGATCAGCGCGGCTTCGCCAATCTTGCCGTACGGGAACACGGCGTCGTCGCCGACATAGACGAACCGTCCGTCCGGCCGCGCCTGCGCGATCTCGCGGAAGACCGTCAGCCCGCCGACGCCGGAATCGAACACGAGGATTTTCGGAGAACGCATCAGGCGGGGTGTCACCGTTGGACCGAGGAGGGCAGACCGTGACGTCGCACGGTGACCGGCCTCCGGCACGAGGCGCGGCGCGTCCAACGTTTCGGGCTGCGGGTCGCGCGCGCGTCCTGTCGGGAGCGGTCGTGGTGCCGGCATGATGGGGTTCCTGTCGGGCCGGATTGTGGCCGCGAGGCTTAAGCGAAAAGTTAACGGATCGTGTTTGACTCAGATCAGGGCGGGATTTCCCGAGGAATCCCAAGGTTCTTTGCAATCGGGACACTAGGGCTATTCCAAACTGCGACAGGTGCCCGCGCCGGCAAGTTCGGCCTATAGAGGCCTCGTGCCGCAGGGCCGGAGATCTTGATGCTTTCGGTGCGTGGTTTGCTTGGACTTGTCATTGTCGCGCTGTTTTGCGTCGGCGCGCCCGTCCGCGCCGAGCAATACGCCGCGACCGTCGAGATCGCCGTGAAGGACAAGAAGTTCGATCCGGCCGAGATCAAGGCGCCCGCCGACAAGCGCATCGTCATCCATGTGGTGAACCGCGACGGCATCGCGATGGAGTTCGAGAGCTCGACCCTCAAGGTCGAGAAGGTGGTCGCGGCGAACAGCGAGGCGATCGTGCGCGTCGGCCCGCTCAAGCCCGGCAAATACGAGTTCTTCGACGATTTCAACCAGAAGAACCGCGGCACGCTGATCGTGGAATGAGGCCGCCGTGCTTGCCGCGCTGATCATCGTCTTTCGCGAAGTCTTCGAGGCCGGGCTCATCGTCGGCATCGTGATGGCGGTGACGCGCGCGGTGCCGCGGCGCACCCTGTGGGTGAGCGGCGGGATCGTCGGTGGGCTCGCGGGAGCCTGCCTGGTCGCGCTGTTCGCCGAGGTGCTGTCGCGGGCCTTCGCGGGCTCCGGCCAGGAGCTGTTCAACGCCGCCATCCTCGCGGTCGCGGTCGTGATGCTCACCTGGCACAATGTCTGGATGGCGCGGCACGGGCGCGAGCTCGCCGCCGAAATGCGCGCCGCCGGCGAGGCGGTCGCGGCGGGACGCTCGTCGCTCGGCGCGCTCGCGATCGTGGTCGCCGTTGCGGTGCTGCGCGAAGGCTCCGAGGTCGTCCTGTTCCTTTACGGCATTCTCGCCAGCGAAGGATCGTCCGGCGCGAGCGTGTTCGCCGGCGGCGTCGCCGGGCTCGTGCTCGGCGCGGCCGTGTGCGCGCTGACCTATTTCGGCCTGCTGCACATTCCCGGACGGCATCTGTTCGCGGTGACCAGCCTGATGATCGCGTTCCTCGCCGCCGGCATGGCGTCGCAGGCGGTCGCGTTCCTCGCGCAAGCCGACGTGCTCACCGCGCTCGGCAACACCGTGTGGGACACCTCGTGGCTTCTCTCCGACGCGAGCATCCTCGGCAAAGCGCTGCACACGCTGATCGGCTACACCGATCAGCCGACTGCGATGCAGCTCATCGTCTATCTGGCGACGCTTGGCGCGACGTTCGTGCTGATGCGGCTGTTCGCTCCGCCGTCGCCGCGCGAGCGCCCGCTCGCCGCCGAGTAGCGGCGACTATTGGCGGAGCATGATCTTTTCCGAGAACCGCTGCACACCCCGGATCAAGTCCGGGGCAGGCATTTTCGGGATCATGCTCTATCCGAACACGCGGGCGAAGATCGTGTCGACGTGCTTGAAGTGATAGCCGAGGTCGAAGTTCGCCTCGATCTCGGCATCGGTCAGGTGGCGCTTCACGTCCTTGTCGGCCTTCAGGAAGGCGAGGAAGTCGCCCTCGCCGCGCCAGACCGGCATCGCGTTGCGCTGGACCAGCGTGTAGGCCTCCTCGCGCGAGGCGCCTTTCTGCGTCAGCGCGAGCAGCACGCGCTGCGAATGGATCAGCCCGCCAAGCAGATCGAGGTTCTTCCTCATCCGCTCCGGATAGACGACCAGCCGGTCGATCAGGCCGGTGAGGCGCATCAACGCGAAGTCGAGCGTCACCGTCGCGTCCGGGCCGATCATGCGCTCGACCGAGGAGTGCGAGATGTCGCGCTCGTGCCAGAGCGCGACGTTTTCCAGCGCCGGCGTCACGTAGGCGCGCACCATGCGGGCAAGCCCGGTGATGTTCTCCGACAGCACCGGATTGCGCTTGTGCGGCATCGCCGAGGAGCCTTTCTGGCCGGCGGCGAAGAATTCCTCGACCTCGAGCACCTCGGTGCGCTGCAGGTGACGGATCTCGATCGCGAGCCGCTCCATCGAGGAGGCGATCACGCCGAGCGTGGCGAAGAACATCGCGTGGCGGTCGCGCGGAATGACCTGGGTCGAGATCGGCTCGACCGCAAGCCCCATCTTGGCGGCGACATGTGCCTCGATGCGCGGATCGATCTGCGCGAAGGTGCCGACCGCGCCGGAGATGGCGCAGGTCGCGACCTCGGCCCGCGCGGAGACCAAGCGGTCGCGGCCGCGCGCGAACTCGGCGTAGGCCTGCGCGAGCTTCAGCCCGAACGTCACCGGCTCGGCATGGATGCCGTGTGAGCGGCCGATGGTCGGCGTCATCTTGTGCTCGAAGGCGCGGCGCTTCAGCGCTGCGAGCAGCTGGTCGACATCGGCGACCAGGAGGTCGGCGGCGCGGGTCAGCTGCACGCTCAGGCAGGTGTCGAGCACGTCCGAGGAGGTCATGCCCTGGTGGACGAAGCGCGCCTGCGGGCCGACGATCTCGGCCAAGTGAGTGAGAAACGCGATCACGTCATGCCTGGTCTCGCGCTCGATCGCGTCGATGCGCGCGACGTCGAAGGTCGCGTGGCGCGCCTTCTCCCAGATGGTGTAGGCCGCCTCCTTCGGGATGATGCCGAGCTCGGCCATGGCGTCCGAGGCATGCGCCTCGATCTCGAACCAGATGCGGAAGCGGGTCTGGGGGTCCCAGATGGCGGCCATCTCGGGACGGGAATAGCGCGGGATCATGCGGCACTCGGATTGCGGCGAGGGGCTCTTGCACGCCCCTGCATATACGCATTGTCACGCACGCGGAAGGAAACAAGTAGGTAACCGACACCTTACTAGGCTGCCGGCGCCGCCATGGTCCCTCGGCGGCGCTGCGGGAGACTTGCATGCGGCTTCGAATCGCCGGGCGCCTTTACGCCCTCGTTGGCCTTTTTGCGCTCGGTTGCGCGGTGCTGACCGCCGGCCTGGTCTATCTGCAGAGCCAGCGCCAGATGGACGCCCGCGTGCGCGAGCTCGAAGCCCTGGTCGACAGCGCGACCGGCGTGTTCGACGTGCACCGCAAGCTCGCCGAGAGCGGCGTGATGAGCCAGGACGAGGCGCTCAAGCGCGCGCTGACGGTGATCGAAGGCATGCACTACGGCAGCAACGACTATTTCATCGTGTATCGCAACGATCCCGATCTCACGATGCTGATGACGGGCGGCACCAAGTCCTTCATCGGGAAGCCGACGATCGACTTCAAGGACCGCAACGGTTACGCGTTCAGCCGCCAGATCCGGCGCGACATCGACGCGAACGGCAGAAGCCTCACGCACTTCGCCTGGCAGCGGCCGAACAGCGACGTGCTGGTCGGCAAGACCAACCTTGGCAAGCTCTACCAACCGTGGAACATCATCGTGATGACCGGCGTGTTCGCCGACGACCTCGCGGCCGAGTTGCGCGCCAACATCTACCAGGCCGGATCGATCGCGCTGATCCTGCTGCTCGCGCTCGGCGGCTTCGCGGTGCTGATCGCGCGCGGCATCAGCCGCCCGCTCGGCACGTTACGCACAGTCATGCTCGACATCGCCGAGAACCGTCCGGTTTCGGCGTCGATTGACGTCGCGCGCAAGGACGAGATCGGCGAGATGGCGCGCGCGGTCGACGTCTTCCGCGCGAACGCGGCCGAACGGGCGCGTCTTGAGGAGAAGGCGCGCGCCGAGCAGGCCGCGCGCAGCGAGCGGCAGGCGCGGGTCGACGGCCTGATCGCGGACTTCCGCGCGACCGTCGGCACCGTGCTTGGCGCGGTCGATGGCAGCATGAAGCGGCTCGAGACCACCGCGCGCGAGCTCTCGGGCGTTGCCGGCAATGCGACCACGCAGGCATCGGTTGCGGCCGGCGCGTCGGAGCAGGCTGCCGGCAACGTGCAGGGCGTCGCATCCGCCGCGGAGGTGCTCGGTACCTCGGTCGGCGAGATCGCCAAGCAGGTCGCGCAGGCGAACGCCGTGGTCAAGGACGCGACCGGCCTTGCGGCGCGCACCAACCAGGGCGTCGCCGGCCTCGCGGACGCGGCCGAGCGCATCGGCAATGTGGTCGAACTGATCCGCGCCATCGCGGCGCAGACCAACCTGCTGGCGCTCAATGCCACGATCGAGGCGGCGCGCGCCGGCGAGGCGGGCCGGGGCTTCGCGGTGGTCGCCGCGGAGGTGAAGAATCTCGCCGGCCAGACCGCGAAGGCGACCGAGGAGATCGGCACCCAGGTCGCGGGAATTCAAGGCTCGACCAAGGAAGCCGTGGAGGCGATCGCGGCGATCGCCGCCACCATGGAGGAGATCAACCGCGTGACCTCGGTGATCGCCGGCACGGTCGAGGAGCAGACCAGCGCGACGCAGGAGATCGCCCGCAACGTGGCGCTCGCCTCGGACGGCACTAGCACGGTGTCGGGCAATATCGCCGAGGTGTCGACGGCGATCGCATCGGCGAACCGCTCGGCGAGCGACGTGCTCGGCGCGACCGGCGAGCTCGCGGACGTGGCGAAGCGCCTGCAGTCGTCGGTCGACGGATTTCTCGCGCACGTCGCGGCGTAATTAATCCGCGCCCTTCACCTGCGGCGCGAGGAGGCCGAAGCGCAGGCGCGCCGCGTTGAGGGCGGTGCGCTCGAGCTGCAGCGCCGGATGCGTGCCGATCACCGCGAGATTGCGGAACACGCGGCCGATCATGGCGCCGCTCTTGGCAGCGTCCGAGGTCCCGGCGGTGCGGTAGATCAGCTCGACGGCCTCGGTCGCGAGCCGGATGCAATGCAGCTCGATCAGGAGCAGCCGGTAATCCTTCTCGTCGCTGAACGGCTCGCCGGCCGCATCGTGGCGCGCATAGTCCATATAGTCCTCGCCGGCGCGGATCAGCGCCGCCTCGGCGGTCGCGATCAGCCCGAGCGCGCGGCCGTAATGCGCCTGATATTCGCTCTCGCGGAAGCGCTCGTGGTAGGGCGGCTGATAGGTCCGCTTCACGCGGATCAGCTCCTCGTAGAGGTCGAGCGCGCCCCGCGCGGCACCGACCACGACCGCCGCGGTCTCGGCAATCAGGAACGACGCGATGCGGCCGCGATACATCGGGTTCGCGTGCACGCCGGGCCGCGCCATCGGCTCCGAGCCGCGGCCGGGCGCGACCGCCAGGATCGTCCGCTGCGCCGGGACGAACGCATCCTCGACGACGATGCGCTTCGAGCCGGTGCCCTGCATGCCCATCACGTGCCAGTCATCGACGATGCGGTATTGCGCGCGCTCCAGCACGACCTGAATCGCTTGTGCGGTCGGGTTGCCGTCGGGACCGGCCACCACCGCGCTTCCCATGTGGTGGGTGCCGAGGTCGCAGCCCGATGCCGACGGCCATGATGCCGTGACGCGGTAGCCGCCGGCGACCGGCACGGCGCTGCCGGGCGGATTGAAGGCCGCGGGACAACGGAATTCGCCGCTCGCGCCATAGAGCTCACGCTGCCCCGCGAGCGGGAAATTTGCCAGGATCAGCGGATGGCCGGCGGTGAGCGCCACCACCCAGCCGGTCTCGCTGCAGCCGCGCGCGATCTCCATCATGACGCGATGGAAGGTCGGCACGTCGAACTCGTAGCCGCCGAAGCAGCGTGGCTGGATGATGCGGTAGAGGCCGGCGCGGATCAGCGCGCCGTTGACGGCATCGGAGACGCGGCCCTGCGCCTCGCATTCGGCCTGCGCGCCGCGCAACAGGGGACGCAACGCGCTCGCGCGCGCGATCATGGCGGCCGGGGTGAGAGACGGCTCGGGCGGCGCGATGGCGTGAGCGAACGGCTCCGCGGCCGCGATGCTCACGCCGCTTCCCCGCGCGCCATCGCGGCGGCGTTGCGGATCGCCGCGATATTGCGGGCGTAGGCGTCGGCGCCGCCCCTGAAGGTCGCCGAGCCCGCGACCAGCACGTTCGCGCCGGCGCGCGCGACCGCCGCGGCATTGTCCGGCGTGATACCGCCGTCGACCTCGATGTCGATCGGCCGCGTCCCGACGAGCGCCCGCGCGCGCGCGATCTTGTCGAGCGCCGAGCCGATGAAGGCCTGGCCGCCGAAGCCCGGATTGACCGACATGATCAGGATGAGATCGACCAGATCGATCACATACTCGATCGTCTCGATCGGTGTGCCGGGATTGAGCGTGACGCCGGCGCGCTTGCCGAGCGCGCGGATCGCCTGCAGCGAGCGATGCACGTGCGGGCTTGACTCCACGTGCACCGTGATGACGTCGGCACCGGCCTCGGCGAAAGCCTCGAGGTAGGGATCGCACGGCGCGATCATCAGGTGCGCATCGAACACCTTGCGCGAATGCGGCCGCATTGCCGCGATC
>Ga0187784_10005572_pt1 | contig 10156 bp, 9 predicted proteins | sample 1015_SJ02_MP15_2_FD_132964 | JGI IMG/M metagenome (GOLD analysis project Ga0187784, IMG submission 132964) | Tropical peat soil microbial communities from peatlands in Department of Meta, Colombia - 1015_SJ02_MP15_20_MG | ecosystem: Environmental > Terrestrial > Soil > Wetlands > Peat | place... | reverse complement strand
CGGATTCGAGCAACCCTGGGCGGCACTGTCAACGACGTAATGCTGGCGATGCTGAGCGAGGGCGCCGCGCGCTATCTGGCACATCATGGTTGCCCTACGAAGCGGCGGCCACTCCGAATCGGATGTCCGGTGAACGTGCGCGCCCAGGACGAATACGGCAAGCCAGGCAACCGCATCTCGATGATGTTCCCCGAGTTCGATGCGGAGCCGATGGCGGCCGTCGATCGGCTCAAAGCGGTCACCAGGGAAACCTCGCGGATCAAGGCCGCCCGAGAGGCGATAGCCTTCCGCAACCTGCTGGCCACGCTCGATTACATTCCGCCGCGAATGCTGGCACAGGTATCACGGCTGGTGACCTCGGCGATAGAAGGCGCCGGATGGCTCACCGGGCGTGCGCCACGCATCGCGCGCCGTGCGCAGATACTCGGCGTGGGCATCAACTTCGTCGCGACCAACGTCCCTGGTTCGCCGGTGCCGATCTATCTTGCCGGCCATCAGATGCTTGAAGCGGCCGGCATGATTCCGCTCACTGCCACGCTCGGCTATGGCGTTGCGATCGTGAGCTACAACCGCGACCTCTATCTCGGGCTCATGGCAGAGCCAAATCTTATGCCCGACGTGGGCTTCATGAAGTCGCGAATCAAGGAGACTTTCCGAGAATTGATTGCAGCGGTACCGGAGGCAGTCGTGCCGGCATCGCCGCCACAACCGGCACCTCCCGCGACTCGCGAGGTTGCCTGAGCCGCGAAACGCGGACAAATTTTCATCGCCGACGCGAGCGTGGCACCAACGGAAACACAATGAATCGATTGGCGCCATCGCAGGACCATCCCGCCGTCGTTTACGCGCATGAGCGAGCAGTCGAGATTGACTGCGCTTGGCATATTCCGTGCAGGTTTGCTGAATCTCTCCATTGAAAACGCATCGGATGTTGCACGAGCAATAAGGTTACCACGAGCAGCATCGTACGCACGAATAGACCGATGGCTTGGCGCGAACCGCCACCGACCCTGCTGTTGCTCTCGGACGACGACGCGTTGGTGAAGCTCGTTCGTGAGGTCATCGGCCCGCCGTGGAGAATCGATCACCACGAAAATGTGGACCGCAGCGACCTGTTCAGGCAGCCCAACGTCAGGCTCGTGCTGGTCGACGACGGCGTGATCAAAGAAGCTGAGCGCGGCTGGCTGCTCGGTCAGATCCGGCAGCGCGCATCCGGCGTTCCGCTGATGTATGTTGCCGACTCTCACGATCTGGAAAATGAAAGACGGGCGCGCAGCAGCGGGGCGCACTATTACACCTCGAAACCGGTGGACGAACATCAGTTCGTCCTGGTCCTGCGATCATTCCTGAAAACCAAAACGCCGCAGTGAATCGTTTGCGGCAGGTCTGCGGCCGCCCTCAAACCGCTCGAAGCCGTGTCGGCGGCCAGTCGACACGGTTTTTTCGACACGATAGGTTAGGCCCAGCTTTGCAAGGTCGGACTCAGCCGTACAGATGGCATCAATCCCCGTATCTCAAACAGCGACCCTCACGGCGCCGCGCTATTTCAGCCTGCTATGGGATCACGAGCTCGACGACCTGCGCCGGGTTCTCGAAGCGCTTTCGAAAAATCGCGCGCAGGTGCTGGCGCGCTGGCACGAGCTGTACGTGCTCCACCTAGGCAACAGCCGCACGCTCGGTGAGGCCGAGTTTCACGAAATCTTTGGCCTCGAGCTCGATGCAACCGTCAAGAACGTCCTAGCCAAGGACATGGACCAGTTTGCCGCCGACGTAATCAAGGTCGGCGACAAACTGGCCGAACGAGGGGTTCCCTTTTCGGAGGTGATTATCTCCACGCACCTGTTCGAAGAGAGCGCCGGGGAAGCTTTCCCTGCCGTTCCGCCCCTGCTGCCCAAGGTTTACATGACCTTCGACAAGCTGAGCCATTGCCGAATGATCGTGCTGGTAGACCGGTATTTTCGCTCGCTGTCAGCGCTCGGCGTCGCACGCGTCCAGGAACTCGAACGCGAGGTTCGCAAGCTTCCTCCCGGAGCCAGAAGCAGCTCCCACGGCCTGGTTGGCGCCAGTTCGCTGATGCATCAGCTATACGAGCGGATCGAGGCGGCGGGACAGACGCGCGGCACGGTGCTGATCGTCGGCGAGAGTGGATCGGGAAAGGAACTGGTCGCGCGTGCGATTCACGAGAGCGGGCCAAATCCGGGCGCGCCGTTCGTGGCGCTGAACTGCGCTGCGATTCCCAAGGATCTCATCGAGAGCGAGCTGTTCGGCTACAAGCGCGGCGCGTTTAGCGGTGCCTATGCCGAGTACCTGGGTCTGTTCCGCGCGGCGCACGACGGTACGCTCTCCCTGGATGAGGTCACCGAGATGAGCCCTGAGACCCAGAGCAAGCTGCTCCGCGCGCTGCAGGAGCGGATGGTACGGCCGGTCGGATCGACCAAGGAGGTCCCGGTCGACGTGCGGCTGATCGCCTCGACCAACCGCGATCCCGAGGAAGCAATCCGAGCGGGACGGTTGCGACAGGATCTCTACTACCGGCTTCAGGCCAGCGTGCTGAGAGTGCCGCCGCTCAGAGAGCATCCGGAGGACATCCCACTTCTAGCCGATCACTTCATCGCGCTGTTCAACGCGAAGCTCAAGCCAGTGACGTCGATTAAAGGGATAGAGGAGGCGGCGCTAGATGCGATGAGGACCTATCAGTGGCGGGGCAACGTGCGCCAACTGTCCAACGCCATCGAGAGTGCGTTCACCTTCGGCCGCTCGCATGTCATTCGGCTGTCCGATCTGCCGCCGGAAATACGCGACCACCGCCCCGCCGCGGCATCTTGGGCGCCCGCGAGCGCCGCGGTCGGGACCTTCGCCGACGCCGAGCGCGATCTGATCGCGCGCGCCCTGGAAGGCACCGGCGGCAACAAGGTCGCAGCCGCGAAGCTACTGAGAATTTCCCGCAAGAAGCTCTACGCGAAGATTTCCAAATACAACCTGACCTGATCCGGCCTCACTTGCCGCACCAGTTCGGCCGGCGCTTTTCCAGGAATGCGCCGATTCCTTCCTGCGCGTCGGCGGCCATCGCGTTGAGGCTCATCACTTGCTTGGTGTAGTCGTAGGCCTTGGGCTGATCGAGATCGATCTGCGCGTAGAACGCCTGCTTGCCGATCGCGACGGTCAGCGCACTCGCCTCGACGATCTGCATCGCAAGCTTGCGCGTTTCGGCGGCCAGATCGGCGTCGGCCACCACGCGGTTCACGAGCCCCCATTGCCAGGCGGTGCGCGCGTCGATCGGCGCGCCCGTCAGCAGCATCTCCATCGCATGCTTGCGCCCGATCGCGCGGGTCAGCGCTACCATCGGAGTCGAGCAGAAGAGCCCGATCCGCACGCCGGGCGTGGCGAATTTGGCGCTCTCGGCCGCGACCACCAAATCGCAGGTCGCCGCAAGCTGGCATCCGGCGGCGGTGGCGATTCCGTGCACGCGCGCGATCACCGGCTGCGGGATCGCCTGTACGGTCTGCATCAGCTCGGCGCATTGATCGAAGACGTGACGGTAGAAGCCAAGGTCGCGGCCCATCAGCTCGCTCAAGTCGTGACCGGCGCTGAAGGCGGGTCCCGCGCCGGCGATAATCGCCGCGCGCACGTCGCGCCGCTCGCCGGCCCGGCGGATCGCCGCGATCAGATCGCCCATCATCGCGGATGAAAGCGGGTTGCGTTTCTCGGGCCGGTTCATCGTAATTGTGACCAGGCCCTCTTCTTCGTCAATCAGCAGATTCGGCTCGGACATCGGGATACGCCTCCGTTCCAAGTTTAGGTCCGGGCCGCTTGCGCGGGCAACGCCGCCACGGAACGGCTGTGCGCCGATGGCCGAACGGAAAGTCACTACGCACGTGCGATCGATTCAGCGGCGCATCCGAACAATAGCCGCGCTATGCGGTGCGAGCTCGATCGAGGCGGGTGCGTCGTCCTCGGCGCCTTCGAGCGAAACGATTCGCACCTGGCCGGGCTCCAGATCGGGATCGTGGACCGTAACCCGTTCCGGTTCATCGCCGCGATTCAGGATCATCGCGAGCGCGTAGCCGGCCATCTCCTTCTTCAGCACGCGAATCGGTCCTTCTTTCATCAGATCGGGCGGCAGAGCGGGCGCGCCGGCGGAGCCGCCATCGGCTTCGGCTCCGAGCTTCGCCACCGATCGGAACAGCGCGGCCTCGGCGGGGCCGAGCAGGCTCATGTCGTCGGAGAGCAGCAGCATCCCGCCGCTCACCGCGATCGCCGCGGCCAGCGCGCCGCGCTCGTTTGCGTTCAGGCTGGTCTCGCGCTGGCGCAGCATCAGGCAGTCCGGATCGTTGAGCCAGAGCCGGCGATGCATAAAGCTGCGCGCGATGATCGCGTCGATCGCCTGTCGGGTGCCGGTCGTCCAGCCCGGAGAGACGTCCCCGCCGATTCGCATCCCATCGACGATTCCGATCGCCGGCCCGAGCGGACATCCGCATCCCAGGATGAAGGTCCGTTCACCGGCGCCGGACCGGATCGCTGCGAGCCCGCGGCGCAGCGCCTGCGCGCGCGTCAGGCGCTGGTCGTGGCGAGCGCCCTGCGCGGCCGCGGCATACAAAAAGTCGAGTTTCAAATATGAATAGCCAAATTCTGCCGTGAGCTTCCCGAACAGCCGCGACAGATGCGCCGTGAAAGCGGGATGGGTGGGATCGAGCGCGTAAGCAAAGCCGTCCTGATGGGTAGTCCAGTTGGTATTGTAGCCGGCTTTGAGCGGCTCGCCGCCGGTGTCGCGGAGGAACCATTGCGGATGGGCGCTCATGATCTGCGAGTCACGCGCGGCGAGAAACGGCGCGGTCCAGATTCCGGCCTCGAAGCCGGCCGCGCGGATCTCGCCGGCCAGCCGCTTAAGCCCGCCGGGGAACTTGGCGTTGGTCGTGTCCCAGTCGCCGAGCGCCGACTGGAAGCCGTCGTCAAGCTGCACGACTTCGAGCGGAAACTCCGCACGCATTTCCGCCAGCGCCTGCAAATTCGCGCGGAAAGCCTCTTCCGTGATGCCGTGAAAGTACTGGTACCAGGAACACCATCCACGCTGGTAGGGCGCGCTGACCCGCGCGTTCATCGCGCCGCCGATCTTCGACGCCCATCGCGCCGCGAGACGGGCCGCCGGCTGCTCCGCGCGGACCAGCATCAGCGGCTCGATCTCGCGCTCTGCGCCCGGCGCGAGCGTCGCCCCATCGAGCATCGCGCGCGCGCTGATTTCGGCCGGAGTGGCAACCGTGATCGCCGCGAGCTGCAAAGCTCCGCCGATAAATCCCGCCAACACGCGCTCGCCGATCCCGTCGCTTTCGACGATCGTAAACATTTCGGAGGTCGCGGCCTCGGGGAATTCGGGCGGCCGCTCGGTCTCGCTCTGATAGGTCAGCCGGACCAGCTCGGGCGTCTGGTCGCGATAGTGAGGCCGATCTCCGCCGACCCCGATCGGGCGCGAATCGCTCCACGACTGGTAGCCCTGCTTGAAAAACCGCGCCGCCCGATCCGGGGGGAGCCCGGTTGCGACGCGGAAAATCACCGAGTCGAGCTCTATCGGCCCATCGCCGCGATTGACGAGCATGGCGCGCAGTATCACCTCGTCGCCGGCACGCTCGATTCGCAGCGCGGCTTCGAGCGCGTCCTGGCGCGCCGATACTCGCGCCGCATCGGGCGCGACCGGCAAGTCGAGAACCCGCGCGGCCCCCGAGCCGTCGCACCATCGAAGTTCCAATCGCTTTGGTATCACCAGCGAAGCTTCGCAAAGCTCGCGATTTCCGGCAAGCGGCTCGCAGCGCGGCGCCGGGTCTGCCAAGCCTTGGAAGTTCCTCGCGATGAGGCCACCCGAGAAGCTGGCCGGGCCGGCCGCTTCGCAAAACCACCCACTACCGCAGCGTTGGCGACTCTTGCCTGACCATCTCAATATGAGATACCTTATCGGCGGTGCATGTAATCTCGCGGAGGGCCTTGCGGGACTTTACGAGAAGGCATGCCGACGCGGCGACGCCGCTTGGCGCGTGGCTGAGACTCGCACGGCACGGGCGCTTTCAAAATCTGGTTGAATTGAAACACACCTTCGGCAGCGTGGACATGGTTTCCGTGAAGGGCCGCGAGCTATACGGTTTCAATATCGGCGGGAACAAGTACCGCTTGGCCGCGGCCATTCACTTCAATACCCAGAGGCTCTTTGTGCGCGACATAGTAACCCACGCGCAGTACGAGACCGAGAGATGGAGAAGATGACGGCTCGAACCGCAATCAGGAAGCATGAATCCGCGCCGGCCTTCCTCGCGATTCGTACTGGACGCGAATACGACCTGGCCGTCAGGCGTCTGAATGCGCTGGTCGATGAGATTGGCGACCACCCGAAGGATCCGCGTTACCGGCTGATTGAAACCCTGAGCGTGCTCATCGAGGCGTATGACAAGGAACGCCACGGTCTCCCCGAAGTCTCGGGCGCCGATGTCGTGCGCTTCCTGATGGAGCAACACGGGCTGAAACAGGAGGATCTGCCCGAGATCGGAAGCCAGGGAGTGGTATCCGAGATACTAACCGGACGCCGGGTGCTCAACGTGCGTCAAATCCTTGCCCTGGCTGAACGCTTCGGCATCGAGCCGGGCGCGTTTCTAGGGACCGCAGATGCGGCCCCTCTTCGACGCGCGCGGCGAAGCACCGCGCCTTACGCCCGAGACCGAAATGCCTCATGAGACCTCTCTCGCCGTTCGATAATCTGTGATAATTGGAGCGACGTGGCCGCCAATGCCAACAAACGCCGCGCGGTCCGCCCGCGCGCGGACGGCCGGGACGATCGACCAGATCGGGCAGATCGCATCGGCTTGTTGCGCGGATTGCCCGGTATCGACGAATGCCTCCGCGCGGCCGAGCAGGCCCCGGCTCTGACCGCATTAGCACGCCCATACGTAAAGTTGATGGTGCAGCGGGCGTTGGCGGAAATCCGCGCAAAGATTACGACTGGCGGTTCGCGCGAGGCCGGCGGCTCACGCATCGCGCAATCGCGTGGCGCGATAGTCGAGGAGGTCCTGCGCCGCGCCGAGCACGCGATCGCCGCCGATGAGCCGCTGCTCAAGCCGGTCGTCAACGCCACCGGTGTGGTGCTGCATACCAATTTGGGCCGTGCGCTGCTGCCGGAGGCCGCGATCGAGGCGGTCGCGCAGGCCGCGCGCGCGCCGGTGAATCTAGAATACGATCTGCCGGGCGGCAGCCGCGGCGACCGCGACTGCCTCGTCGAAGCGGAGATTTGCGCTCTGACCGGCGCGGAAGCCGCAACCGTAGTCAACAACAACGCTGCTGCCGTGCTGCTGGCGCTGAACTCGCTCGCCCTGGGGCGCGAAGTGATCGTCTCGCGCGGCGAATTGATCGAAATTGGCGGCTCGTTCCGATTGCCGGAGATTATGGCCCGCAGCGGCGCGCGGCTGCGCGAGGTCGGCACGACCAACCGCACCCATCCGCGCGACTACCTCGGCGCGCTCGGTCCGGACAGCGCGCTGCTGCTCAAGGTCCATCCCTCCAATTACCGCGTGACCGGATTCACCGCCGAGGTCGCGCTCGCGGAGCTGGTCGAGATCGGCCGCGCGCGCGGTGTCGAGGTGATGGAAGATCTCGGTTCCGGAGCCCTGATCGATCTGAGCGGATTGGGCTTGCCGCGCGAACCGATCGTATCGGAAAGAATCGCCGCCGGCGCCGGGCTGGTCACGTTTTCCGGCGACAAGCTGTTGGGCGGTCCCCAGGCGGGGTTGATCGCCGGCAAGCGCGAGCTGATCGCGAAGCTCAGGGAAAATCCGCTCAAGCGGGCGCTCCGCTGCGACAAGCTGACGCTCGCGGCCTTGTCGGCGACCCTGCGGCTTTACATTCGCTCGAGCGCGATCGATATCGCGATACCCACGCTGCGGCATCTGCGGCGTTCGGTGCGGGAGCTGGAGGCGGCAGCGATCGCGGCGCAGGCGATACTGGCCGAGCGGCTTGGCGGCGGATTCCGGATCGAAGTCGTCGCGTCGACTTCGCAGGCCGGTTCGGGCTCGCTGCCGGCCGCCGAACTGGAAACGCGCGCCCTGCGGGTGACTCACGACGCGCTATCGCCCAACGCCATCGCCGCGCTGTTTCGCCGCGCCCGCCCGCCGATTATCGGCCGGATTGCGGACGAGGCCTTTCAGCTTGACTTGAGGACGGTCGAAGACCCGGCGGTCTTCGCCGCGCAGTTTCCCGAAGCGATCGAGATGAACCCAAACGCCCGGAGGTGAGATCATGGCGGACAAGAGCTACAAGGTGATCGAAGTCGTCGGAGTCTCGGAAGACAGCGTGCAGCAGGCGATTCGCGCCGCGATCAAGAAGGCCAGTGAAACGCTGCGCAATCTCGATTGGTTTGAAGTCCGCGAAATCCGCGGCTCGATCGACAAGAAAGCCAAGCCGACCTTTCAGGTCACCGTCCGCATCGGCTTCCGGCTCGAAGGCAAGGGCGCGGACTAGACGCGGCCGGCTGGGGAAGAGCTTCGCTCAATGGTGGTCGCACCACCGCCTATGGTCGTGCAGCCCGTTAACCTGGTGTTGACGTCAGCGGACTCTCAAAACTTCGAGAGCAGTGATTCCATAAAAACAGCACGAACAGCGATGAGAGAATCGAGATCGGGAGCGGCCACGAATTCTGGCACGCCATTCGGGACCGCGGCCTTCGATGGAGGAACGCCACGCTAGTCCTTCTGAATCATGACCTCAGTGGCTTTAATGACGGCGGTCACCTTGTCGCCTTTCTTCAGGCGAAGTTCTTCCGCGCTCCTCTTGGTAATAACGGACTCCACGGTATTGTCTCCGACCTTGAGAGTGATCAGCGCGGTAACGGTTCCAAGAACTACCTCGGTGATTTCGCCCTTTAGATGGTTGCGAGCACTGAGCGCCATAGAACTATCTCCTCACGTGACTGTTTTCGCCCGCGCCAATGCGAGCATTCTCCGAATCATCAGCCGCGACGCGACTCTATCGCCGGCGATATGTAACTGACAAATCGCTCGGCATTCGTCAATTCAGGCGGCCGGCCACGCGCCCCATCCGATCGGTGTCGTACGCGCAGAACTGGTTCAACTCGCGCGCGAACCGGCGCGAGTTGAGTGCGTCGAGCATCGCCTTGACCACCGGCGAATCGGCCTCGGAGCCCGGAATAACCATGTCGTAGCGTTCTTCCCTGAGCGCGACGAATCCCATTCCGTAGGCCTGCGCGGCGACCCGAATCGTCACCCCGGTATCGGCCTGCCCGGCCGCGATCGCGGCGGCTATTTCGAGATGCCCGCTCAACTCATGCTCGTAACCGGAGATGCGATCGGCGCGCAAGCCGAGCTCGGCAATAGCGTCGTCGAGAGCCGAGCGCGCACCGGAACCGCGCTCGCGATTCGCGATCCGCAGTCCGGCCCGGCCGAGGTCGGCGAAGCCGCGAATTTCAAGCGGATTGCCCGGCGCGGTGGCAAGCCCGAGTTCCCAGCGCGCGAAATTCACCAGCATCGCGGGGCGGTGCCCTAGCGCACGGCGTACCGCAGCCAAGTTGTATTCGCCGCTCCTGCGATCTCTGAGGTGTACGCCCGCGGCATGCGCCTGCCCCTCGAGCATCGCGGCCAGCGCCCGGCTACTCGAGCATAGCAGCCCGACCGCACGTATCGGCGAACGCCGCCGCGCCAACCAGTCGGCGAGTATCGCGACCGCCGGATCGCATCCCGCGATCAGCAGGGTCGAATCGATCTCGTCGGGCGATCGAAGGGTGGAGATCCGGGCGCGCATCCGGCCGGCGCGTTCGACCAGTCCCGACCGCGGCGCCAGCGAAAGACCGGCCGCCGGCTGCGGCACGGCCACCACCCGCCCGCCAACCCGGCCCAGTACGACGCCGGAAGACGGCGCCGGCGCCTCGGCCTGCCAGCGCGCTTCGATATGCCGGCAGATTTCGTCATCGGGCTGCGCGAACAGCGACTCGACCGTTGTGCCGAGCTCGCGCGCGAGGCTGAGCGCGACCGCCACGCTCGGCTGGTAAGCGCCCGCCTCGACCGCGCCGAGCGCCTGGCGGGAGATGCCGGCGCGCCGCGCCAGCTCGCTCTGCGTCAGTTTGCCCGCGATGCGGCATTCACGGATTTTCGCCATGGTACTTGTCACGTGT
>Ga0187784_10005570_pt1 | contig 10159 bp, 10 predicted proteins | sample 1015_SJ02_MP15_2_FD_132964 | JGI IMG/M metagenome (GOLD analysis project Ga0187784, IMG submission 132964) | Tropical peat soil microbial communities from peatlands in Department of Meta, Colombia - 1015_SJ02_MP15_20_MG | ecosystem: Environmental > Terrestrial > Soil > Wetlands > Peat | place... | reverse complement strand
TGTGGTCGATCGGCTTCATCTTCCTGTTCACGATCGGCGGCGTCACCGGCGTGGTGCTGGCGAATGCCGGCCTCGACCGCGCGCTGCAGGAGACCTATTACGTCGTGGCGCACTTCCACTACACGATGTCGCTCGGCGCCACCTTCGGCATTTTCGCGGCCTGGTACTACTGGTTCCCGAAGATGACGGGCTACATGTACTCAGAGGCGCTCGGCAAGCTGCATTTCTGGATCTCCTTCATCGGCGCGAACACGATCTTTTTCCCGCAGCACTTCCTCGGCCTTGCCGGCATGCCGCGCCGCTACGTCGACTATCCGGACGCGTTCGCGGGCTGGAACTACATCTCGTCGATCGGCTCATACATCTTTGCCGCGGGACTCGTCGTGTTCTTCGTCAACATGGGGCTCGCATTCGCCCGCAAGCAGCGCGTCGGCGCCAATCCCTGGGGCGCGGGCGCGACCACGCTGGAATGGACGCTGCCTTCGCCGCCTCCGTTCCATCAGTTCAACGTGCTGCCGCGGATCAAGTGACGCCGTGCGGCGCGTCCAGAGCGGCGAGCTGACCCGCTCGGTCGTATTCGCCGCCTCCGCTTCGGCGCCAGCTAGCTCCGCCGGAATCCCGGCTCATGCTCGATCTCGAGCGGCAACAGGATGCGCACCACGCAATTGTACCAGGCGACCGTCAGCACGATCTCCATCGCCTGCTTGGTGTCGAAGAAATCGCGCAGCGCCTTCCAGGTCGCATCGCTGACCGCGCCGCCCGCGGTCGCTTCTTTCGAATAGCGCAGCACGGCGCGCTCCCGCGCGGAGAAATGCGGCGAGGTCTCGAAATCCGCGAGGCTTTCCAGCTGCGCGCGCGGGATGCCGGCGGCGAGCGCGGAATTCCAGTGATGATCGAACTCGTAGTCGCTCTTGGTCACCAGTCCGACCATCAGCACGCCGAGCTCGCGATCGCGCTTCTCGATCGTGATGTCGTTGCGCAGCGCGCCGGCGAGCGACACCATGGCGTCGCAAATCTTCGGCGCATTCGCGATCGCGCGCCAGATATGCCCGGTGCCGCGCTCGCGCGCCATGCGCTCATAGATGTGCCGCTCGGACTCAGGCAAATCCTGCGCCGTCGGATAAGGCACCCGCGCCATCAGCCCCCCTCCCCTTCTTCGTGAAGCATGATCCTTGGCCGAAGACCGGTATCCGCCCCGGATCGATCCGGGGCAGGCCTTTTCGAGGATCGCTCTTTGTCGTCCGCAACGCTACGCCGAAACCGTGCGCCTGTCTGGCGCGTCGCGCGCGCCCACTGTCTTTGAGCGGGGCTCGGGTGGGACCACCACGAGTTTCAGCGGCCTGGGCGTCGCAGGCTGGACAGTGCGGTAGCGCGCGGAAAGAATACACACAAACAACATTGAACCGGCGCCCGAAAGAGCCGGGCCGCGGGAGGATGCCGGGTGAGCGAAGGCGAGCCTTTGCTGCGCGTGAGCGACGTGTCGGTGCGCTTCGGCGGCGTACGCGCGCTCGACAGCGTGTCCTGCCAGGTCGATGCCGGCGAAATTTGCGGCTTGATCGGTCCGAACGGCGCCGGCAAGACCACCTTGTTCAACTGCATCACCCGGCTTTATCCGATCACCAGCGGCGCGATCGCGCTCGGCGGCGAACGCATCGACGCCGTTCCGGCGCGTGCGATCGTCAAGCACGGCATTGCGCGCACGTTCCAGAACCTCGGCATCTATCCGGACATGAGCGTCGAGGAGAACATCGCTCTCGGCGCCCACCATTCGGAGGGCGGACGCTTCTTCGAGACGGTGCTGCGGCCGCGCGCCTCTGACGCCAAGGAGCGCCGCATCAGGGCCGCCTGCGCCGACATCCTGCGCACGCTCGAGCTCGATCGCGACGCGCATCGGCGCGCCGGCGACCTTCCCTATGGCACGCTCAAGCGCGTCGAGATCGCGCGCGCGCTCGCGACGCGACCGCGCCTGCTGCTGCTCGACGAGCCGGCCGCCGGGCTGAACCACCAGGAGCGCATCGCGTTCGGCGAGCTGATCCGGCGCATCCGCGATGCCTTCGCGCTCACGGTGCTGCTGGTCGAGCACCAGATGGGGCTGGTGATGGGCCTGTGTGGCCGCTTGCTCGTGCTGCATCTCGGGCAGCTGCTCGCCGCGGGAACCCCTGAGGAGATCGCCGCCAACCCGGCCGTCATTGCCGCCTACCTCGGAGAGGCCGCGTGAGCGCGCCGTTGCAGGTGCGCGGTTTGCACGCCGGCTACGGCAAGATCCGCGTGCTGCATGGGATCGATTTTTCCGTCGAGCAGAACGAGATCATCGCGCTGCTCGGCGCGAATGGAGCCGGCAAGACCACGAGCCTGCGCGCGCTCTCAGGCGTGATACCGGCGCGCGGCGCGATCCTGCTCGACGGCGATGACGTGACCGCGCTGCCGGCCGCCGCCCGCGCGCAGCGCGGCATCGCGCACATCCCGCAGGGGCGCGGCACCTTCGTGGACTTCACCGTCGAGGAGAATCTCGCGCTCGGCGCCTACCGGATGCGCGATCCGCGCCAGATCAGGAGCGCGCTCGATTACTGGTATCATGTGTTTCCCTGGCTCGCCGAGCGGCGCACGCAGCCGGCCGGGAGCCTGTCGGGGGGGCGAGCAGCAGATGCTTGCGGTCGCGCGCGCGCTGATGGCGCAGCCGCGCATCCTGATGTGCGACGAGCCGTCGCTCGGCCTCGCACCCGCGATCACGCAGACGCTGTTCGCGCTGTTCGAGCGGCTCAACCGCGAGCGCGGCATGGCGATCCTGCTGGTGGAGCAGAACGCGCGCCTGACGCTGAAAGTGGCGCACCGCGCCTATGTGCTCGAAAGCGGCGCGATCAGGCTGTCCGGCACCGCCGCGGCGCTCAAAGACGACCCGCTGATCCGGCGCGCGTATCTGGGCGCCTGATGATGCAGCTCTTCCTGCAGCAGATCGTCGAAGGGCTCGCGGCGGGCGCGATCTATGCCTCGCTCGCGCTCGCACTGGTGCTGATCTATCGCGCCACCCGCATCATCAATTTCGCGCAAGGCGAGATGGCGACGTTGTGCGTCTATTGCGCCTGGCAGCTGAACCAGTGGGGCGTGCCGTTCATCCTCGGCATCGTCATCATGGTCCCGGCGAGCTTCCTGTTCGGCGCGCTGACGTTCCGGCTGATGATCCGTCCGGTCCTCGGCGCCTCGGATCACACCATGGTGGTGATCTGCATCGGCTTCTTCGTCGGCTTCGAGGCGATCGCGCTCTCGGTCTGGGGCGCCGACCCGCGAGCCTTCCCGCGCCTCTTCCCGGACCACGCCTGGACGATCGGCGGCGTGCGGTTCACGGCCAACAATCTCGGCATCCTGGCGACGCTTTGCGTGCTGACGCTCGGCTTGAGCGCGCTGTTCCGCTTCACCCGCATCGGGCTTGCGATGCGGGCCGCCGCGGCCGAGCGCGAGAAAAGCCCGCTGGTCGGCATTCCGGTCGAGACCATGCTGATGCTCGGCTGGGGGCTCGCCGCAAGCGTCGGCTTCATCGCCGCCGTGCTGATCGCGCCGTCGCTGTTCCTCTCGCCTCCCATGATGGTGCCGGTCGTGATCTACGCGCTCGCGGCCGCGACGCTTGGCGGCTGGGACTCGCCCGCCGGCGCGATCGTCGGCGGGTTGATCGTCGGCGTCGCCGAAAGCCTCTGCGCCACCTTCGTCTCCGTCATCGGCAACGAGCTCAAGGTCGGCGTGCCATTCGCCGTGATGGCGGTCATCCTGCTGGCGCGCCCGCGCGGGCTGTTCGGCTCGACCGCGGTGATCCGGGCATGATTGCGCGGCCACATCTGCGGATCATCGCCACCGCGGCAATCGCGCTCGCGCTCGTCAGCGTGCCAGCGCTGTTCCCCGATTTCCTCGTCTACCAGTTCAGCGTCGCGCTCACCTACGCGATCGCAATTCTCGGCCTCAACCTGCTGATGGGCTTCAACGGCCAGATTTCGGTCGCGCAAGGTGTGTTCTTCGCGATCGGCGGATACACCACCGCGATCCTCGCGACCCGCTACGGGGCGAACGTCTTCGCCACGCTGCCGATTGCGGTCGCGACCGCCTCGTTGCTCGGTCTGGCCGTCGGCGTTCCGGCGCTGCGCTGGCAGGGGTTGCCGCTCGCCTTCATCACCTTCGGGCTTGCGGTGCTGGTGCCGCCGCTCGCGCTCAAGCTCGAGGCGATCACCAAAGGCGCGACCGGCATCAGCATGGCGAAGCCGGCCCCGCCCGCCTGGTTCCCCGGCAACCAGGACACGATGCTGTATCTGTGCTGCCTCGCCGGGCTTGCGCTCTGCGTCATGATCGCGGCGCGGCTCACGCGCGGCGACACCGGGCGCAGCCTGCGGGCCGTACGCGACAACGGCCTGATTGCCGAATCCCTCGGCATCAACCTCGCCAAGGTGCGCCTCGCCACCTTCGTGACCTGCTCCGGGATGGCCGGCTTCGCCGGCGGGCTGTTTGCGATCGTGAACGGCTTCGTCAGCCCGGAATCGTTCCAGATGACGAAATCCTTCGACTTTCTGGTCGGCGCGATCGTCGGCGGCATCACGTCGATCTCGGGGGCGCTGATCGGCGCGCTGTTCGTGATGTTTCTGCCCGACTGGGCCGCCGACATGAACATCGCGCTGTCGGGGCTGATCTACGGCGCGGTGCTGATCGCGATGATGTTGCTCGCGCGCGACGGCGTCGTCGGGCTGATCCGCACCCTCGCGACGGGGCTCGGCGCGTACCTCGCGCAGCGAAATGCACACGAACAGCCCGAAGACCGGCAAAGCCGGCAGTTTCAAACGTAATCGGAGGAAACATGCGCAACGCCTTCACACTGCTCGCTTTCGCGACGCTCGCCGCCTCAACTCCAGCGCTTGCGCAATCTCCCGGCATCACCGACACCACGATCAAGCTCGGCACGCAGGCGCCGATGTCAGGTGTGGTCGCAATGATCGGCATGATCGCCGAAGGCCAGAAGCTCAAGTTCGACGCCGTCAATGCGGCGGGCGGGGTGAAGATGGGCGACGGCAAGACTCGCAAAGTCGAGCTCATCATCATGGACGACGCGAACGAGCCGCCGCGCACCGTCACCAATGCGCGCCGCATGGCGGAGCAGAACAAGGTGTTCGCCTTCGTCGGCGCGGTCGGCACGCCGCAGAACCAGGCGATCAAGGCCTACACGACGCAGAACAAGATCCCGAACATTTTCATCTATTCGGGCATCTACGAATGGGGCGACGAGAAGCAGAACCCGTGGGCTATCGGCATGGTGCCGTCGTTCACCACCGAGGCCGCGATCTACGCGAAATATCTGCAGGACAACAAGCCCGAGGCCAAGGTCGCGATGCTCTACATCAACACCGACTTCGGGCAGAATTTTCTCGATGGCTTCAAGGCTGCGATCAAGGGCAGCAAGGTGACGCTCGTCGCCGCGCAGTCGAACGCCAACACCGATCCGACCGTCGACACGCAGCTCACCAACCTGCAGGCCTCCGGTGCCGACACGCTGATCGTGGCGACGGCCGGCAAGGCGGCCGCGCAGGCGGTACGTTTTGCCGCCGAGTCCGGCTGGAAGCCGACCGTGTTCGTCACCTATGCGGCGTCCTCGGTGATCACGCTGAAGGCCGCGGGGCTGGAAAACTCGAAAGGGGTGCTCACCGGACAGTTCGTCAAGCCGGTCGGCTCGCCGGCCTTCGACAACGATCCGGGGGTCAAGCAGTACCTCGCCGACTACGAGAAGTTCAAGCCGCGCTTCGACCGGCACGACTCGCTCGGCCAGATGGGCTACCTGATCGCCGACGGCGTCGTGAAGGTGCTGGAGCAGATGAAGGCGCCGACGCGCGAGGCCATGATGGCGGCCGCGCGCAACATGGACAAGGTCGAGCTCGGCCTGCTCTATCCCGGCATCACGATGACGACGAAGGCCGGCTCCGATGATTTCCCGATCGAGGCGATGCAGCTGTTCCGGTTCAACGGCGAAGCCTACGAGCCGGTCGGCAAGCTGATCGACTACGAGGGACGGACCCCGAAGCTGTGACCCACTCAGCGAACAACAAGGACTCCACCATGGCGATACCGCAAACCAACTTCAAGCCGCCGTTCAACATCACGCGCGCGAGCCATCTGACGCTCACCGCGCAGGATCTGCCGGCAAGCCGCGCGTTCTACACCGAGGTGATCGGGCTGATGGTCGCCGCCGAGGATGCCAACACGCTGTGGCTGCGCGGCGTCGAGGAGCGCCAGCACCACAGCCTCACGCTGAAGAAGACCAGCGCCGATCCCGCCTGCGAGGCGATCGGCATGCACGTGTTCGACGAGGAGGACCTCGACCGGGCGAAGTCGCATTTCGACCGGATCGGCCTCGCGGCGAAGTTCATCGAGGTGCCGTTCCAGGGCCGCACGCTGCGCTACAGCGACAACATGGGCACCGTGGTCGATCTGGTCGCCACGATGAAATCGCAGCCGCGCAACCACGTGGCGGTGAACACGCACAAGGGCGCGCGCGCGTTGCGCTTCGATCACTATCAGGTGCTGGTGCCGGACGTGAACAAGGCGGCGCAGTTCTATTGCGACCTCGGTTTCAGGATCTCGGACTACATCGTGGTCGAGAACACCGACTTCAATGTCGGCATCTTCCTCTACCGCAAGGACAATCCGTGGGACCTCGTATTCCTGCATCGGCGCGGTCCGCAATTCCACCACTGCGGCTATGTGGTGGAGTCGATGTTCGACCTGATCCGCGGGCTCGACTGCGCCGGCAATGTCGGGTTCGCGGAATGCATCGAGCATGGGCCCGGTCGGCACGGCCATGGCCACGCCTACTACACCTATCTGCGCGACCCGGACGGTCACCGCACCGAGCTGCTGCTGCCGGCGATCCAGATCGTCGACCGCTACGACGAGCCGGTCGCCTGCCCGGTCGCGCCGAACTCGGTCGGCAATCGCTGGGGCTTCCCGCCGCCGAAGAGCTGGTTCGAGGAGGCCGCGCCCTTTATCGGGGCGAAGATCGTCGCGCCGCCGCATGAGGGCGACCCGCTCACGCTGGAGAAGTATCTCGGCGCGAAAAGCTGGCGCCGCGCGGGCGCGAACTTGCGAAAGACGGCGTAATCGCGCGCCGCGCTCGCGCATCCGGTCGCGCCCGAAGGCCGGCATCACCCTGCGGCTCCTGCGGGGCAGCCTTTTTGCGCGATCGCGCGTGAGGTTAATGCATCATTAACGTTTCGAACTCACATTGCGCGTCGAGAGGTCGCAGGTGAAGTCATGATAAATCAAGTATCGCGCCGCCGGTTTGCGGCGGCATTTGCTCTCGCGGCGCTGGTTCTTGGCCTCGCGCTGGTCGAGGCGCGACAGTCGAATCCCATCACTGTCGCCGGCGAGATCGATTACCTGGCTCTCAATCCCGAGCAGGAGTAGCGAGCCTCCCCCCATTTGGAGAGCTCTTCGTCGAGCCGCGGGCAGCGCTATTCGCCGGCGGCCCGCTGCAGCGGCCGCTCGCCGATGAGGTCGGCATAGGTCTCGATCGGCGCCGGCCGGCCGATCAGGAAGCCCTGCACCTGGTCGCAGGCCTCGCGCAACAGGAATGCGTTCTGCTCGCGGGTCTCGACGCCCTCGGCGACGACCGGGAGGTTGAGGCCGTGGCCGAGGCCGATCACCGCGCGGACGATCGCTTCCGACTGCGGATTGCTCTTCAGCTTCGCCACGAAGGTCTGGTCGATCTTGATCTTGTCGAACGGAAACGCCTGCAGATAAGAGAGCGAGGAGTAGCCGGTGCCGAAATCGTCCATCGCGATGCGGACACCGAGCACTTTCAGCCGGCGCAGGATCGAGACCGCGCGCGCGAAATCGCCGACCAGCACGCCCTCGGTGATCTCGAGCTCGAGCCTTCCCGGCGTGAGACCTGTCTCGAGCAGAACTTCGTGGATCAGCTTCGGCAGATCGCCGTGCTGGAACTGCACCGGCGAAAGATTGACCGCGATCTGCAGCGGCTTCGGCCATGTGGCGGCCTCGCGGCAAGCCTCGCGCAGCACCCATTCGCCGAGCTGGATGATCAGGCCGCTTTCCTCCGCGATCGGAATGAACAGGCTCGGCTGCACCATGCCGCGGCTCGGATGGCGCCAGCGCAGCAGCGCCTCGAAGCCGATCACATCGCCGTCGATGCGCGCCTGCGGCTGATAATAGAGCCGCAGCTCCTGCCGCTCGACCGCAAGACGCAGCTCCTGCTGCAGCAGGCGGCGATCGCGCAGGCGCGTATCCATCTCGGCTTCGAAATAGCGTACCGAGCCGCGCCCTTCGCTCTTGCCGCGATAGAGCGCCGCATCGGCGTTGGCGAGCAGCGCGTCCGCGTCGGCACCGTCGCTCGGGTAGACGGCGATGCCGATCGTGATCCCGCTGCGCACGTGATGATCGCCGAGGCTGACCTCGTCGGCGAGCGCGGCCTGGAGCCGGCCGGCGAGCGCACCGGCATCGGCTCCCGCTTCGGCCAGAATGAGCGTGAACTCGTCGCCGCCGAGGCGCGCCAGGAACGCGCCTTGCGCAGCGCTCTTCAGTCGCGCGGCGACCTCGCGCAAGAGCTCATCACCCGCCGCGTGCCCGAACACGTCATTGACTTCCTTGAAGCGATCGAGATCGAGGCAGAGGACCGCAAAGCCCTTGCCGGTCGCCGCGGCGCTTTCCAGCGTCGCCTGCAGCCGCTCATTGAACGCAATGCGATTCGGCAAATGAGTCAGCGGGTCGTGATGCGCGAGGTGCGCGATCTGCATCTCGGCGCGCCGCCGCTCGGTGATGTCCTCGTGCGTCGCGACCCATCCGCCGCCGCTCATCGGACGGTTGGCGATCGAGATCGTCCGCCCGTCCGTCAAATCGACGACATAGCTCTTCGACCTGCCCTCGGCCATGGCGCGCTGCCACTGGGCGATATGGCGATCGATGTCGCCGACGAAGGTCCCGGCCGCGGCGCGGTGCTCGAGCAAGGCGCGAAAGCTGCAGCCCGGCTTCACCACATCGGGGGAGACGCCGTACATCTCGATGTAGCGCTCGTTGCACAGCACGAGCCGCGAATCCGCGTCGAACATCAAGAGCCCGTGGCTCATATTGTTCAGCGCGGCATCAAGCTTGACGTTCTGCGCGCTCAGCGCGGCCTCCGAATCGCGGATCAGCTTCTGCCTGGTACGGGCGAATTGATCGGTGCGCGCCGCAAGGCGCCGGTCGGACAGCGCGCCGACGATGCTGACGCCGAGCACGCCCATCGCTGCGCCCGCGATGCTGAAGGCGAGCGCGGTCGGCGAGAGCGAAAGCGCGGTGATCACGCGGGTCGGGTCGGGGACGATCTCGACCGCACCCATCGCGGTGAAATGATGTGCCACGATCGCGAGCGTCACGACGCCGGCGGCCATGAGCGTGGTGCGGATATCGTCGCCGCGCACCGCAAGGCTCAGGCCGGCCGCGCCAAGCAGAATGCCGAGCAGGATCGAGACGGAGACGAGGTCGCCCGCCCAGGTGATGTGTCCGGGGAGCTGCAGCGCGAACATGCCGAGGTAGTGCATGCTGGCGACACCGCCGCCGACGACCGCGCCGCCGAGCGCCGCGCTGCGCCAGCCGGCGCCATAGGTTGCGACCGCAAGCCCGCCGGTCGTGATCGCAACTGCGACCGCGAGCGAGGTCGCGGTGAGCGCGACGTCATAGGCAACGAGCGTGCCCGGATCATAGGCGAGCATCGCGATGAAATGCGTCGACCAGATCCCGAAGCCGGTTGCCACGCCCGCGCCCGCGACCCAGGCGGCGCGTGCCGCTCCGCGGGTCGCACGCGCGCGGTTGAACAGGCTGATGGCCGAGAGACTCGCCAGGAAGCAGACGATACCGGCGAGCACGACGAGACGCAGATCATGCTCGGTGGCGAGACAGGTCAGTACGCGGAACATGGCGATCCCCAAACCGGCGCGGAAGGCTTAGCATCGCGGTGCCTGCAGGGAACTTAAGCGCACGATGGAACCCGGGATGTGATTAACAAATCACTCGCGCCCGCAGTGAATAATGCGGAAGCCGCCGTACGGAGCCCTCCTTACGCGATCAGATAGATCGGACTGGTCCAGGCCTGATGACCGTCGGCCTGCGTGACGCGCAGATAGACCGGCAAGTCGGCGCCGCC
>Ga0187784_10005568_pt1 | contig 10160 bp, 13 predicted proteins | sample 1015_SJ02_MP15_2_FD_132964 | JGI IMG/M metagenome (GOLD analysis project Ga0187784, IMG submission 132964) | Tropical peat soil microbial communities from peatlands in Department of Meta, Colombia - 1015_SJ02_MP15_20_MG | ecosystem: Environmental > Terrestrial > Soil > Wetlands > Peat | place... | reverse complement strand
TTTGCGTATACCCGGCGGGGGGTCCGCCGGCATCCCTTTTCGCGGAGATGACCTATGACAGCTAGTTTTTTGACTCACCTTGCGACGACGCGCACGGTTGACGGTCGTGACGCTACCCAGCAGGACTATCAAGACGCCGTTCATGCCCTGAGAGAAGCCTACGCCAGATACGCTATGGACGGGGACGATCTGGCCGCAAGCATGGCTTTAGCGCTTGTGGGCATGGTCGTCGCCGCCGCGATCAAGCCACGTCCGCCCTACTGAGAGACGTAGACCAGGCCGGCGGGCAGCACGTCGCTGCCCGCCTCATAACCCGTCGCGGGCAGCTGCCCGCGACCTTTTTCGGAGGCAGAACCATGAGTCCAGAATACGAGCTGCGGGAAAATCGCAAAAACCTGATCCGCAAACTCTGCGCCGAGCGTGGCTGTTGGGGTGACGGCACCGACGCGACAGAGGAGAGCATCACAGCAGCCGCCAACGATCCCTGGCAGGTAGGCATTGACGAGGATGACCTGGATTCGGCGATCGCTGGCGACGTTGCCGCGATAGCCAACCTGCGGCAGCGCTGGGGCTTGCCGGTGCTCTCTTGACTGAGAGCCGTAGACCAGGCCGGCGGGCAGCACGTCGCTGCCCGCCTCATAACCCGTCGCGGGCAGCTGCCCGCGACCTTTTTCGGAGGTACATCCATGAGTGAAGCGTACGACGCGGCTTGCGAGATCCGCGAGCCACTGGCCGAGCTGCGGGACAATGCGGACCGCATCGCGGGGATTCTGGCCGAGCTGTTGGAGCTGCAAAAACACACGTCGCCCGCCGCGGTTGACGACGCCCGCCTGGCAGCGGTCGAGCGCTGTCTGTGGGACCTCTACCCTGACTCGGCGCGCCGCGCCGGGGTCCGCCAGCCGGCTTGATTGTGGTATGACAACGGCTGTCATACCCCCCAGGGACCGGGGTCAAATAGGCGTCGCTCTGGGCCCTCAGAGCGCTTAGGAGGTTTCCGACTATGAACGATGTTCAAACTAGGGCCCTGCGGTTGCTGTGCAATGACTTGCTGGAGGAGGAGGCGCAGACGGTCGTTGCCTACTGGCTCGCCTACACGGATCGCAACGCGACGTTGCTGGAGGAGGAGGCGCAGGACATAAGCCAGGCTCAGGCCGAAGCTATCGTCAATCCGTAGCTTGCAGCTGCACGCTACGGGTTTTTCGCTCAGATTTTTTTCCGTAAACCCCGAATTTGTGGCGGTGCGCGTATGGCGGTGATCTGTAACGGTTTGCGTCGTTACCCCCTAAGTGTAACGGCGCGCACTGGACAACGGAACACTTTTTGGCCGTACGCGTTACGCTACGCCGTTACACATGCGTTGGCGTTCTGCGTTCCGCGTTGCGACGCGTGTACGCCGACGCATGGTGATGTACGTTTCTTCACGCAACGCACCCTACTGGAGGTAGGACCCATGAATTGGACAGGTTTGGCAGGACGTCTTGAGCGCAAGTACGGTCTTGGCGAGGTGCCATTCGCCTCACGCAAGACGTACCGGCACGTTGAACGTCTCTGCCATGTGTATGGTGATGCCGTGTACACCATCGTGCGTGACATGGCCGATTACTGTGATCGGTGCAACCATCCGGGACGCACGTTTCGCAAATTCGTGCTGATCCGGATAGCTGAACACGGGTACAAGACGGGAGTAGCGACGGCCGACGCGGCAGCAGCGGCCGAGGCCCAGGCTGCTCCCCAGGTGGCCGGGCTGGCCGCGGTCAAGGCCGCGGTCGAGCGTGTCGGCGGGGAGGTGCCCCTTGACGGATTTTGAGCTTTGCGTGGCCAGGAGCCTGGCCAGGAACAGCCTCGAAAGGCTCGAATCAGTGGTTGAGGAGCTTGAGGCGATGGCCGTCGAAGAACCCGCACCTTATGAGGCGCGGTGTCGTGTGGCTCAGGTGCTGCACGATCTGACCACTGTACGTAAGTACCTGGCGCGACACATACCGCGCCGTGAGGTTGCGGCCGAGTGACGGTCAGGTACAATTCGCAGTAACCGGGGAATACGTCGCGGACGGCGGGGGGACCCGTATTCGTGGGCGATTGTCACCGAATTATTCCCCAATTTGTTCTTCCGGCGGGTTACTGGGCGTTGGGTCGGGGCGACGTCCTGGGGCTCGGTGCCCGCCGGGTCTTTTTTGCGAGGGTTGTCGTATGGCTCGAATTTTGTTCGGGAACATGATCGCGGACGCGCGGGGCAAGTTGGGCGGGATCGTTTACAGCCGGAACACCGGCGGTGCGTACGCCCGGCAAAAGGTCTCGCCGGTTCAGCCTCGGTCGGAGGCGCAGCTTAACCAGCGGTCGAGGCTGGGCCTGCTTTCAAAAGACTGGGCCACGTTGACGCAGAATCAGCGCGAGGCCTGGAAGTCATTTTCGCTCACGCACAAGCGCGTCGATGTGTTCCGGCTGGCGAAGCAGCGGACGGCGCAGCAAATGTACATGTTTCTCAATTTGGCGCTGCTCTCGAACGGCCTGGCCACGATCGCGGATCCGCCGGTTAACCTTGACGTGCTCGGCCTGACGTCGATCGGGCTGGCGAACGCGAAATCCGGGATTGTGCAGTCGGTGACGGTGACCGTTGCCGGGACCGGGTATACTGCTCCGCCGTCCGTGGGGTTCACCGGTGGCAGCGGTACCGGGGCGGCCGGCACGGCTGTGCTTGTTCCGACTTCGGTTGCGAGTGTTGCCGTCACGACGGCGGGGAGCGGTTATACGACGGCTCCGGCGGTGACGCTCGTTGGCGGCGGCGGCTCTGGCGCGACCGCGACGGCGACGGTCGCGTCGGGTGCGGTGACGGCGATTACCGTCACGGCGGGGGGTAGCGGTTACACTTCGCTGCCGACGGTGGTGTTCACTGGCGGCGGTGGGTCGGGAGCGGTCGGGACTCCGGCGCTCACTGGTACGGGGGTTGCGTCGGTGACGATGACGGCGGGCGGAACTGGTTACACTTCCGCGCCGACGGTGGCGTTCACTGGCGGCGGCGGGTCGAGTGCTGCGGGGACGGCTACGGTGGTCAACGGGACTACGGCGTTGTCGCTGTATTTCGCTCCCAATGCGGACGTGAACACTTACCTCGAAGTGTGGGCGTCGCCTGCGATTTCGGCGGGCAGGACGTTCGTCAAGAATTTGCTGAGGTACATCGGCACGTTCGGGGTGGGGGTGACGTCGCCGATTGACTTGACCTCGCATTGGGAAGCGGTCTTTGGCGACCTGCCGGACAGTGTTCCTTACCGGATCGCCGTTGAGGCCAATATCAGCTGGATCAACGGGGCGCGGTCCGTGCGCGGTCGAGCGGATTTGATCGTGACTTCGTGAGTGTGTCGTGGTTCTTCGCGGGGGTGGACCTATGTCGTTTTCGAGCCCGTGGCGGTATGACCAGGTGCAGGCGTTTCCGCCGGCTGGTGTGACGGCTGATGGGGCGGCCGCAAAACAGTTCTTCGCTGCGCGGCCGAGCTGGTCGGCGCCCGAGCGCTGCGGGGTGGTGACGGCGGGGGATGATTGCTATTTCCCGGGCGTGCAGATGCTCGCGTTGTCGGTGGCTGGGCGGTGTCCGCTTTGCGTGTTTGACTTGGGCCTGGGCGTGCAGCAACGGGGGTGGCTCGCGGGTCAGGGCGTGCGGGTTGTTGAGGTGATGGAGTCGGACCTGGTTGTTCCCAGCGCAGAGCCGATGTGGCAAACCTGGAATAAGCCAGCGTTCCTCGCCGCTTCGCCGTTCGAATGCTCGCTCTGGATCGATTGTGATGCCTTCGTAGTTGCCGATCTCACGCCGCTGTTTCTTGTGGCCGATCGGCAGCCGCTCGTTTTTCGTCATCCTGACCCTTGCTTCTTCCAGCCGAAAAATTCTTCGGGGCTTTACGATCAGTTCCCCGTTTCGCCGCGGCGGGTGGCTTGCGGTGTCCAGGCGGCGGTCGTTGGTGTCGCCGACGGTCGCGATCATGGGCTGCTGGGCGAGTGGCAAAAGGCGTGCGGTCGGTTTCGCTGTCGCGACGTCGCGGGCCTTGTGAAGTGCTGGGACCAGGGGGCGCTTCTCTGGGCGTTGGAAAAACTGGATCTCGGGTTTCTGGCTCGTGAGGCTGGCGGTTGGAATCGTTTCGCCTGGCCGGCGGGGTCGTTTGGTCTGGGTGACGTCAAGTCGTTTTTCGATTCGTTCCGGCCGGTCCTGGACGACGTGATTTTGCATTTCGTCGGCCGGCCAAAGTATTGGGTGAATTGGGGGAAGTATGTTTCGCTGGGATGACTGGGAGTTTACCCGGCCGGCTGCTGACGGTCCCTTTTGCGTCGACGGGCGCGTTTGGTGGCCGTGGTGGATCGACCGTCGTCATGTTGAGCTGGTTTACCGGCTGGCCATGTTAGGCTCGCGCTGGTGTGCCTTAGAGATCGGCGCGAGGCGGGGCAGCTCCACGTCGGCGTTAGTCCAGGCCCTCAAGGATGGGGGCTTGGGTTTTTTGACTGTCGCTGATCCGGCTCGCTGTTTGGAACTTGATCGGGTGCTTGCGGCCGGTGGTGATCTCTGCGAGCAGTACGTGGGGTCTGGTGTTGACTGTCTTCGGGCTCCGGTGCGTTTTGTGCTTTGGGATGGCGATCACTCGGTTGGGATCGTCCGCGAGGAATGGGCGGCAGTGTCTCGGTTGGCTCCGGATTTGATCGTTGCGCACGACGTTTGCGCTGGTGATGTGGCGGGGTGTGAGGGTCCCGCCCAGGTGTTGCCCGACGTCCTCAACGACGGGCGGTGGGCGTGCTGGGTCGATGGGGCCCGCCGGCCTGGCGAGTGGACGGAGCGAGGGCTGCTTGTCGCTGTCCGGCGTGGCGCGCTTGAGGCGGCGGTGGAAGCAGAGTTTCGCGCGATGGTCGAGGCGTGAGGCACGGAATGCGTCGCTGCTGCAGCAGCGTTTCGGCTTGCGTGCGGCTACGTGTGCGCGTTACGGTAGGTGCTGAGAGGTGGGTAATTTTATGGTCTTGTTTTACAAGCGTTGTTCGCGGTGTGGCGTTTTGCTGGTCGGAAAGCGCGTGGTGGCTCGTTACTGCGGGTCGAAGTGCCGGCAAGCGGATTATCGGTGGCGCTCGCGGGTTCGGCGTAAGGCTGTGGCAGGGGCCGCACGGTAGTTTTCGAGGGGTGCTCATGGGTGCTTTCGCACGCGTTTGCAAATGGTGCTCGCACGCGATTTCGGGTTCGGCGCGGGCGGATTCGGTGTTTTGCGGGGTTCGGTGCCGCCAGGCGCACTTCCGATTCGTGCGGGGTGCGGAAGCGTCGCGGCGTTGCCGTGTGCCGATTCGTGTGGCCTATGCGGATCCGCCGTATCCGGGCAAGTCGGCTATTTACGCGCATGAGCCGGGCGCGAGGGGTGAGGTCGATTTGTTGGGGCTGGTTGATCGGCTCCGTGTTGAGTTCCCCGACGGTTGGGCCCTTTCGACTTCGGCCGATGCGCTGCCGCGTGTGCTGCGGATCTGTCCGTTGAACGTGCGGGTTTGTGCGTGGTTCCGTGCGGCCCGGCCGGCAGCGACGGGTAAGCTGCTGAACGCGTGGGAGCCGGTTATCGTTTACGGTGGTCGGGTGGAACGGCGGACGTTGGCAGCGCGGCGGGTCGATGCGCTTGAGTACGCGCTGCGCGCGCGGCGGGGTGACGATCAGCGGGTCATTGGCTCTAAGCCGGGCGCGTTCTGTTTCTGGTTGTTCGATTTGCTGGGGCTGCTGGCGGGTGACACGTTTGTGGACGTGTTCCCCGGTTCTGGTCGGGTGTCCTATGCGTTCGAGGAATTCAGCGGTCGGCCGGATCCGTCGTCTACCGATCGTGGGGATCTGAGTTCGAGCGAGCCCGCAGTGCTAACGGTGATCGCTGGGGGAGAGGCGGCGGCGGCGGGGTCGGGGCCGGAGCTGGTCGAGGCGGGGGGGGCGGCGCAGATCGGGGCGGCGCGGGTGGGGTGACGGGATTGCTTTCAATGAGGATCGCTCGCCGTATTTCGGCGGCGAGCTCCTGTCCGTCAGAGCTTGCGAGGGCCGAGCGGTAGACGCGCAGTACCTGGTCCACGTCTGCCTGGGTGACTGAGCGTGGGCATTCGAGGCCGAGTCGGCGGATTGCTTTCAATGCGTCTTCGGGGGGGCTGGTCTCGATCTGGACCCGCTGGGCCTCGGTGAGCAGGATCAGGTTTCTTGGGCGGGCTGCGTGCGGGCCGGCTCGTTTCGGCCGGTCGGCGAGTCTCAGGGCGCCGGCCGGGGTCAGTGGCTTTCGCCATAGAATCAATTTTCGTCCTCTCATGTTTTCGGGGTCTCGTATTCCGGCTGGCCGGAATCCCGCGGCCAGCCAAAACGAGTTACTCTCGAGGTCCTCGGCGCACCAACATTGCAGGAGGTCGGTGTGGGCGTCGCGCTCCAGGGTCCGGAGTGCGCAAAGGCCGTGGTGGCGGCGCTGGGCGTCCATCGCCACGGCGGCCTGGACGATTGAGTGAATGTGGCGCTCTCCGGTGAGGCGGCGGCTCAAGAGGTAGCCGGCTGGGGTGTCGTTTTCGAGGGCCATGCGCACGTGGCCGGCGGTCAACGCTCGTTCCATGCCGGCGCGGGGGATGAAACCGAGGGCGTGCGCAAACGCGCGGTGGAGGTGTACGCAGTATTTGAGGTCCTCGGGGGTACCTTGGCGGATGGTGGTTTGCTGCGCCGGTTCCATGTCTGGGGCTCCTGTTTATCCGTCGGGTACAGCTGCGGACTACGGCTGTCTTGTGCGGCGGCCGCGATTCGCGGCCGCGCTGTTCGGCGGCTGGGCGCAGCTGTATTTGGACGGTGCTTTCCTCGGTCTGGGTCGGCGGGTGCCGCGTGTCCTCTTGGGGGGTTCTGAAGGGGGGGTACTCCCCCACTTCGAATGTTGCGGTTGGCTCCTGTTCAGGGCTGGATGGTCAACAATATGGCGCCGAATTGGACGCTGCCCGGTGTGGTGAAATCGCATTGTTGCGTGCCGGTGGAGCTCACGGTCAGGGTGTAGGCGCACATGTCGGGGGCGGTGATCGGCTGGGCGTATCCGTTCGTGCTGATGGTGGTGAAGGCGGCGAAACAGACGCATAGCTCGTTCGGGGAAGTGGTTGGCGGCGTTGTGCCGCTTGTGCCGGAGCTGGCGGGTCCGCCTGTGTTGCTCGCTGTCTGGTCGATGGGCGTCGTCGCGTTGCTGCCGTTGATGGTGCCGAACACGAACCCGCCTCCGCCGCCGGCTCCCGTGAAGGTGTACGTGCTCAAGGTTGAGCTGTTCCAGTTGGGCAGGTACCAAACGTGCAGGGTCGTTGTTACTAAGCCGCTGAATGTGACGTTGCCAAGGTATTGCCAGGCTGGGCTTGGCGGCGTGGCGGGTGTGGCGGTTGCGCTGATGTAGGCGAAGACGATCATGTTCGCGCCGGGGGTGGGGCCGACGCTGAACGATATGTTGGGTGTGCTCCAGGCTCCGCCGCTCCAACCGCTCGCCGTCGGTGGTGTGGTCGGGGCGGTCGTGTACGTGAACTCGTCGGCGCTCGACGTGGGGGACGTTCCGCAACCGCTCTCGACGGTCACGTCGACAGTGCCGGCGGTGCCGGGGGGCGATACGGCGTTGATGGTCGTTGCGCTGGTGATCGTGAAGCTTGTGGCGGGTGTTGTTCCGAAGTTGACGGCGGTTGCAAAGGTGAAATTTGTGCCGGTGATCAGGACGGGGGTTCCACCCGTGGTCGTCCCGTTGTTCGGTGCAACGCTGGTCACGGTGGGGGCCGTGCAAGGGGTGTAGGTGAAGTGGTCCGCTGGCGAGGTTGCGCTGCAGCCGGTGGCGTTGTGCACGGTGATATCGACGGTTCCGCCGGAGCTGGGCGGGCTGGTCGCCTTGATAGTCGTGCTGTCGATCGTCCAACTTTGGATGGCGGGGGTCTCGCCGAAATAGACCAGGTCGCGGCGGGTGAAGTTCTCGCCGGTGATCGTGACGGTTGTTCCGCCGGCGACGGGGCCGGTGCTGGGGGTAATGGCCGTTACCTCGGGGGGCTGGGTGTTGAGGCTGAGCTGCAGTAGGGCGGTCCAGAGTGAGGTCGGCGGCCAGGCGGTCGTCGCGAGGAAGTAGAGTTGTCCCGGGGCTGCGGTCAAGGTCACGGTGTCCGCCTGGGCGAAGTCATGCGCGACGCTCAGGCTCGAGGTCGATGGGCCGGATAAGAGTTGTGGGGTTCCGCTCGAGTTCGTGGCGTTGAAGGTGAGCGTGTACGTTTGGTTCTCCTCCAGGTCGAGGTAGAGGTAGGCCGGGTTCGCGGTGTCGCCGGTGGTGACGTAGAGCTGGTTTTGGGTTGCGGCGGTCGTAGTGGTTGGTGTCGTCGTAGTTGGTGCTGCTGGGATTGGTGTGGTGGACCGGTCGGCGAGCACAAAGTCGAGCGGGCAGCCTGTGAAGCCGGTTGTGGTGTCGAGGGTGTAAAACCGGAAAAGCACCTTGTAGCCGGTCGCGCTCGGCATGTCGCCGTAGACGTTGGTCCAGGCGGTGGTGATGTCGGCGCTTGCGGGGGCGCTTGGTGCTATCGTGGTGAGGCGCTGCAGGCGGTGGCTGTCCGGCTCGAATCCGAAACCGTACGGCGGCGTAGCTTCGATCACCACGGCGGTGCTCACGGGGGTGAGCTGGTTCCAGGCGGCGGTGAGGCTGACGGGCTTTGCTCCCACGTAGGTTGGGATTACTTGCACCGTGTTGAGCGGCGGCGGCTCGACGAAGCTCGGCGCGGTGGCGTTGATCGGTGCCCCGGCGTTCTGCAGGTTCTGGTTCAGGGCCAGGTAGGTTGCGTAGCCGGTCGGCCGGTACTTGCGCCCGATGCGTGTGGAGCGCACCAACGTCTGGCCCAGGGCGGTCCACCCCGCGCGCTCGGCGTCGGTCAGGGCGTTCCAACTTTTTGCGACGATGACGGCGGCGGCCTGGGCGGCGAGCTTCGCGGCGCTCAGGCCGGCGGCTCGTGAGGTGCGGGCCTTCGCGGCCGGGCCCTGGGCGGTCTCTGTGAAGGTGACGCCTTCGATCGAGCCGAGCACGTCTCGGACGATGGGGCCGTAGCGTATTTCGGCCATTTCGGTTTCTCCGAAAAAAAGTCGTTCCGTCGTGGTTCCGTCGTGATTCCGGGCAGTTTCCGGGGCCAATCACCCTTCTCTGGGCCTTGTGTTAGTGTGCACGAACTAACGGCAGCAGCAGCAGGTGACAGCAGCAGCAGCGCAGCAGCAGCAGCAGGTAGCAGCAGCAGCAGCAGCAGCGCACGCGCGAAAAACAGCAGCAGCAGCAGCAGTTCGCTGAGCGCATTTTACTGCTGCTGGCGACGAAAAAAGCGTTCGTCGGGCAGGATTCCGCTCGGCCTGCGCTCGCTCCGCTCGCTCCGTCCTCACTCCATCCTGCCCTCCTCACGCTGCCATCCATGGCACGCAAGGCAGTGGCCGAGTACGGCCACGCTACATCCCCGTCGGCATCCATGCCATCGACCCGCCACCCCTCGGCATCCATGCCGCCCCCCGCCGCTCTCTTCTCAGCTCGCAAAGAGGCCCCAAGCCTCTCACTCTGGGCTCGCCCGCCGCTAGCGCGGCTTGGATTCGCCCCCCCGCGCGCGGGCCTTCGGCCCTGCGGGGTCCCCCCCGTCATTCTTGCGGCACTGGCCACGACTCGCGTGAAGCCCGCGCGCTGCTCGATATGCTGACCCGCTGTGCCGCTGCAAGAGAGGAAGCGCCCAGACCAGGCGCTACGATTTTGGCCAAACGGAGGGCTTCGGCTGGATTTTCTCCATTGTGGCGTTCTGCCGGCTTCAGTTCAAGGATACTACGGGTCTTTTTTTTCTTTTTCCGAGTACAGAAAAAGAAAAAAAAGCTTCCGTTCCTCCTTGAGCTGAAGCCGGCAGAACGCCCGAAAATGGAAAATCCATCCTTCGCCCGCAAGGAGATCCCCATGGCTGCCGTGCTCGCTTGGCTCGCCTGTGCTGCTGCTTGCTTCGGCTCTGTGGTCGTGCTCCGCCTGGCGCACTGGCTCCTGTCGCTCGCGGGCTGCTGGCTGCTGGAAGTGATCGACCCCAAGTGACGGCTCGGCTGTCCAGGGCCGCGCGCGCCCGGCTGTGGCTCGTGGCGCGCGAGGACATGGGGCGGGGCGATAATAAACCCGGCACCCCGCGCCGGTTGCCCGGCT